>ENA-OWLX01000779-OWLX01000779.1-metagenome-genome-assembly--contig:-NODE-779-length-12116-cov-4.605174_pt1 | contig 12116 bp, 12 predicted proteins | sample MGYA00245351_ERZ651106 | MGnify/ENA primary metagenome ERZ651106 (study PRJEB26857, sample SAMEA4031768) | metagenome | biome: human; feature: oral; material: saliva | place: Philippines | collected 2014... | reverse complement strand
CACGATTGGAAGATGTGATAGAAGGCATTACAGAAAAAGTATTTAGTTATAGGATATTTTATGATTTTTATACTAACTCTGATTGTGAAAGCGTTGTGACAAGAGCAGTATTTGTTTAAGGAGGAAATAGATAGTGGAAATGAAACAAGAATATGCCTGTCTAAAAAATGGAAAAGAATTATTGATTCGTAGTCCTATTGAAAATGATGCGAAGAGTATGGTTGAGTATTTACTTGATATATCTAAGGAGACTCATTTTCTGATTCGATATGGTGAGGAAATTTCATGTGATATGGAAGAAGAAAAGAAATTTATCCAAAATGTAGTGCAAGATAAAGATTCAGTGATGATAGTAGCTTGTGATGGGAAGAGAATTGTAGGAAGTGTCAGTATTTTCCAGATTGGAAAGTTTTATAAGGTACGACATAGATGCAGTCTCAGTATTGCAATTAGAAAAGAGTATTGTTCGCTTGGTCTTGGTCGAATACTTATGAATAAGGTATTGTTTTTAGCAAAAGAGAAAGGATATGAGCAAGTTGAATTGGGAGTGCTTTCAGATAATATTCAAGCAATAGACCTTTATCAAAGTATAGGTTTTATGAAATGTGGAAGTATACCACATGCTTTTCACTTAAAGAATGGAGCCTATATAGATGAGGAAACGATGGTATTATTTCTTGGGAAGATGTAAAGAAGCACCTTAATATAAAAATCAAGAAATAGTAAGAAGACTTGCTATCTTAGAGTTTATTAACTTGGAATGAGATGTGGAGGGAAATAGAACTGTGGTTTTTTGAGATAAATCAGTTATTTTTATTATGAAATAGAGGAAGTATATTTACTATAAGAGAAAAGAGGGATTTTATGGCAAATTTATCAAAAACATATCAACCGAAAGAGTTTGAAAAGAAGATTTATGAAATGTGGGAAGAAGGAGAATATTTCAAACCGAAGAGAGGAAACAAGGGAGAGGCTTTCAGTATCGTTCTTCCTCCACCTAATATTACAGGGCAGTTGCACATGGGTCATGCGCTCGATCATACGCTACAGGATATTCTAATCCGATATAAGAGAATGCAGGGTTATGATACCTTGTGGCAACCCGGAACGGACCATGCTTCCATCGCAACGGAAGTGAAGGTGGTAGAAAGAATTCGCCAAACATTGGGAAAAACGAAGGAGGAAATTGGCAGAGAGGAATTTTTGAAACACGCTTGGGCATGGAAGGAAGAGTTTGGCGATCGTATTGTGGAACAAATGAAAAAACTCGGCGATTCTTGTGATTGGAGCAGAGAGCGTTTCACGATGGATGAAGGATGTAATGAGGCTGTATTAGAGTTTTTTGTGAAGTTGTATGAAGAAGGCTATATTTATCGTGGAAATCGTATCATTAACTGGTGTGTGGATTGCAAGACTTCTCTTTCTGATGCAGAGGTAGATCACGAAGATAACAACGGACATTTTTGGCATTTCAAATATATGTTCAAGGATTCGGATGAATTCTTGGAAGTTGCGACAACAAGACCTGAAACAATTGTCGGGGATACGGCTGTGGCAGTTCATCCGGAAGATGAGAGATACCGTCATTTGATAGGTAAGATGTTGGTAGTACCGTTTATCGGAAGAGAAATTCCGTTGATTGCAGATGAATATGTAGATCCGGAATTTGGAACCGGAGTTGTAAAAATTACTCCTGCACATGATCCTAACGATTTTGAGGTAGGTCTTCGTCATAATTTAGAGCAAATTATTGTGATGAATGAAGACGGAACGATGAATGAGAAATCCGGAAAATATGCCGGAATGAATCGTTATGAATGTCGAAAAGAAATTGTAAAGGATTTGGAAGAAGCAGGTCTATTGGTTTCTGTCAAAGACCATGCACATGCGGTAGGACATTGTTATCGTTGTCATAATGTAGTAGAACCTATGGTATCAAAACAATGGTTTGTGAAGATGAAAGACTTGGCACAACCTGCTTTAGAGGCATTGGAAACAAAGAAATTGAATCTTGTACCGGACAGATTTGACAAAATTTATAATATGTGGTTAGAAAATATTCGCGATTGGTGTATTTCCAGACAACTGTGGTGGGGACATAGAATTCCTGCATATTACTGTGAAGATTGTGGAGAAATGATTGTTGCAAAACAAAAACCTGATCATTGTTATAAATGTCATTCTGCTAATTTGAAACAAGATGAAGATGTGTTGGATACATGGTTTTCTTCTGCACTTTGGCCAATGAGTACATTGGGATGGCCGGAAGAAACACCCGAGATGTTTCGTTTCTTCCCGACAAGTACGCTTGTGACAGGATATGATATTATTTTCTTTTGGGTGATTCGAATGGTATTTTCTTCTCTTTATTTGAAGAAAGAAGTACCTTTCAAAGATGTGTTTATTCATGGGCTTGTTCGTGATGACCAAGGGCGTAAAATGAGTAAATCTTTAGGAAATGGAATTGATCCTTTAGAAATCATTGACCATTATGGAGCAGATGCTCTGAGATTTATGTTAGCAAGCTCCAATACACCGGGAAATGATATGCGTTTCTATATGGAACGAGTAGAATCTGCAAGAAATTTTGCAAACAAGTTATGGAATGCATCAAGATTTATTTTGATGAACTTAGAGGAATATCAACCTGCTTTAACAACTCGTGAAGAAGTGGAGTCTTATTTGGAATTGAGTGATAAATGGATTATTTCATTGTCAAATAAGGTGGCAAAAGAGGTGTCTGATAACTTAGATAAGTATGAGTTATCTTTGGCAGCGGATAAGATTTATGATTTCACTTGGTCAAATTTCTGCGATTGGTATATTGAAATGGTAAAACCTCGTCTGTATGGAGAAGCCGGATCTGAAAAAGATACCGCACTTTATACATTGCAATATGTATTGAAAAAAATCTTGAAATTATTGCATCCGTTTATGCCGTTTATTACTGAAGAAATCTATTCTTATGTGGAAACGGAGCATAAATTGATCGTGGCAGAGTGGCCTGTATTTGAAGAAAAGGACAGCTATGAAGTAGAAGAAAATGAAATAGAAATTGTAATGTCTGCGATTAAGGCAATTCGAAATACGAGAAGTGAAATGAATGTACCACCTTCTAAAAAAGCAAGATTGTTGGTTGTAACAGAAGGAGCTACAGAATCAATTTTTGTGAAATCTGAAGGATATTTTAAGACATTGAGCTCTGTTTCAGGATTGGAATTTGTTCAGGAATCTGACGTTCCGTCAGATGCTGTTTCTATTGTCATCGATAAGGCGAAACTATATTTGCCGTTGGAAGAACTGGTTGATTTTGAAAAAGAATTGGAACGGTTGAATAAAGAAAAAGAAAAGTTACAAAACGAAATTAAGCGAGCAGAAGGAAAATTAAACAATAAAGGATTTACGGATAAAGCTCCTGACTCTTTGGTACAAGCAGAGCGAGATAAAAAGGTTAAATTCGAAGAAATGCTTGCAAATGTTTTGGACAGTATTGCTAAAATTCAAAAATAGTATTTGAGATACGAATATACAAGAGCTCCTTACCTTTGTTATCCGTTTGGGTTTCGGAGTGTGAGGAGTCTTGTTATGTTATATTATATAGTGGAGTATATCTTCTTATCAAAAGAAGGTAAAACTGTTAGAGTAAGGAGGAAGTTGTTATGAGCGAAACTTTCAATAAGTGGAAGCAGACACTTCAAGAGAATAAAGAAATGCAAATTTCAGATATCTTTGATTTAAAGGATGAAGATATTTCAGATGAGATTTTAGAAGAGGCAAATGGAATTGGTGTTGTTTTGTTTGAAGCATTAGATGATGTTGAAGTTTCAAAACAAGAAGAAGTAGAGACAACAGAAGAAGACATTGAAGAAGAACAAGATTTTCAACAACGAATGGCAATGTTTCAAAATAGGCTGCAACAGTTGCAGCAGGATGAATTGTTTGATTTCGATTATAAGGATATGGAATAGATAAGGACAGACATAGAAAATCCTGATATCTCGGTATTTTTGATAAAAAAGACACTGTAGAAAATGTAAATTTTTACATTCTCTACAGTGTTGATATAGTAGGTGTATGGGACATACAATCTTATAAAAATTTGTTTGTAACTTTATTCCAAAATTCATAGTTGTCCATACGAATGACACGAATCGGGTCTGTATGGGTTGTAACAACAATTTCTTTAAAATCATTATAATGTTTTTGTACTCCATCTACGATAATAGAGATATAATTTCGGTATTGTTCCTCAGGAGATACGATGATATCAGAAGTAGAGGAAGAAATAATGCTTGAAGTAAAAGACCGATAGGCATTGGTGTTGAGTGGAGCAAGCGGTGTAATTTGTAATGTATTGATGGACGGATCCACGATGGAACCGCCGGCAGAGTAATTGTAAGCGGTAGAACCTGCAGAGGATGATATAATCAAGCCGTCTCCTCCGAAACATTGGATAAAATTTCCGTTGATAGATAGGTTCAAATGCACTGTTTTTCCTAAATAAGAACGAAGTACAATCTCGTTCAAAGATTTTATGATAAATCTTTTGTCTGCAATATATACTGTGGCTTGCAAAGGAAGAATTTCTTGTAAAGTGTAGTTTTGTTTTTGATAATTTTCGATGAATAAATCGAGTTGCTCAGGAAGGATTTCCTGAAAGAAACCTAAGTGTCCCGTATTGATTCCGACAATCGGGATAGACGGAAAATTAAAATCATGAATCGTTTTGATAAATGAGCCGTCTCCTCCGATGGTAAAAATGAGGGCTTCATCTCCAACAAAATGATGATGAACGGCAAATTCGGCACGGATTAGTTTTTCTTTCAACTGTTCGGCAATGACAGCAGAAAGTGCATAATCATTATAAGTAATCACTACTGATTTTTTCAACAAGACTCACTCCTTGAAGGTTATATTTTGAATGAACTATTTCATATTATACCACAGAGCATCTTATAAAAAACGCAAAGTGCAGGAGAAATCAGATAATTCATAAAAAAACAGAGTGTGGTTGTTTTGGTGGTAGTGTCAAAAAAGAGAGGAATAAAATGATATGTGGATACCTGGAAAACAGAAATATAATTATTTGGTTTGGAGTGTAGAAAAAGAAGAAGTGTTGAAAAAAGTGTTGATTGAGGAAATGGGAATTTCACTTCGAATGATATCCGAATTGAAGAGCAGACGTGCTGTTAATGTAAACGGAACACTCCGTTTCAACCATGAACCGGTACATGTCGGAGAAATTATTACAGTGGATTTGGGAGAAAACAGAAGTGAGTACGGTTTAGAAGAAGGGGTTGTCGATGTAATCTATGAGGATGAAGATATCGTTGCTGTCAACAAGTCTCCTTTTATAGTGGTGCATCCGACAGGAACCCATCTGACAGGAACACTCCTTAACTATATGGAATCTTGGTTTCGTCAAAACGGAATATTAGAGAAAGTGAGATTTATCAGTCGTTTGGATAGAGATACATCAGGGATTTTGTTGATTGCTAAAAATCGATATGCACATCATCGCATGTCACAGGCACATCAAGCTATGATGATGCAAAAAACATATGTCGCATTGATTGAAGGTAAAATGAAAAGAAAAGAGGGAGAAATCAATGCTCCGATTGGTAGACGAGAAAATGATGGGATTAAGCGCGAAGTGATGGAAGATGGTCAGACAGCTATTACAAAATATAAGGTGTTGAAAGAAGGAGAGAAGTTTTCGTTAGTGGAATTGACTCCGGTTACAGGAAGAACACATCAACTAAGATGTCATATGGCATATATCGGATATCCTTTGATTGGAGACAGTCTTTATGGAGGAAATATGGAATATATGAATCGTCAAGCATTACATTCTGTAACATTGGAGTTTTTTTCCCCAAGAAAAGAAGAAAAAATTTATTTAAAAGCAGAACTCCCGCAAGATATGCAGGAGTTAGTAAATCGGTTATAGTAATTATTCTTTCGAAGTATGTTCTTCAATATATTCAACAACATCACGAATGGTTTCCAGTTTTTCTAAATCATTGTCATCAAACTCTATTTCAAATCGATCTTCCAAAGCCATAATGATATCGACTGCATCAATTGAGTCTGCATTCAAATCGTTTCGTAAATGAGAGTCCATAGTGATATCTTTTTTATCAATATGCAATTGTTCAGCAATAATATCTTGAATTACATTAAAAATCATGTATTTAACCTCCTGTACATTAGTAATCAATCCATTTCGAACTTAGTTTAATACAATATGTTCGTTTTTTCAAGTAAAAACAAAAAAATTTTGTAAGGAATAGAAAAGCATTTGAGTTCAAATTAACAGAGGATAAAGCGGTACAAATTTTTAAATGAGGAGAAAGTATGAGATACAGAAGACCGAAATATTTTAAAGAAAAGTTGGAGTCGTTTGAAGATACTTATCTTGTAAAACAACCGGAGCAGTGGAAAGGTAAGTGGAGAACTAAATTTCAAGACTGTAAGGACATTTTTTTGGAGATAGGCGTTGGAAAAGGACAGTTTTTGTATGAAATTTCTAAAAGAAATCCGAAAAGTGCATATATCGGCATGGAAAAATTAGATGCTCTTTTAATTCAGTCTTGTCAAAGAGCAGAACGGGAAAGTTTGAAAAATATTTGTTTTATGGGTAAAAATGCAAGTTGTTTGGAAGAATATTTTGAAGAAAATGAGTTGGATGGAATTTATTTGAATTTTTCAGACCCATGGAAAAAGAGTAAACAAGCGAAAAGGCGATTGACACATGGTCTTATGTTGGAAAAGTACGAAAAAGTTTGTCGTAACGGTGCAATCTTGGAATTTAAGACAGACAATGAAGAATTGTTTGAATTCAGTTTAGGATGTTTGAAAGAGTCTAAGTATGAGATTGTATTCTCAACTTATGATTTGCATCAAGAGGAAAACTGTGAAGATAATATTGTGACAGAATATGAGAGAAATTTTTTGAATTTAGGAAAAAAGATTTGTAAAGTGAGATGTATTTTGAAGAAAAACGCTAATCTGTAGTATAATGAAGTATCAAATGTAAAAATACAATCTTTTTAAGAAAAATAATTAAGAGAAGAGTAAGAAAAAAAGAATTGTTTGTTATATATTTTGTGGGAGGTATGGTATGGTTATAACCATTAAAGATGTCGCAAGAATGGCAGGAGTTTCTGTTTCGACTGTATCAAGGGTGCTGAATCACTCCAAACCGGTTTCCGATGAGATTCGTAAAAGAGTGGAAAAAGTGGTCGAGGAGACAGGATATGTTCCAAATCCCGTTGCAAGAAGTTTGGTGATGAAGAAGAGTCAGTGTATCGGTGTCATTGTTTCGGATGTATCGAAACCGCGTGTAGGTGGATATTTGAATGGAATTGAAGAAGTTGCGAGAATGTATGATTATGATTTGTTTTTGTGTAATTCCTATGGAGAAGTGGAGAGAGAAATCAAATTTATTCATTTGTTGTATACGAAACAGGTCGCAGGAATTATTATCATATCTCCTCGTCTGACGGAAAAAGTAGTTACTTTGACAGCAGAGCTGAAGATTCCGACTGTATTTATCAGCAAAAATGCTATGGATTATGATGTAATATCAGCGGGAGTAGATGACAGACAGGCATCTTATGATATTACAAAATATTTTTTAGAACACGGACATACTCGAATCGGACTGATTCAGATGAAATTATCTGAAGATATTGAAAAAACACGAATGTTTGAGGGATATCAAAACGCATTGAAAGAGCATGGAATTGCAGTTGATAAAATGATTGTATCACAAGTTAAAAATACATTTGAAGAAGGATATTGTGCAATGGAAAAACTGTTGCAGTTAGAGAACAGACCGACAGCAGTTTTTTGTTGCTCCGATGATTTAGCAGTAGGTGCAATGGGTGCTGTGGTAGATAATGGACTATCAATACCCAAAGATATTTCTATCGTAGGATATTATGATACAGAAATATGCAGTTGGGTCAGACCGAGAATGACAGCAGTGCACCATCCGCTATATGATATCGGTGCATCTTCAGCAAGCCTGTTGCTGAAAAAAATAGAAAATAAACCGATTAAAGAGAAACATATACAATTACCTTATGAAATTATAGAGAGAGAAACTTCTAACAGATTACATCAAGGGAAATAGAAAGGAATTTAAGCAGATGGATATTGAGAAAAAAGTTTGGGAAGTTTTGTGTTCCAAAGAGGAAATTAAATCAAGAGTTGAAGAGATGGGAAAACAAATTTCGAAAGAATATCAGGAGAAGAATTTGCTGGTAATTTCTCTTCTTAGAGGAAGTTTTATTTTTGCAGCGGATTTGGTTCGTGAAATTACAGTTCCGTGTAAAGTTGATTTTATGACAACTTCAAGTTATGGGCATTCCCAAGAAACATCGGGAGAAGTGCGAGTGGTGGCGGATGTTTCTACAGATATGGTAGGATATGATGTGCTTATTGTAGATGATATTGTAGATTCCGGAACAACAATGGCTTTTGTGAAAGATTATATTCAATCAAAGGGTGCAAAGAGTGTGAGAACCTGTTCTCTTTTAGATAAGCCTTCTCGACGAAAAGTTGATGTGAATCCTGATTATACCGGATTTGTGATTGAAGATAAATTTGTAGTCGGATATGGCTTGAACTTTGGAGATTATTATAGAAATATTCCATATGTATTTGTAGTGACGGACCAAGACAGATAGGAAATAAAAAATAAAATCTGCATAAGTAGGTTTTATTTTTTATGTTTTAAGGAGGAAAGTTTCGTGGCATATGAGGTAATATCTAAAATTTACAACGAATTGATGGAAGAAGTAGACTACAATCAGTGGTGTGATTTTATGGAGAAACTATTTTTAGAGAGAACTCCTGATATTCATCATATTTTGGAATTGGGATGCGGTTCCGGTATTATGACAGAATGTTTGCTTAACAAAGGATATGAAGTGGTTGGGGTAGATACTTCTGAAGAGATGCTTTTTTTGGCACAAGAAAGATTGCAAAGGTTTGGGAATAAAGTCATACTCATGGAACAAGACATTGAAAATATGGATTTTGAAATCTATGAAATAGATTGTATCTTTTCGTCAAATGACACCTTGAATTATATTTTAGAGGAAGATAAACTGAAAAATCTTTTTTCTTATCTTAACAAACGATTGAAAAAAGGAGGAACATTTATATTTGACATTTCTTCGGAATATAAGCTTTCTGAGATATTAGGAAACAATGTGTTCGGTCAGAGTTTTGAGGATATGATCTATCTATGGGAAAACGAATATGATGAAGAAAAGAAACAGGTGGAAATGACAATTACTTTAATGGAACAAGAGGGTATGCTATATAGAAGGATGCAAGAGAAACAAACCCAAAGGGCATATTCTCTTGAAGAAATGACCACAATCCTTCAAGAGACGGGATATCGTGAAGTTTTTGTATATGGAGATTTGGATAAGGAACAAAAAGATTTGGATTTTGCAGAACGATTATTTTTTGTAGCTGTAAAATAGAATAAGATAGAAAATGAAGGGGAGTAAGAATGGGAAGACTATTAAGAGCAATTTCAGACAATAAAACAATCAATATGATTGCAATTGATTCAAAAGATATGGTAGAAGAGGCAAGAAAAGTTCATCAATGTACGCCTGTTGCAACAGCAGCATTGGGACGGGTAATTACTGCCGGTACGATGATGGGAGTCATGATGAAAGAGAAAAATGCAAAATTGACTCTACAATTTAAGGGTGACGGACCTTTAGGTTTGTTGGTTTGTGTATCAAATTCTCAAGGGGATGCAAAAGGATATATTGCTCATCCTGAAGTAAACTTGCCGATTCGTATGAAGGATAAAAAGTTGGATGTTTCTGCCGGAGTTGGAAAGAAAGGGACGGTATCCGTTATTCGAGATTTAGGTCTGAAAGAACCTTATATCGGACAGTATCCGCTTACAAACGGAGAGATTGCAGAAGACTTGACAGCTTACTATGCAAACTCTGAACAGGTACCATCTTCCGTTGCGTTAGGTGTTTTGGTGGATGTAGACGGAACCGTCAAGTCTGCAGGCGGTTTTATTGTTCAGTTGATGCCTGATGCCAGTGAAGAAGATATTGAAATATTAGAGAGAAATCTACGAGGTGTATTATCTATTTCCCATATGTTGGATGAAGCGGAACGCTTGGAGCAAATTATGGAAGTTATTTTAGGTGAATTAGGAATGAACGTTGTTGAAGAGCGACAAACGAGATACTTCTGTGATTGCAGCAGAGAAAGAATGGAAAAGGCATTGATTAGCTTGGGAAGACATGAATTGGAACAGCTTTTGATGGAAGACGGACAGGCGGAACTCACTTGTCATTTCTGTAATAACAGATATCTGTTTCAAGAAAAGGATTTGAAAGAGTTGATTTTGGCATCAAGACCGAAATAATAGCAAGATTCTATTTGCTTCAACAAAAAATTTATCAAAAAAGACATTACCGAGCTCATATTTTTGATGAGACGGCAATGTCTTTTTCTATTCTATGACAAAGATTTAGATCAGAAGTTTTTTATTTCTACTATCTCTCAGTTTCACTTAGCTCATAGTATCATGATTTCAAAGTATTATTCCTACAGTGAGTTCTTGTTGTTTATCAGCAATGATAGATTTCCGTTTCCTTAATGCTGAAAAAATTGCGAGATATTTTTGAAATCAAAAATAAATGTGATTGCTATTCGGGTTTTTATTAGAGATGAAAAAAACTATTATTTAGAAGAATAATCTGTATAGATAATAGGGAATAGGTGAGTAAACATAGAGAATCCCAAGAACATGGAATCTTCATTGAAGTCAAATGCTTCATTGTGATGTGGTGCTGCCAATTTTGCACCAATTAAGAAATGGATGCTTTTCCCACCATTTTCTTCTACTTTTTTGAGCATATAGGTGACATCTTCCGAGCCGTTGAATGAAGGTTGAAAATCTGTCTTGAAACCTTGCTGCAATAATGTTTTATTGACAAGAGATTCAAATTGCGGATGTTCCGTTTTAAAATCCGGTGCTTCTCCGACAACATCGATACGATATTGTAGCCCAAATGAGAGTGCCGTGCCTTGAACAGCTTGTACAATTCGTTCCCACAAGTCGGACAAAGTTGTATAGTGGTCTGCACGTACCTCTGCTTCAAGAGAGCAATCTTGTGCAATAATATTTCTGTTTTGACCGGATAAGAATCTACCGATGTTTAACTTGGTGTTGGAAGAACTGTATTGAATCAGACTGTTGAGGATAAGACATAAGCTGGCACCACCCAAAAGAGCGTTTCTTCCTTGTTCGGGATTGTTTGCAGCATGTGCGGAGCGTCCCCAATAAGTGACATTAAATTTTTTGGTAGAGAGAAAGTCTTTTGTTCCAACACCGATGGTGTCCTTATGTTCGTTCATTCCGATATGACAGCCTACCATATAGTCTACTCCATCTACACATCCTTTTTCCATCATGGATTTTGCACCGTGAACACCTTCTTCTGCAGGCTGAAATATGATACGAATACTTCCGCAGAGCATATCGTGATGCTCTGAAATATATTTGCAAAGAACAATTCCCATTGCAATATGGGCATCATGTCCGCAGGCATGACAAGTATTTTCGTCTTTGGAGCGGAAGTTCAGTTGATTTGGAAGATGATCTCTGACTGCTGTTTCTTTGATTGGAAGAGCATCGATATCAAATCGAAATGCTATTTTCGGTCCCGGTTTTCCTGTATCAAAGTCTGCAATAAGACCTGTATAACCTAATTTGATGTCTGAGATATCAAATGGAATTTCTTTCTGATTCAGTGTGGATGCATGGAGTTCCAATTCTGTTTTCAGCGGCATTCCTTCTCTGTGGCCATGAATTTCTCGTCCATAACTCACTTGAAATCCAAAAGATTTCATAAGACGAATCAACTCAATTGTAGTGTTCATTTCCAAAAATCCGGGTTCTGCCATTTGGCGAAATATTCTTCGATAGTATATTAAATTATCATAGTATTGTTTCATAGTATGTCACCTTAATTTATTTTTATAGTACTAAAATCTATTCCGGTGATCCAATCTTTATAAATCATATTAATGGTTATATTTTTATCATTGTATGGCAC
>ENA-OWLX01000778-OWLX01000778.1-metagenome-genome-assembly--contig:-NODE-778-length-12117-cov-3.269110_pt1 | contig 12117 bp, 9 predicted proteins | sample MGYA00245351_ERZ651106 | MGnify/ENA primary metagenome ERZ651106 (study PRJEB26857, sample SAMEA4031768) | metagenome | biome: human; feature: oral; material: saliva | place: Philippines | collected 2014 | study... | reverse complement strand
TCGTCGTGGCGATGCTGCTCCAATGGCTTATATCGAATTAGTTTAATCAAAAAGACAGACCGTATATCAGTGATATACGGTCTTTTTTATCTTAAGATTTGATGGCTTTCTATCGTATAAGAGTTTAAAGATTGATATAATAATTACATATGAAAATGATTAAAATATTATGCATTGCTGCATTATTATTGGCAGGATGTAGTCAGCACACTATGCAACAATCAAATGTAGAACCAACGGTTCAGGCAGATGATTCTACATTAGGAGAATATACTTCAGCTCTAAAAAACCGTAAGATAGAATCTTCGTGGACAGTAAGTGTACAGTCCAAATATACGATGACTTATAGTGATAAAACACTAGATACATATCTTATGGATGGAGTATTAGAAACAGATGGTGATACTGCCCATTACGAGCAACATATCAATGCGGATGGAATGTTATCAGAACTAAGTGGTAATTACTACGGTGGCAGATTGTATAACACATATAACTCTGTAAATTACTATGAGGATATGGATTTTAGTAATCTGAAAAAGACGATGTTAGTACCACTTGATCCATATGTATTTGAAGCAGGAGATATCGCATCTATCAAGAAAGATAACAATGAGTATACGATCCAACTCCAAGTAGATCGTGCGAAAGAAATTTTCTTAAATCGATATGATTCATATGGCTTAAAGAATTTTGATTCATTTGAGGTCACAAGCAATGAAATTCATGTGTCATTTGATGATAATCAGCACTATATTAAGGAAACAGCAGTATTCAATACTACAATCACAACAAATGGACAGGCAGTAAATATCAAATATGAAAGTGAAATAAACTATCTAAAATTTGGTGAAACAACAGTATCTATCAGTGATGAAACAAAACAAGCTGAAAGTGCATATGTTTATTACAAAGACATTGATACAAGTTCAATTCAAACAGTAACAACAGATGATGATTCTGAAGAGGATACAGTTACAGCAACCTTCAAAAAGAGACTAGTTTCACGTCTGAATTACACAAAAGAATCTGAAGATGTCTACAGCAATAAATTCAATGAGAATGAAAGTTATCGCATTGATTTTGCGAACAAGACATTTACTTATAGCAATCGTTCTATCACCTATGTATATAGTTGGAAAGGTGATAACGGAAGCTTAGGTGCATGTCAGTATGACTTTGTAAATAATAGTCAAACATCGATCTGTGAAGAAAGCACAGTTGAGTTTATTAAGAAAACAAAATTATTCCTACAGATGGAATTATATTACTGTGGCTTGTCACTAGAAAAATTACAAGCAGAATAAAGGAGATAACATGAGAGCGGTTATTACGGTTGTTGGTAAAGATAAACCAGGCATTCTAGCATATATTGCTACAAAGTGTGCTGAACGAGAAATTAATATCGTTGATGTTACACAGAAGGTATTACAAGATTTATTCACGATGATTATGATTGTGGAAGTCCCAAGCAACCAAGAGAATTTCCGCAAGGTAGCAGATGATTTAGAAACTGCTGGAAATGAACAGCATTTAAAAGTGCATGTCATGCATGAAGATATCTTCAACAGCATGCATACAATATAGGTGAATCTATGCGTATTGAAAGTGATAACATCCTAGAAACGATTCACATGATAGAAGAAGATTGTCTAGATATTCGTACAATCACAATGGGTATCTCTTTATTAGATTGTGCGGATAAAGACATTGACCGATCATGTGAAAAGATTTATAAAAAAATTACAACAAAAGCGAAAGATTTAGTAAAGGTCGCAAAAGATATCTCCCGTGAATATGGTATACCGATTATCAATCAACGTGTGTCAGTAACACCGATTGCACTATTACAGAGTGTGTCTGGTGGTGATTGTGTGAAGTATGCAAAGACACTGGATAAGGCCGGCAAAGAGATTGGGATTAACTTTATCGGTGGATATTCTGCGTTAGTGCAAAAGGGAATGACACAGGGTGATCGTGAGCTGATTATGTCCATTCCTCAAGCATTGAAGGAAACAGATATTGTTTGTTCCAGCGTGAATATTGGTTCTACAAAAGCTGGAATTAATATGGATGCAGTTAAAGTGATGGGACAGATTGTACGTAAATGTGCTGAAGTCACAAAAGATAATAACTGTTTTGGTGCAGCAAAACTTGTTGTATTCTGCAATGCTGTAGAGGACAATCCATTTATGGCAGGTGCCTTCCATGGTGTATCTGAACCAGATTGTGTCATCAATGTTGGTGTATCAGGACCTGGAGTTGTACGAGCTGCTTTACAAAAATTAGGAGAACATGCGAGCATGGATGATGTTGCGGCTTGCATTAAGCAAACTGCATTTAAGATTACACGTATGGGACAATTGGTTGGTCGTGAAGCTTCACAACGTTTAAATGTTCCATTTGGTATCGTTGATTTATCACTAGCCCCAACACCAGCGGTAGGCGACTCTGTTGCGCAAATATTAGAAGAAATTGGTTTAGAAGTTTGTGGTGGACCAGGTACAACTGCAGCACTTGCAATGTTAAATGATGCGGTGAAAAAGGGTGGTGTTATGGCATCCTCAAGTGTAGGTGGATTATCTGGAGCGTTTATTCCTGTATCAGAAGATGCTGGAATGATTTCTGCAGCAGAACAGGGTATCCTAACAATCGAAAAGTTAGAAGCGATGACAGCGGTATGTTCCGTTGGCTTAGATATGATTATTGTACCTGGTGATACGACAGCAGAGACACTATCTGCTATAATTGCAGATGAGGCTGCTATCGGTATGATCAACAATAAGACAACCGCATGCAGATTAATACCAGCAATTGGTATGGATGCTGGGGATAAACTAGTATTTGGTGGCCTTTTAGGAGAGGGCCCAATCATGCCAGTTAAGATGACGAAAGCAGATAAACTAATCAATCGTGGTGGAAGAATTCCTGCCCCGATACATAGTTTGAAGAATTAACACTGGAGGGGAATTATGTCAGAAAATCAGACAATAAAGGAATTATTAGAAAAAGCAAAACAACGTGATATTGAATCTGCGAAAGAAATACTAAGACGTATATCAGATAAGATGTACTTTATCACTAGATTATTTGTAGCAGACCATGAGCAGGCCAGAAAAGTGGAACAAGCGGGACTAAAGAAAGTATTTTCAAGTTTAAAGGAAGTAACTAACCCTGAGTGGTTTGAGTGCTGGGCGGCTGAAAAGGTTCGTAAGGAAGCGATTGCGCATGTATTGCCTTTAGAAGAGTCAACAACCAATAGCAATATGTATACAGAAGCTGATGAAATCCCTAATTATATGGCAGTTTTACCTGAAACAACAGAAGGTAAGAAGTACCAAGTATTAGAGATGATGGATAAACTTAGCACAGGAGCTAGAGCTGCTTTAGCACTCCACTTATATGATGGTTTATCTGTTGAAGAAAGTGCGAAGTTATTGATGAGTACTCCACAGTCAGTCATGAGTTGGTTAACTGAAGCCAAAGATACACTAATGAGCAGTGGATTCAACTTAGGAACACTTATCGTGTTAATGGATAAGCTTAATCCAGTATCAGATCGTGCAATGGTTCTTAAGATGCAAGATGATCTTGCACTACAATCAGCAGAGGACGATATCCTCAGTGGTGTATTTGCACAACCAGAAGAAACAGTTAAGCCGGTCGAAACACCATCACTTCCAACAGAAGAGAGTAAGGTACAATTCCCAGACTTACCATCTACATCAGGCTCAGATGAAAATACAATGCAGATGCCAACAGTATCTGATGAAATTGAGGATACATTATCACTACCAACAGTAAAGGAAGAACCAACTCCAATTTCTCATGAACAAGAAATCCGTTCTTCCGCAACACAAGTTATCAAGAAAGAATTATTTGATGAAAATGATGAGGCTGTAGAAGACCTTGAGGAAGAGGAATCTAAGGGTGGAAGTTTCTTCGTAAAATTCTTGATTGTAATTCTAACATTGATGTTAATAGCAGGACTTGGTTGGATTGTATATGATTCAATGGGTGGAAAGTTTGATTTTAAATCACTCTTTGGCTCAAAGAATGACCAAACGAGTGTAGTTGTTAACTCTGATGCGACACCAGAACCTACTGCTACACCTGCAACGCCAGAACCTACTCCAGAAACACTGGGAGAAGTTGAAGTTGTTATCGACTCCTTGAATATCCGTGGTGGTGCAGGTACAAACTTTGATGTAGTTGGTTCAGCACAACGTGGAGAGAAGTTTAAAGTACTATCCATTGAACAGACAAGTGATTATACTTGGTATCAAATTGGTGAAAACAAGTGGCTTGCAGATAAGAACAATCAGTTCTTAACATATCGTAAATAGCAAAAGAGACCGTAAGGTCTCTTTTTTGGTTTAAAGCAGTTCTAATAAATCTTGTCTGGATAGTGTGGCACTAGATACACCTTCACCAGATAGAATACGATCAGCTAGATTAGATTTCTCTTTTTGAAGCTGAATGATTCGCTCTTCAATTGTATCCTTGATGATTAAACGGAAGACGTTTACTACATTCGTCTGACCAATACGATGTGCGCGATCACTAGCTTGATTCTCCACAGCAGTATTCCACCAAGGGTCATAATGGATGACAATATCCGCTGCTGTAAGATTTAAACCAGTACCACCAGCCTTTAATGAGATACAGAAGATAGGAACATCATCTGTCTGAAAGGATTCTACCATTTCAGCACGTTCTTTCTGTGGAGTGGAACCGACAAGCTTATGATAACGAATACCTTTCTTATCAAACTCTTGAGTTAGACTATCTAGCATAGAAGTGAATTGGGAGAAGAGTAAAATCTTATGTCCTTCTTCAATTGCGTTTTCTACGATATCTAAACAGAGTTCTTTCTTAGCAGAGTTACCTTTGTAGTTATCGTATATTAAGTGAGGATCGCAACACAACTGACGTAAGCGTGTTAACTCAGCTAAGACCGCAATCTTATTCTCCTTGAATTCCTCATCACTTTGTTTTTGCAACATTAACTTGAGGCGTTGAACGCGAGCTTCATAGAGATTTTTCTGTTCATCTTCAAGTTGACCAAAATAGATATCTTCAATCTTGTCTGGTAAGTCATGCAATACATCCTTCTTACGTCTACGTAGGATAAATGGTGTTACCATCTTTTGTAGTTCTGCTTCTAAGAATTCATCTTGGTCACGAACAATAGGAAGTTCATAGTTTGTACGGAACTTTTGATACGAGCCAAAGAATCCCGGAAGGATGAAATCAAAGATAGACCAAAGTTCGCTTAATCTATTTTCAATAGGGGTACCTGTTAAGGCAATACGGAAGTGGCTGTTGATTGCCTTTACGGATTGTGCGGCTAATGTAGATGCATTTTTGATATATTGCGCTTCATCAATTACCTGACAAGAGAATTCAATTGTACGATACACATCAATATCACGTTTTAAAGCATCATACGATGTAATTAGGATATCATTTTCCAGGGAAGTACGAATCAACTCCTTACGGATATTGGCAAAGCCTGAAATCATTGTATAGTGCATATTTGGCGTGAATTTATTGATTTCATTGGCCCAATTATACACAAGAGAAGATGGGCATACAATAAGTGCACGTTTGCGGTCCTTCCAAGCTGCGAGTAAAGAAATAATTTGGATAGATTTACCTAGCCCCATTTCATCTGCAAGTAATCCGCCTAGATGATTTTCTTTCAGTGCATAGAGCCAACGGAAACCTTTTTTCTGATATGGTCGTAAAATTGGTTCAATTTCCTGGGGAATAGTGTATTCAATATCTTCGATATCTTTCATATTGCGGATGAGACGTCTGAAGTTTTCCTCTGCTTGGATATCCAGGATAGAAGTCTTTGATAATTGATCGAGGTAGGTTGCTCGGTAAGCAGGAATATCAATCGTACCACGGGTAAATTGAGTACTATTAATATTCATTGCGTCCTTAAAGCTTGCAAGAGCTTGAATGTTCTCATCAATATCGACAAACTCACCGCTCTTTAAACGATAGTATTTCTTCTTTGGGTCATATTTACTGAGAATCTCGTTCAGTTGTTTGAGATTGATTTGATCACTAACTAGGTTTAGCTGTAATAAGTCATGATTGACAGAAACTCCAATTGAAATACGTGTTTGACTATGAATCTTTAGTTTCTTGAGGGATTCAGAGATAAATACATCCGCCTTAGCTTGCATTTCTAAGATACCAAATTTAATGAAGCGATATACTTTATCGTCATCATCTGCGAGTGTCATACGATGATTGGATGGGTCATAGGCACTAAACCAAGGTGAGAAGAAATGATCCATATTTTTTTCAAATGATAAGTCTCGATTACCTGCATTTTCACTCGGCATGAATACATTGTATTTATCGTGAGAATAAATTGCGAAAAGCTCACCAGTGATTAGGTTATCTTGTGGCATATCTAGATATATCTCAAAAGTAGGGACTTCTGGAAGATATTGTGTAGGGTTGAAACCGTCTGTTTGAACGGTTAAATTCTTTTGTAAGATTGGGAACACATTTTTTGCAAAGGTTGCGATATCATCTTCCGCAATAAAGATATTTTCTGACTTACCATTATGGAAATAATCGATTAACTTACGTAAAGCTTGTGAGGCTCTTACATCGCGATAAATCATCTGTCGATTTTCATCAAAGAAATAGGTGTGTTTTTTGCCTGTGATATATGGCAATACGGTTGTATTAAATTGATATCCATCTTCAACTTTTTCGATAGAAGCATTCATAGAAGGTTGCCCATCGACTAGAGTATAGGCTTGTAAGATGCCGTAATGTTCTTTGATGTTGAATGGAAGATCCTTGATTGTATCCCAAAAGATATCGATTGCGTAAGATTTTACTGTTATTGTGCGACGTGGTAAATCTGATGCATGCATCATCCGATATCCTGGCATACTTTGATAAAGGGAATAGGAAGTCTCATCATGTACATAATCAACCAAATATTGTACAAGGGGGCGATATCGTGGATGGAAAGCCTGCAGTGTGTGAGTGAACTCTAAGGATTTACCATATTTTTTACTCTTTTCACCATCCATATTCTCAACAAAATCCGAAATATTCTGAATTGAATAGAGATGCTCATTTAATAAACCAATCTTAAATCCTACTTCAAGAGTATCTGAACGAAACTTTGGGGATATTTCAGGTTCTAAAATGATATTTAGAGGTCTTTCTGTGAAAGTATTTGTGTGCGCTTGATAACTAGATAAGAATTCTTTAAACGATTTATCTGTATGTTTTTTACGTAAAGAAGGTTCAGGTTGTACGTCATCTCGTTTTACATAGGCAATTAGTACAGCTGCGATATGTTTACAAGGGGTATGACGGTAATCAAAATACTCGCAGTCACACGACATCTTTGTAATCCATTCATTTTGCGGACTGAGTTCAATGTTAACAGTATGGACACTATAATACTCTTCACCTTGAACATTGGCTGTAATCAATTTGTAACGTTCATCATTTTCAGTGATTTCCATATTAAAGACATTTGCTTCAGTATACTCCTGCATACCTCTGGCATACATTTTTTCACCTATAAAGGCACGTACAAACTCAAGTGTTAACATATACCCCTCCATTTCTTTATCCTTTCATTCTAACATGTACCGTATTGAAATAATATATTATACTGTCTATATGGATGAAGTTAGATTACAGGAAATACACGATAAAGCCCGTAAGGAACATGTGCCAATCATGTTAGATGATGGTATGGAATTCTTGCTGGAATATATACGTAGCCATGAAGGGATACGCGATATTTTGGAGATTGGAACAGCAGTTGGTTACTCGGCGATTCAGATGGCAAATCTACGTTGGGATATGACAATCGACACAGTTGAGATTAATCCTGAAATGTATCATCAAGCTGTAGATAATATCATGCATGCAGGTCTACAGGATAGAGTGCATGCATACTTACAAGATGCTTATCAATTTGAAACAAAGAAGATATACGATTTAATATTTATCGATGCCGCAAAGTCACAATATCGCAAGTATATGGAACACTTCTTTAAAAATGCGAGAAAGGGTACTGTATTTTTCTTTGATAACTTGCAGTTTCATGGCATTGTGGATTGTCCTGAGTTATCACAAAATCGTTCTACTGTACAAATGACACGCAAGATTTTAAAGTTCCGTGAATATCTCAAAACAGATACTCGCTTTGAGACAACATTCCATCTTGATGTAGGAGATGGTATCGCAATTGCAGTGGTAAAATAAAAGGCTTATCCAATGGATAAGCCTGTATTTATATTAGAAGTGTCCGCTTGTGTGACCAAAGCCACCACCGCTACTTGAGTGGAAACCGCCACCTCCACCGCTACTCTTAGCAGGTGGGTTATAAGTACGTGTTTCAGAACGATACAAGTACATATCTTGTGATCTTTGTAGTCTTAGTCCACCTTGTGGTATGTATGCATATGCTTCACGTGAAATTCCTTTTGTCTTATGCTTACTTCTAAAGGCAATAATTGTGACGATAGAAATAATCAATGGAATAATTACGGTAATGCTACCCTTAATTACGTATGGTGTAAGGATTGTACTAGAGCATTCATCTAGGAAGACTTTTGCACCTTCCCCGTATTCATTGTATTGTAGGTGATCATAGACAACTGCACTAGCAATTTTTTCTTTTGCGTTGGCATCAAAAATCTTATTTGATTTTGGACCGTGTACTGTTATATCGAATTTACGATCCTCCATTGTTAGAGTTAGCATAATGCCCTCTTTTTCATCACCAATTCCAAGACCTTCTGAGTTGAAGATGCTTTCTGAGTATTGCTCGATAGTCAACTCTCCATGAGAATTCATAATACGGATATAGAAGCCGATATTATACTTTTCACTATATTCTTTTGCGATGTTGTTGAGTGCTTGTACTTCGGCACTGGTTAATAAACCATATTCATCGACAATGTAATCATTTGCATCAGCTCTTGTTGGTAGCAAGAAACTTGGTAACATGCATAACAAGAAAGTAAATGCTGCAACGAGTGCTAGTAATTTTTTCTTCATAATGCCTACCTCCTAAAATGCTACAAACAGTAGGATACCAATCAATATCATACTGATGAGTAGTATGCCGAAGAAGTAAAGAACAGATTTTGCACTATCAATCGGTAAGTCATCACCAATCATCTTTCCTGTTTGACCATTCATTGCGAACATGTAAGTTTTGCCTTGCCATTTTGTAGTAAGCATCCAAACAGGAAGGAATGCATAGTGAACTTTATCTTCTCGAATATAGATATTTGAACGACGTGGGAGTAGGGTATGATAACCTCTAACAGTTTCACGAATCTTATCGGCTGCAGATGTACGCATACGTAAATTAACGCGTCCACGATCTTGTTCTGCAGTCACATCGTATCTATCTGCGAGATAGCCTGTCATATAACCCATTTCGAATGGAATCATATCTTTATAGTTGTATGGTTCAATTGCGTCCATGAATTCATCTGGCATTTTACTAGAGCCATCGGCAGGAACACGATTAAACTCTACAGTTCCTTGACGCAAGATAGAATAGTTTTCTGTTACAGTTACTGTATAGTCACCTTCACGATGGGAATGTGAAATTGTACCACGGAAGGCCATGTCTGCATCTGCTGTTCCATCATAGAGCCAGAATGGAACATAAACACCTTTGATTTCCTCAATATGATTACGTTCCTTGAATGCGTTTGGTAATAATGGCTTACCACCATAGAAGTCTGATAACTTCTTGATTGCCTCATCCTTATTCATCTTGAACGGAATCACATAGTCTGGTTTTAGTGCACCACTAAACTGTGCTGGAACAATTGTAGGATTACCACAATATGGGCAACTTGTTGCAGCGGTATTCTTATCTGCGATTAACTGTGCTCCGCAAGAAGGACAGTTGTATGCACGCAAGTTTTGTGCATCTTCTTCGCTCCATTGTAGCGTGTCTTCAGCGCTATATTCTTTTTGTCCTTCTTCAATAGAAAGAGCTACTTGTTTGTCGTAGTGTTCTTCGATCTCGGCAGGAGCAAAAGTACTTCCGCAGTTACCACATTTTAGTTTTTGTAGCCCTGGGTCAAAGGTAAGAGGACCATTACAATTTGGACATTGGAAATTTGTTAATGCGTTATTTGCCATAATATTCCCCTTTCAATTGAGAAAAAGAACCCGATAGAACGGGTTCTTATCGTTTTGATTGTTTATTCAGGTTTCTTTGTTCCGCAGTTAGAGCAGAAGTTTGAGTGGTTTTCATTACCACAATCTGGGCAGAACCACTTGTCACCGCTGTTAGCAGCCTTTTGAGCCTGGCCAGCTTGGTAAAGTGCATTAGCATTTATACCACCAGCACTTTGTGCAGCGTTCATTCCCATGAAGCCCATAGCAGCACCATTAGCATTCTTGGCAGCATCTTGCATTGCTTGTGCTTGTGCACCAACAAGTGTAGCAGCTGCTAAGTTTGCGTCTGTATATGCAGCGTTACGTTGCATTTGCTTGAGCATTTCTTCATCAGCTTCATCAGCTTTGATAGAGGATACGCCGAAGTTTACGATTTCGATACCGCGCTTTTCTCTCCACTTACTGCTGAGTTCTTCATTAAGAGCAGCAGCTAACTCGGTTGTATGAGCTGGAATCTGAGAGTAACGGATACCTTGTTCGCTAAGCTTACCAAATGCTGGTTGTAAAGCAGTGAGTAACTCTGTACGTAGCTGATCATTAAGATCACTTAATTTATAGCTATCGGATACGTTTCCGCAGACATTTGTATAGAATAATACTGGATCGCATACATGTAAGCTGTATTCACCAAAGCACTTCATGGAAACATCGATATCGATACCTGCACGAGCATCAACAACTCTGAATGGAATTGGGGCAGGAGTGCCATACTTCACGCCAACTAATTCCTTTGTATTTACATAGTAGATACGTTGATCTGTAGCAGGAGTTCCACCGAATGTGAAACGGCGACCAAATTCTGCAAACATTCTCTTAACGCCTTCACCAAGGCTACCTGTAAATACAGATGGTTGTGTGGATGAGTCGTATTTGAATTCACCAGGTTCAGCACAAATATCAACGATTTGTCCTTGCTCAACGATAATCATTGCTTGGCCATCAGCAACAGCAATAATTGAACCGTCAGTAATAATGTTGTCGCTTCCGTTATTGCCACTGAAGAATCCCCCAGAGTTTCTCTTAACACCTTTTACAACAAATACATCAGCTGGAATAGCATCACAATAGAAATACTCTTTCCAAGAATCGCTAAGTGTTGAACTAGCGGATAATAAAGCAGTAGAAATGAGACCCATATAAGTTCCTCCTTATAGTCTTCTGACTGTACAATCATATACTAGCATTAGTTTGACCGTCAGTCAATAAATAATTTCAAATATTTTAGAATAACTTTTCTGCAAATAATGAAAAAAGGTGTTGCGATGATTATATAGAAATGGTAATATAGTCACGTGCCTTAATAGCTCAGTCGGCAGAGCGAGCGGCTGTTAACCGCTAGGTCACAGGTTCGAGCCCTGTTTAAGGCGCCTATAGTTCAAAAAAGGTGTTTACAGTAATAATGTAGACGCCTTTTTTGGCGTTTCCTAGATATTTTGGAAGGAGGGAAAGGTATGAAAAATCTTGTATTCCGAGAAGATGTTCTTGCATGGAATTATATGCTTGAGGACGCAAGAAAGCTTGCTGAAGAAAGAAATGTAAAATTTACTAAGAGATACATCAGAATTGGGATTGGGATGCCAGAATCTACTTTTGGAAAATATTGTACAGGAGAAGGCTTACGAACAAACTTCAGATATTATATGAAATATTGCAATTTTATGAAGAGAGACCCAGTTGAATTCTTTGAAAATCTTATAAAGAAGATACTGCAAGATAGAGAAGAACATCCTGAACTATATGATTATTAAATAAAAAAATCACGAACACTCAAACTTGGCGGGATGAGTTCTGTGATTAAGGGAAGAAGGTTAACCACCTTCAATATAGTGCATTAATAGAGGACTAAGATACCATCAGAATGACCTATGACCTGATACCCTCAGTATGACCTGAAGAACCTTACCACCT
>ENA-OWLX01000777-OWLX01000777.1-metagenome-genome-assembly--contig:-NODE-777-length-12119-cov-6.031664_pt1 | contig 12119 bp, 9 predicted proteins | sample MGYA00245351_ERZ651106 | MGnify/ENA primary metagenome ERZ651106 (study PRJEB26857, sample SAMEA4031768) | metagenome | biome: human; feature: oral; material: saliva | place: Philippines | collected 2014 | study... | reverse complement strand
CCAAAAGGAAGTCTCATTTTAAATACTATCCATTAATGTTTGCTACGTAATTTCTTACGGACTTTATAGGCAAAATTGGCTAGTCCGTAAAGAGGGCTAACTGGAAGGTTAAATTCCCCAATAAATTGTTTTTTCAACAATTCAAATGCTTCTTGATCATCAAGATTACCACAATACTTGTTTAGCTCACTTAACAACACTTCTTTTAACTTATCTGGATATTGCGTTGCACTTGTAATAATTGAAAAACAATATGTAGGTTCGAGTACAAATTGATATCCAAAAGTTTCGTCTATCAAATCTTCATTTAATAAAGTCTGATAAAATTCAGTTTCCTCACCAAATATTAATTCGAAAAATAGTGTCATTTCTAAATCATGTTGTACATATTCATGTGGTGACGCTTCAGTTGGTTCATTTTTAAAACCTAACATTAATCTAGGAGATTGTAATTTCATTTCTTCTGAAACAAAAGGTGTTATAACATTTGTTGGTTCATCAACAGTTGCTCGTTCAATGCTAGGCTGGTTCGTCTTATCCCTTTTATTTTCATGAGTTTCAACTATGTCACGTATGTTTTCAGGATTGACATCTCCGACGACAAATAACACCATATTTGATGGATGATAAAATGTTTCATAACATAAATATAAATCATCTTTAGTAATGTTATAAATGCTTTCAACGCTTCCTGCTATATCAACTTTAATAGGGTGCTTTTGATACATAGCACGTAAAGTATTAAACATAATTTTATAACCAGGTTGCTCCTGATACATCTTTATTTCTTCAGCAATAATACCTTTTTCTTTATCTACCGTTTCCTTAGAAAAGAAAGGCGTTTCAACCATTTCTAGTAATCTTAAAATATTCCTTTCAACATTATCTGTTGCACTGAACAGATAGCTAGTGCGATCAAAACTAGTAAATGCGTTTACTTGAGCATTGTCATTGGCAAATGCAGTGAATAAATCTTCAGTATCATCTTTCTCAAATAACTTATGCTCTAAAAAGTGAGCGACACCGTCTGGTACGGTCACAAAATCATTTTGATTATGAGGTTTGAAAGTATTATCAAGAGAGCCAAATTGAGTAGTATACGTTACAAATGTCTTTTGGAATCCATTTTTGGGGATAACAAATAAACGTAAACCATTAGTTAATTCATGTTCAAAAACACGTTCATCAATCAGTTCATAGTATGTTTCCCTCATTAAGAATGATCCCCCTTTGTAAGTACATATATGGTATCTAGTTCTGCTTTATTAGCCATTGATATCACATCATCCTTTGTTACTTTTTGAATGTGATCTATGTAGTTTTCATCTGTTTGCTCATAATCTAAAAGCAATTGATTCTGCATGACCTCGATAATACTTTTCGGTCGATCAGCAATTTCATGTCTATGTGAAATAATAATTTTTTTAGCAAGTTCTAATTTATCCACGTCAAATTCACCACGTTTAAACTTATCAAACTCCTCTAAAATTGTATCTTTAGCAAGTTCATATTTATCTGCTGAAACACCGCTTAATACAAAAAGATAACCGTTTTTACCATCTAATTGAGAGTGTATTGAATATGCTAGACTTTGCTTTTCACGCACTTCATTAAATAATACAGATGATGGATCGCCACCGAACATCGTGTTTAATACAACCAATGCATAATAATCATTTGACCCGAATTGTGTTGGAAAACGATAACCCATATTTAATTTAGCTTGATCGACTTCATCTTCTTCAACTATATATTGTGTTTCAGAACTTGTATCTTTTAAATTAAGTTGATTAGTTTTCGCCATTTTAAATGGATTAATCGTAAATTTAAATTGAATTAATTGTTCAACTTCTTGTTTATTTACGTTACCTACTACATAAACGGAACATAGGTCATTACTAATCATGTTTTGATATGTATCATACAAATTTTCAGGTGTGATTGTACTTATTTTTTCAATCTGACCTGTCGCTAAGTGACGATAAGGTTCATCTTTAAACATATATTTTAATAAATTCAAGAAAGAATATTGTGCTTTATTATCAATTACAGCTTCAATTTTCTTTGATAATAATGATTTTTCTTGATTTACAAACGTTGTGTTAAAGGCATTATTCTCTATAAGTGGATTCATTATCACTTCATATAGTACATTTAGCCCTTTTTCAAATAGAGGTGTTGAATCTTTTAAATAGCGTTCATTAACTATTTCTAACGAGATAGTGATAACGTGTTTATCTTTAAATTTTGAGACAAAACTATGTATGTATGCACCATATAGTTCAGATAGATGTTTACTAAATGCTTTATCCGTGGACCATTTTTTTGTAGCACGTATTAACAACTTGCTTAACAATGATCGCGCTGTAATAGTTTCATATTCTAAAGGTGCCATAAATTTAAAGGTAATCATAGTTGTCTTAAATTTATCTGTAGGTAACACATCAATATGTATTTGATGCTCATTATTGGTTTGTTGTTCTATCATTCATCCACACTCCTTAATATTGTTTCTATATTTTTGTGCGCGTCAGTTTAAATTTAACTAGACTGCTTTTCACATAATTTAATGAGTATAAAATAGGTTTACCCATTTCGTCATAATGTACAACCTTTAATAGCATTAAACCTTCATGTGGATATGCGTTTAGAATATCAGAAATATGTGGTTCATAACTAATGGCTTCAACCTCTGTTTCAGCTGAAGCGACTTTATGTCCCGTATTAGTCTCTATTGCATTTAACATAGAACCATCGCTCACTTGATAATCTGAACATGTTAGATAATCTTCTGCGATTTTATCTAAACAATAAATTACTGGTTGATGATTGGCAGTACGCAATCGTTCAATGATTGTAATAGGTTGTTTATCATTGATACCTAACATTTGTGCATCCAGTATGGAGGCAGGCTGTTGCTCTAAACTTAAATATTCCGTACCTGAGTGGTAGCCAGCTTCTTTGATCATATCGTTGATGCTAAATAATTTATTCAATGGATAGAAGAAAGGGTGCAATGTTTTTACGCTTGGTCCTTCTTCAAAGTTATCTGTCAAAACTTGTTCAGTTATGAGTTCACCAATCGCTTCATAGACATCATCAGTTTTTACATTTAATTCTCTAGCAATCGATAAATTGCTAGGTAGTTTATCACCAGGTTTTAAAGATTGTTCTTTAATCTGCTTAAGAATATATTCTTTCACTTTAAAAGCTGAGTTTAACTCTGTCATCATTTACACCTCTTCATCATCTAAATTTACTAATACTTGTCTAGGTTTACTGCCCTTTTGTGGTCCGATAACTTGGTTACGTTCCAAATCGTCCATTAATCTAGAAGCACGATTATAGCCAATCCTAAATTGTCGTTGCAATAGTGAAGTACTAGCTTTCTGTTGTTCAATTACAAATATATATGCATCTTCATATAAAGCATCTTCACTCTTCATTTCTGATTTATCTACTGGCGCATCTGGTTCCATTTCTTTCACATAATTTGCTTTTTGTTGTTCAACAACATAGTTAACTACATCTTGCACTTCTTGATCACTTAAGAAAGCACCTTGTACACGCGTTTGAGCTGATTCACCATTTCCTACATATAGCATATCACCTTTACCAAGTAATTTCTCAGCTCCACCAGAGCCTATAATTGTTCTAGAGTCAGTTTGAGAACTTACTGCGAACGCAATACGTGATGGTATATTATTTTTGATTATACCAGTGATTACATCTACAGATGGTCTTTGAGTAGCAACAATTAAATGAATACCTGCTGCTCTAGCCATTTGAGTGATACGTTGAATTGCGTTCTCTACTTCTTTTCCTGCAACCATCATTAAATCAGCTAACTCATCTACAATGACTACTATATAAGGTAATTCTGCTTGTTTTTCATCAAGTTCTTCATTCTGACGGCGTATAAATTTATTATACCCTTCAATATTACGTGTAGATGAATGCTGGAATAAATCATATCGTCGTTCCATTTCAGCAACTACCTTCTCTAATGCTTGAGAAGCTTTGTGTGGATTTGTAACTACCGGTATTAATAAATGTGGCACCCCATTATAAACATTTAATTCCACCATTTTAGGATCAATTAACATAAGTTTAACTTCATGAGGTTTTGCATTTAAAAGAATACTAGTAATAATGCCATTGATACATACTGATTTACCACTACCAGTTGATCCTGCAACTAATAGGTGGGGCATTTCATTTAATTGAATTGTCATTGGTTCACCAGAAATATCTCTACCAAGTCCAACTTCCAGCTTATTACTCGCTGGGAATTTAGATTCAAGAACTTCTTTAAGCGTAACTAAAGAAATCTTATCATTTGGTACCTCTATACCAACAGCTGAGCGACCTGGAATTGGTGCTTCAATTCGTACATCTTTTGCTGCCAAAGCGAGTGCAATATCATTATGCAAATTAACAATTTTACTAACCTTAACCCCTTGGGCTGGTTGGATTTCATATTGTGTAACAGCTGGACCAATTTTAATTTGCTTAACTTTTGCATTTACACCAAAATTTTTCATTGTTGATTCGAGTATCTGGCCTTTACGTTGAACTTCAGACTTAGATGTAGATTGCTGCTTAGCTGGCTGATTAAGTAATGATAATGGAGGAATGTGATATGCCACATTTGACTCTTCACCAGCTTCGGAAATTGTTCCATTCATTTGATGATTATCATTTGAATTCGACTCTGGTAAATTTTCATCCTCTAGATTTGTTCCATCGTTACTACTATTCTCTTTATCAATATCTTCACTATTTAAACCAAAACGTCTTTTCTTACGTTTATTAGTAGTTGTTTGTTTACTTTCTTGCGATTCACTAGGTCCATATATAGGAATATCTTCTGGTTCAGTACTAACTTCAGGGAAGTCACTAACATCTTTGATTTGTTCTGACTCAAGTTGTTCTTGTTCTAATTGATGTTGTCTTAGGCGTTCACGCTCTTCTTCTTTTTCACGTTGACGTTCTTCTTTTTTAAGTCTGTTTTGCTCTCTTTTTACTTTGAAATTAGATGATGCACTTTGACTTGAGTTTCTCATTTTATCAATTGATGCTTTAACAACATCTCTATGTCTAAGTTTAAGCAATAAAATAATACTAGAACTTAATAAAATTAATGTAAGGATTATGACACCGGCAATTGAAATGAGTGGAATAAATATTTTAAGTAAATAAAATCCTATTAATCCCCCACCAAAATTCGGAAAATGACTATGTTCATAAGCCTTATACACATAGGATAAAACAGGTTCTCTTTCAGATGCTGCACCTTTTTGAAAATGATAAATAATTTGTGTTGTAATCAATAAGACAAATTGTAATGATATTAACCCAAAAGTCCGTCTTGTTTTAGGAAATTTCTTCTGCATTGCAATATAGACTGTAATCAAACTTAGTAATATGTATGTTAAATAGTGACTCATTCCAAACAAATAATTGAAAAAGCTATCAATCATTCGACCAACAATTCCTAATTGGAACATTCCCAAAACCGACAAAATGACTATAATGATTGCAACGATATAGCGAATTGAGCTATCTTTTTTCTGTTGCTTTTTCTTAGTCGATTTACGAGCTATTGCACCCTTTTTACGAGTTGTTGTTTTTTTCTTAGTTTGTGGCAAAATAGTACACCTTCTTTATTTCTCACTTAATATTTCTTCAAATACAAATATTTATAGTATTCCGATATGTATTAATAGTATTTTTAAAAGTATGAAAGAGGTTGGAACAATACCAACCACATTTAGACTTATCGTCATAAACTAAAGTGAATAATTTAAGTAATGAGTTTACATAACCTTTTAAATTATTACACAACTGTGATGTTGTCCCGACCTCTTTTTGATTGTATATATCTTAAATTTCTGAAATAACTGGAATAATCATTGGACGACGTTTTGTACTTTCAAATAGTAATTTACTGATTTGATCTCGCATATTCTGTTTGATGTCAGACCATTCAATACGTTTCTCTTGAAGACCTGCTTCAACAATTTCACGAACCTTATCTTCTGCTTCCTTCATTAGTTCTTCACTTTCACGGACGTATACAAAGCCACGTGATTGAATTTCAGGACCAGCAGCAATTCGTCTATTTTTCGGATCCAATGTAACAACTGCAATAAAAATACCATCTTCTGCAAGTAAATGACGATCTCTCAATACGATATTACCGACATCTCCTACACCAATACCATCGATAAGAATATTGCCAGAATTAACTTTCTCGTTTAATACCATATCTTTACCATCGTAATGAATAACGTCTCCCTTTTCGACTAAGAAAATTTTCTCCGGCGCCACACCAGATTCGTTAGCCAATTTAGCATGCGCAATTTGCATTTTAAATTCACCTTGAACAGGGATAAAGTATTCAGGTTTCATAATATTAATCATCATTTTTAATTCTTCCATGCAACCATGACTAGATGCATGAATCTTTTTATTGTTAGGAATAATATATGCACCTGCGCGCACTAATTCATTTAGTGTATCAGCAATGATAACTTCCATATTAGCTGATGCTGTGATTGCTAAATATACTGAATCGCCTTCTTCAATATTCATTATTTTGTGTTTCTGTTGGGCCATTTGGCTCAATGCTTCGATAGGTTCGCCTTCCATACCAGTGGCAATAATTACGACTTCATTTTTAGGATAATTTCCAACTTCGTTAATAGGGATTAACAAGTCTTTAGGAATGTCAAAATATCCCATTTTACGTGCAATATTAAACGAACTTTCAAGCGAACGACCTAAAAAGGAAACTTTACGATTTAGTTTACTTGCAGTGTTCAAAACTTGTTGAATTCTAATAAAGTTTGAAGCATAGCATGACACAATTAAGCGTCCTTTTACTTTCGCAAAAGCATCGTAAATGTGTGATTCTATAACATTCTCAGGTGTATTATATCCTGGTTTCTCAGCTTCTGTAGAGTCACTGATTAATGCGAAGACACCTTCTTCACCTATTTCAGCCATACGTTTGATATCTGGCGTGTAGTGTCCTTGTAAACTTTGATCAAATTTAAATTCACCTGTATAAACGATTGAACCGTATGAAGTATGAATGCAAATTCCTAAACTATCAGGAATGCTGTGTGTAGTGTTAAAGAAAGTAATATTAACATTTTTAAATCTCATTACTGAATCATGATTTACAGTATAATAACGTACTTTCTTTTTAACATTACGTGACTTCATATTTTCTTTAACAAGTGCTAACGTTAATTTAGAGCCATATACTGGTGCATCAATTTGTTCTAAAATGTAGCTAACTGCACCAATAGCATGTTCATGACCATGGCTTAGAAAGATACCTTTTAGTTTTTCTTTATTTTCAATGACATATTGAATGTCAGGAATTACAATATCTACACCTAACATTTCATCTTCTGGGAACATTAACCCCGCATCTAACATAAACATTTCATCGTCTACTTCAACGATATACATATTTTTTGCGATTTCGCCGACACCACCAAGTGGAATGATGCGAATATCGTCATTCTTTTTTTTCACTAAACTCAAAATGTTACCTCCTATTATAAAATCCCCGTCCATATAAACTCATAATTTATTATAGTTTAATTTATGTTGGATGTACACTATTAAAGTATTTCTTAAGGCATTATAGTAACAATCGAATTTAGTATTAGATATTATATAATTCTTAATTTTAATGATTTCTGTAAACTAATAAAAGACTAGGATGATAATCTCCTAGTCTTAAAATTATTATTTATTTTCATCTAATGCTTTATGAGAAGCATTTACGCGACCTTGTTTGTCAATTTCAGTTATTTTCACTTCAATTGAATCGCCTATACTTAATACATCCTCTACTTTATTAATACGCTCTTTTGAAATTTGAGAGATGTGTAATAAAGCATCTTTACCGGCAAACAATTCAACAAAAGCACCATACTTTTCAATACGTTTAACTTTTGCATTGTAAACTTGGCCTACTTCCGCTTCACGTGTGATATCTTCAATAATTTCACGAGCACGGTTAATCATGTCTTGATCGATTGCACCTATGAAGATTGTACCATCTTGTTCAATATCTAATTTAACCCCAGTTTCATCAATGATTTCATTAATTTTCTTACCACCTGGTCCAATTACGTCTCTAATTTTTTCAGGTTTAATATGCATTATTTCCACTTTAGGAGCATAAGCACTTAATTCTTTACGAGGTTGATCAATTGTTTGTAACATGTGATCCATTATCGCTAATCGACCTTGTCGAGCTTGTTCTAGAGCTTCTTCAATGACTTCACGTGTTAAACCATCAATTTTAATGTCCATTTGTATCGCAGTGATACCTTCTTTTGTACCTGCAACTTTAAAATCCATATCTCCTAAAGCATCTTCCATACCTTGAATATCCGTAAGAATCGTATAACTATCTTCACGTGTGACTAGTCCCATTGCTATACCTGCAACAGGCGCTTTAATTGGCACACCAGCATCCATCAAAGCTAAAGTTGAACCACAAATTGATGCTTGTGAAGATGAACCGTTAGATTCTAATACTTCACTTACAATACGTACAGTGTAAGGGAATTCAGTTGTATCTGGAATAATGTATTTTAGTGCTCTCTCGCCTAATGCACCATGTCCAATCTCACGACGACCAGGTGCTCTAACTGGGCCTGTCTCTCCAACAGAGAAATTAGGGAAGTTGTAATGATGCATGAATCGTTTTTCTTGTTCAGGACCTAGTCCATCAATAAGTTGATAATCACCTAATGCTCCTAATGTTAATACAGATAAAGCTTGAGTTTGTCCACGTGTAAATAAACCTGAGCCATGTGCTCGTGGCAATAAACCAACTTCAGATTCAAGTGGTCTAATTTCATCTGGTTTACGCCCATCAGGTCTAATTTTTTCATCAGCGATAAGACGACGTACTTCTTCTTTAACTAAGTCATTTAAAATTGCATAAACTTCATCAATTAACAATTCATTTTCAGGATCTGCTTCGTCAACAAATTCAGTTGCAATTTCAGCTTTTAACGTATCCAAGTTTTCGTCACGTTGTTGTTTATCAAATGTTAGAACTGTTTCTTTTAAGCCTTTTTCTTCAGTAAGTGTTTTAACTCTTGAAACCAGTGCTTCATCACGTTCTACAGGTACAAATTCTTTTTTAACAGGCTGAATGTGAGCTACCACTTCTTCTTGGAATGCTACTAAACGTTTGATTTCATCATGTCCGAAGAAAATAGCTTCTAACATTTCTTTCTCAGTTATTTCACTTGCACCAGCCTCTACCATGTTTACAGCGTCTTTATGGCCGGCAACTTCTAGGTCTAGACGTGAAACTTCTTTTTCCTCAACGGTAGGGTTAATTACATATTTACCATCAACATAACCTACATTAACACCAGCAATTGGTCCTTGGAAAGGAATATCTGAAACACTTAATGCCATTGAAGAACCTATCATAGCAGCCATTTCAGGCGAACAATCTGGATCAGCGCTTAGTACTGTGTTCATAATTTGAACGTCATGTCGATATCCTTTAGGGAAAAGTGGTCGAATTGGTCTATCAATTAAACGTGCAGTTAATGTTGCTTCGTCTCCTGGACGACCTTCACGTTTTTTAAATCCTCCTGGAATTTTACCAGCAGCATACATTTTTTCTTCATAGTTAACTGTTAATGGGAAAAAGTCACCATCACGAGGTTCTTTAGATGCTACAGCCGTAGATAATACAACCGTATCTCCATAACGTACTAAAACTGCACCATTAGCTTGTTTTGCTAATTGCCCTATCTCAATCGTTAACGATCTTCCAGCCCACTCAGTTTTAAACACTTTCTTTTCTTGAGACATTATGAATCTCCTCTCTGAAATCTATTAACTACATCATATCATTTATTTTTCAAATTTTATATTAGTGATTTATATTAAACGATAAAAAAAGGAAAGTACCAAACTAAATGGTGCTTTCCTCTTAATATATAAAAATTAACGACGAATACCTAATGATTTAATTAATTCACGGTAACGTTGAATATCTTTACCACGTAAGTAGTTTAATAAGTGACGACGACGACCTACCATTTTTAATAATCCACGACGTGAATGGTGGTCTTTTTTGTGTTCACGTAAGTGTTCGTTTAACGCAGCGATTTCTGCTGTTAAAACAGCGATTTGTACTTCTGGTGAACCAGTGTCAGTTTCGTGCACGCGATATTCTTTGATAATTTCATTTTTACGTTCTTGAGTGATTGCCATAATTAAATTCCTCCTAAAATTTGTATACACCTTAATCTGAGCTAGGCGTCGGAGTCTCAACCCGCCAAGATAAAGGAATAATATTTATGAATTCTATTTTCTAGAACTCAACTTTAAATATTATACGATACATCATCACCGAAATCAACTGAAAGTAAGTATTTCGCTTTTTCTTTATCATTATTCATTTGTTCAACTAATGGATCAATACCATCAAATTTAACTTCTGGTCTTAAGTAATGATGCCAATAAACAATAACACGTTCACCATATATATTGTCATTAAAATCAAAGATATTAACTTCAATCACTACTTCAGCTTTAGAAGGATCGTGAAAAGTAGGTTTAACACCAACATTAGCTACACCACGATAGATTTTATTTTCAGCACCTATTGCCATACTAACAGCATAAACCCCTTTTTTAGGTAAAACATAATCATCACTAGGTTGAACATTTGCCGTAGGAAAGCCAATTGTACGTCCACGTTTCTCTCCTTGAACTACAGTGCCTTTAATTCGATAGAGATAACCTAACTGTTCATTTGCCTTTTTTAAATTCCCTTCTTTCAAAGCTTCCCTAATTGCAGTAGTAGAGATTTTTTCAGTTTCCATTTCTTGTTTACCAACTATTGTAGTACTAAATTCATCCATTTCATTTAATACGGACATGTTACCTTTTCCGAATTTACCGTAAGTAAAGTCAAAACCAGCAATTACTTCTTTAACACGATTATTAATAATATAGTCTTGAACAAACTCTTCTGCTGTTACACTCGCAAATCGTGAAGAAAAATTAATAACAATACAATAATCCACGTCGTGCTGTTCAATCATTTCAAGTTTATCTGAAAGTGGTGTTAAATAATCCGTGCGTTTACGTTCAGGATTTAACACAACAGAAGGATGAGGATCGAATGTTGTTACTGCCTTTTTTAGATTTTGCGCTGCAGCACGTTCATCCAATGCTTCAAACACTTTATGATGACCACGATGCATGCCATCAAAAAAGCCAAATGCCATCGCAACGTCTTCTTTTATCAATTGATCTTCTTGAATTGGATGGGTTACTTCTATCACTTTCATAACTTTAGACTCCTTTAATTAAATACTTTTTTAGGTTTTATTTCATGATTTTTTTCCGGATGTTGAATATAAATTGCCATTACTTTCTCCGTCTCAGAATCAATAAAGACAAGTTGTTGTTCAATCGTTTGATTAAATTGTTTTTTATTAAACTTTTGTCCATTTAATATTCTAGTTTTTATATTTTCATCAGAAAAATTTATTCCCAATTTCTTTAAAGCTGTAAAATAACTTTCAACAATTGTGCAATCTGCATTATAAGTTATAAGTTTTGCCTTCACAAGAATAGTTTTCCACCATTTTCTTTTTTTGTATCGGCAATATTGAGTATGCCTGTTTTCAAGACTTTTTCCAATAATTCTAGACAAAAATTTAGAATGAAGATCAATGACATAATCATAATTTTCTGTTTTTAGTCTATTTATCATGTCTTTTATATATTTTCGGTCCTTACTTTTCTTTTTCTCAAAAATTATCAAATTCCTAATTTCAGGATTTAACGAAATTGCTTCAGAAAAAGTATCATAAACTGCAAAATCTATTACAGCCTTTGGATATTTCTCTTTAATTGCCCTTATTACTGGAGTTGTAAGCACTACATCCCCAAATGAGCTAAATCTTATTATTAATATTTTCATATTTTTTCCTCTTCTAAAGTCTAATATTTTACTCGGTTTCTTTAAATTAAGCAAAGATTCCTGCAAAATATCTATAAATTTTGATTTATGTTACTTCATGTTATTTTATAATTTAAAACTA
>ENA-OWLX01000774-OWLX01000774.1-metagenome-genome-assembly--contig:-NODE-774-length-12135-cov-8.371854_pt1 | contig 12135 bp, 9 predicted proteins | sample MGYA00245351_ERZ651106 | MGnify/ENA primary metagenome ERZ651106 (study PRJEB26857, sample SAMEA4031768) | metagenome | biome: human; feature: oral; material: saliva | place: Philippines | collected 2014 | study... | reverse complement strand
TCTTCCGATCTGGTTTATTATTCCCTATCGGAATAACACACATAAAGAATATCTGACTAAATAAGACAACTAATGCATCTAAAAGTAATCGTAATTTCTTATTCATAAATTTATTGTGACACCTTCCCCTCTATCGGTTTTTATTTATCTGCAACCGATTTATACTTAACAATAATATTTATACAATTAATAAGCCCAAGATAATCACTTCCAAATTAGATTTAACTAACTTAATTTTAATATGTTGTACTATTAATTACAATGTTTGTAAAATTAGATTTATATTAAAAAAACAGAATCATTATACTGATTCTGTCTTGAATGCTTAGCGTACGCCTCCTCCGCCGCCACCGGAGAAGCCTCCACCTCCACCGCCAAACGAAGAAAATCCTCCGCCGCCTGATGAAGCAGATCCACTATTGGCAGTACGATAAGCACGATCACTGGACATGACTGCATTATAAATGAATGCTCTGGAAATAATTGATGACTGATAATAATCATAATTCATCTGTTCATATTCAGGACAAACAATTTTCAGCTGATCCTGTACTCTATCGGCAATACCTAATATACTAGCAAACATCAGATATTCATCCCATAGATGAACTTCAATAGCTTCTTTTTCTTTCATATTATTCTCATCTATTAAGAATAAATATAATCCGTAAACATGCTCTAAATCTTCTTTTACATACATATCATAAACATAGTTTGTATAATTTGTTTTGAAGATTCTCTTTCTTTCTTTTGTATGTGTTACTTTTAAAAGATGATTTGTTCTTAACTTCTCTTTTGTTTCAGATATAATTCTGCTAAAAAAGCTACGAACTTTTGTATAATTGTTTTTAGCCCATTTTTCAAATTCCTTAGTTTCTAAAATATGATTTGATCCTGATGCCTGAATAAAATAATTTTTAAGTGTATTTTCAAGGTTATCATCAGTAGGAAAATTTTTTGTAAAGTCAATAGTATAAGTATCATGCTTAAAAATAAAGCCTTCTCGTTCTCCTTTTTCAAAGTGAACATAACCATTTCTAATCCACTTTAACAGATAGGCCGATAAAATACCTGATTTATTACTATCATTGATTAATCCTGCCATATCCGCTAAATAATAGAAATAAAATAAATCTTTAGTAGGAAGATCTCTAAAAGGATGAACATTTCTTTCATCAAAAGTACTTCCATCAGTAAATACTTCTTTTACTTTTATTGAAGAAAAGAAACCGAATTTACTGATAATTGAAATCAGCAAAGCAATAATCGGCAGAATAAGAGCAAGATAGATATAATTTAAAAATGAATCATTATCTTTTTTATCATAAGATGATCCTTTTTTTGCCTCATCAGATACTTTTTCAAATTCTTTATACTTATATGTTTTATCAGTCTGAGTATAATGCCCTTCATCTAAACGAGCTAATAATTGTACTTTGCTTATTTTTCCAGTGGTAGTCATATGAATATGACCGTTATCTAAATAATCACATCTTCCCTCATAACCATAACCCCATATTTTAGAGTTCTTATTATTAATAGAAGTAGAAGCATGAATATCAACTGTGACTTTACCAACATCTAAAGACATATCACCCATAAAAGCATAATTAATACCTTGATAATCTTTATATTGATTAATAAAGTTTGAAATAGAATATTTCATCGTATAGACTTTATGTCCATATTCCCCTATTCCAAAACATAATTCATAGCCTCCGCTAATTGTATGAATACCGCTTTTATTAGCCTTATCAGCTTTATTAGCATTCGTATTCCAGTTTCCAATATTAGTATACTGATGCCCTGATTCAGAAACTGATAAAAGTGTCAGTTTTTTCTGATACATATTCTTAAATGTTTTATAAACTTCTGTTCCCCTATAAACATGCATATCCCATACTTCTGTAAAAACAGCACTGCCATCATCATTGATCGTACAATCTATTGTAATAGAAGAGATATGAGTGTCAGCAGCACTGATTGGTGTGATACAAAAGATAGCTACAAGAATGACTGCAGCTATACTCAATAATTTCTTCATTAGAAGCTGACCTTTGGTGCCTGCTTACTTTCCTGTTCTGCTTCAAAAAATGGTAAAGCATTAAAATTAAACAAAGAAGCAATCAGACTAGACGGGAACATTTCAACCATATTCTTATATTTAGCTACATCGTCATTATAAAACTGTCTTGCATAAGCAATCTTATTTTCTGTTTCTGAAAGTTCAGACTGTAACCGCATAAAATTCTGATTGGCTTTTAACTCAGGATATGACTCCGCTAAAACCATCAGTCTTGAAAGTGCCTGTGTCAATTCTCCTGCTGAAGCCATCTGCTGGTCAATAGTAGAAGATGTTACATACTTATTTCTTGCCTGAATAACTTTTTCTAAAGTTTCTTCCTCATGCTTAGCATAACCTTTTACCGTTTCAACAACATTCGGAATCAAATCAGCTCTTCTAGTCAGCTGTACATCAATTTGTGCCCATGCCGCCTTTGTTCTATTTCTTAATTTTACTAATCCATTATAAGTAAATACTGCCCATAATAATATTAAAGCAATTACTGCCACTATAATAATCCATACCATAGTTTTTACGTCCCCAATATACCTTATTATATCAAGATTCATCATAAATATACAATTATTTTTATATTCTAATAATCTTATTTTCTATTAAGTGAATTTGCTGATATAAGCGCTAATAGACAAAAGAACTTTAACATCAAGGCATTAATTAATTAAAACGAATGTAGTTAATCTTTATTTCTTTAACAATCGCATCAAGATATTTAGCACCTTCTTTACCAAAATCACTATACTAATCATAATACTTTTTTATTTTATATAAACGATTTCTTATAAAACAAAAACTGATATATCAGTTGGTGATATATCAGTTTATCTTTTACTATAATTGAGCAATATCAATTAAGGATGTTTTTCCTTTTCTTCTTAATTCCAGAGAATTAATTAATGCCTGTGCCGTATCTAATGATGTATAGATAGGAATACCTGCTTCTACCGCAAATCTTCTAATCATAAAGCCATCCTTCAGATTATTATTTCTTGTAGGAATATCAATTACCAGATCTACTGTATCTGTTAACATTAGATCAAATAATGTATTATGCTTTTCATTAATTCTATTAACCAGCTGACATGGTACTCCATGATCAATAAGAAACTGATAGGTTCCTTTGGTACCATAGAGATCATAACCAAAGTCATGATATTGTTTTGCGATTGGAAGAAATTCATTTTTTGAAGACTCTTTGATTGTACAGATAATATTTTTTTTCTTAGGAAGATCAATACCTGTTCCAATAAATGCTTTATACATTGCTTCATCAAAGTCTTTAGAAATTCCTAATACTTCTCCTGTTGATTTCATTTCCGGTCCTAAACTTATTTCAGCTCCGGTAATCTTTTCAAACGAGAATACCGGCATTTTAATTGCGATTGTTTCTTTTTCCGGAACAATCCCATAATCATATCCCTGATCTTTAATAGACTGTCCCATAATAACCTTCGTTGCCACTTTAACAAGAGGAATACCTGTTACTTTAGAAATATAAGGAATTGTACGTGATGATCTTGGATTAACCTCAATAACATATACCTGATCTTCATAGACAATAAACTGAATATTAATAAGTCCTCTAACATGTAATGCATCAGCTAATCTTTTTGTATATTCAACAATTATATCTTTCATTTCTTGTTTAATCTTTTGTGGAGGATAAACGGAGATAGAATCTCCCGAGTGAACACCGGCTCTTTCTACATGTTCCATAATACCGGGGATTAAAACACCATATTCATCACATATTGCATCTACTTCACATTCTTTACCCGATAGATACTTATCTATTAAAATTGGATGTTCCTGAAACTGTTCATTAATATGACCGATAAATTTCTTTACATCTCCATCATTTAAGGCTATTTCCATACCTGCTCCACCTAATACATAAGATGGTCTGACCAAAACCGGATAGCCCAGTTCATTCGCTGCTTCTAAAGCTTCTTCAACAGTAAAGACTGTTTTTCCCTGCGGTCTGTCAATACCGCATTTTTCTAATATTTCATCAAATCTTTCTCTATCTTCAGCGGCATCTACATCATCAGCAGATGTTCCCAGAATCTTAACTCCCATTTCCATTAATGCCTGTGTCAGCTTAATAGCAGTCTGTCCGCCAAACTGAACAATAGCACCATCAGGCTGTTCTAAGTCTACAATTTCTCTGACATCTTCATCTGTCAGCGGTTCAAAATATAATCTATCTGCAATATCAAAATCTGTTGATACAGTTTCAGGATTATTATTCACAATAATTGTTTCATATCCAATCTCTTTTAATGCCCAGACACAATGAACTGAACAGAAATCAAATTCAATACCTTGCCCTATTCTAATTGGTCCTGATCCTAAGACCATGACCTTTTTACGATTATGAGATGGCTGTATTTCATGTTCACCACCAAAGATTGAATAGAAATAAGGTGTATCTGCATCAAATTCAGCAGCACATGTATCAACAGTCTTAAAAGCTGCTGTAATCTTATTTTCTAATCTTAATTGTCTAATTCTATCTGATTTCATTCCTGATAGCTCTGAGATTACTGAATCAGGAAATTCTCTTTTCTTTGCTTCTTTTAATAATTCTATTGTAAGAGGTTGTGATCTTAACCTTTCTTCTATCTGAACAAGATATCTTATCTTATCTATAAACCATATATCTATCTTTGTAATTTCATGAATCTCTTGAATAGATATACCTTTTCTTAATGATTCAGCTATCACAAATAATCTTTGATCATCTATATCTTTTAATTTCTTTCTTAGATAAAGAGTATCCTTATCCTTTAATGATTCTAGATTTAAATAATAAACATTCTGTTCTAATGAACGTAATGCTTTCATTAAAGCTCCTTCAAAGTTATCACAGATAGACATTACTTCTCCGGTTGCTTTCATTTGTGTTCCCAATGTTCTTGAAGCATCATAGAATTTATCAAATGGCCATTTTGGTATCTTACATACAATATAATCTAATGCCGGTTCAAATGAAGCATAAGTTTTTCCCGTAACAGCATTAACTATTTCATCCAATGTATATCCTAAAGCTATCTTAGCAGCCAGCTTAGCAATAGGATATCCTGTTGCTTTAGAAGCTAAAGCGGATGAACGTGATACTCTGGGATTAACTTCAATCACACAGTATTCAAAACTATAAGGATTTAATGCAAACTGAACATTACAGCCGCCTTTTATATTTAAAGCAGTAATAATATTCAATGCCGAACTTCTTAGCATCTGATATTCTCGATCACCTAATGTCTGTGATGGTGCAACAACAACACTATCTCCGGTATGAACACCTACCGGATCTACATTCTCCATATTACATACTGTAATACAATTCCCTTCACCATCTCTCATAACTTCATATTCTATCTCTTTCCATCCGGCAATACTCTTCTCAATTAAGCATTGAGAAACTCTTGAAAGCCTTAGTCCATTGGAACAAATATCATGAAGCTCTTTTTCATTAGAAGCAATGCCTCCTCCTGTTCCTCCTAAAGTATAGGCCGGTCTCACAACGACCGGATAACCTATTTCTTTAGCATATATTAAAGCATCTTCTACTTCATTCACGATGGTACTTGGAGCTATCGGTTCCTTGATTTTCTCCATTAATTCTTTAAATAATTCCCGATCTTCCGCTTCTTTAATTGTATTTGTATCAGTTCCAATCGTTTGTACATGATGTGCTTCTAAGAAGCCTTCATCAGCCAATGCCATCGCAATATTTAAAGCATTCTGTCCACCCAATGTAGGTAAAATAGAATCCGGTTTTTCTACTTCAATCAAATGTTTTACAGTTGGTATTGTGAGCGGTTCAATATAAACATGATCAGCAATATCTTTATCTGTCATGATAGTAGCCGGATTGGAATTAATTAAAACAACTTCTATTCCTTCTTCTTTTAAAGCACGACATGCCTGTGTTCCCGCATAATCAAATTCTGCCGCCTGTCCAATAATAATAGGACCAGAGCCAATGACTAATACTTTTTTAATATCTTCTCTTCTAGGCATTTTTATTTCCTCCTATCATTTTAATGAATTCATCAAATAAATAAGCTGTATCATGCGGTCCGGCACTTGCTTCAGGATGAAACTGGACACTCTTAATTCTTTTGTTAAGATAATCCATTCCTTCTATTGTTCCATCATTTACATTTATAAACCATGGTTTTGCGATATTCTTATCAATCGTATGATCTTTAATCACATAATTATGATTCTGAGTAGAAATATAAACTCTTCCTGTATTTAAGTCCTTAACCGGATGATTAGCTCCATGATGTCCAAATTTAAGCTTTTCTGTTTCAAACCCATGAGCTAATGCTAACATCTGGTGTCCTAAACAAATCGCAAAAATAGGAATATCTGTTTGTGATAATATCTTTATTTCTTCAATAATCTCTATATTCTCTGATGGATCTCCGGGACCATTAGAAAGCATAATACCATCATAATGATCATTAATAATAGTCTTTGCTTTAGTAGAAGCCGGTAAAACGGTAACTTCACATCCTCTTTTTGCAAGTTCTTTAGCAATATTTCTTTTTGCTCCAAAATCTAATAAAGCCACTCTTATATTTCCATTCCCTATCTTATAGCTGGTATCACAGCTACATCTTTCAACAGTTCCTGTTACTTTAAAAGCTTTGATTTTATCTAAAACTTCATGAACCTGATATTTATGTGTTGTAATCATCCCATTCATACAGCCATGCATTCTAATAATCTTAGTAATAGCTCTGGTATCTACACCTTGAATACCGGGAATATTATTTTCTATCATATAATCATTAAGACTCATATGCATTCTAAAGTTTGATCCTATTCTTGATAGTTCATGAATCACAAATCCTTCTACAAAAGGATGATTAGATTCCTGATCCTTATAAGATACACCATAGTTTCCTATTAATGGATATGTCATCACAACACTCTGACCGGCATAAGAAGGATCAGTTAATACTTCTGTATAGCCTGTCATAGATGTATTAAAAACAAATTCACTGATAATTTCCTTATCTGATCCAAAGCTTTCTCCTTCAAATACATGACCATCTTCTAAAATCAAATATGCTTTCATCATTTAACCTCTTTTCTTTTAAAAAAAAGACATATCAATATACAATGATATGTCTTAAATAGAAATATAAAAATGAGAATAGAACACCTGAAGATATATAGGATTGTCTTTCTTATTTTTTCTATATACTAAAGTCATCCCTCTCACTCCTTCTGTAGTAGTATATAACGAAAAATTTTGTATTTCAAGGACTATTTCAAAAATAAAAACAATCAAAAAAGTATATCATAACTGATATACTTTTTTTAATATCAAGAATCCTTCTTCTTAAAAAGAGAGAAGAATCCTCTTTTAATAACCTGTAAAAATGTCAGTGATTTACATAATTTTTCTGAAGGGATATATTGATTGACAGCTCTTAAAGTTTTTTTATTATCCTTCGTTGAAAAAGAGAAATTTCCATTACTCTTTGTAAAGATAGAAAACCTGCTGATCCATTTTCCACCTATCATTACAGAGGCGGCAATATAATCAACCTCATCCCAAGGTATTTGAATATAATCCGATACATTACGATCATTATAAAATTCAAATGCTGTATTCCCTATCATGACCTTACCATAGCTGGCCAATCCGAAATAGGATGTTGCATCAATTGTTAAATCAACCCTTGAATTGAGTGAACGAACCATATCATTTCTCCCTGATATTTATTACATAAGATGTGCTAATCTGGCTAAGATACCGACAACGAACAGACAAACAATAATAACAATAGGCGATACCTTTTTCTTTAATAACTGACAAATCAATAAAGTTAACAATACAGCAGCCAGACCCGGAATCAATGAATCCAAGTTTTCCTGAAGAGTTGTGATCTTTACTCTATCTAAGCCGTTAGCACCGAGACTGTTATACTGGATTAATGCTTCTTTAATACCTCTTGCTCCTGATGCAAGCTTGCCCCAGTCAATATATGCTCCTGGAGATTGTGTAACCTTTGAAACAATAGGTGTAAAGTTAATACTTACCCAACGCTGTACTAAGCTGCCAATCACAAACATACCAAGAATAGAGGCACCCTGAGTGATTTTACCAAGCAATCCTCCGGATAAGTCTTTAGTAATCTCTGTTCCCAGTTTATAACCAAATTCCTGTGTATACCAGATAAACCCAAATCTTAATATATTCCATACTACAAAGAATAATAAAGGTCCAACAATACTGCCGCCTAAAGCTAATGATGCCCCTAATGCTCCTAAAATAGGACGAGCCGTAAACCAGAATACAGGATCTCCAACCCCGGCAAGAGGTCCCATCATACCAACTTTTACCCCTTGGATTGTTGCATTATCAACTTCAACACCATTGGCTCTTTCTTCTTCTAAAGCCAGTGTAACACCCATGACAGGTGCAGAAACATATGGATGTGTATTATAGAACTCCAAATGTCTTTTTAATGCAGCAATCCTATCTTCTTTATTACTATATAACTTCTTGATTGCAGGAATAATAGAATAACACCAACCGCCATTTTGCATACGCTCATAGTTCCAAGAACCTTGAAGGTACTGATGTCTAACTGCAACCGCAAATCTATCTTTTTTTGTGAGCTTTATTTTTTCAGCCATTTTCTTTACCTCCGATCCTAATAATCATTCAGGATATCACCCAACGGGTCTCCTGATCCGGAATTACCGCCTGATGAACCTGATTTCTCTTTTAATCCAAGATAAATGAGTGCTAAGCTTAAACCGATTAAACCTAAAGCAATAAGTGTTAACTGACTGATTGCTGCTAAACAGAAACCGATAATGAAGAATGGCCATACTTCTTTTGTTGCCATCATATTAATAACCATCGCATAACCGACAGCAGCAACCATACCGCCGCCAACAACCATACCGCCTGATAACCATGCCGGCATAGCATTTAAAGCATTGGTAACTGCTTCCGGAGGAACAATACACAAAGCCAGTGCCGGAATCGCAATACGAATACCCTGCAATCCGATTGCCAGAATATGCCAAAGTTCAACACCTTTAATATTTCCTTTTTCAGCTTCTGCATCCATGAAATGAACCATTGGAATAGCAATTGTACGACAAATCATAGTTAAGAATAAACCGGCTACTGATAAAGGGATAGCAACTGCAATTGATGTATTAATAGCAGTTGTAACATTTGTTGTTCCACCCTTTAAGCCTAATACCAGAATGATTGCTGAAGCTACAGAAGCTAATGCCGCATCGGGTGCAACTGCCGCCCCAACATTAGCCCAGCCAAGAGCCATCATTTGAAGAGCACCGCCAAGAACAATTCCTTCTTGCAAGTGTCCTGTAACTAAACCAATTAATGTACATGCAACTAATGGCTGATGGAACTGCCATTGATCCAAAATACCTTCCATACCAGCCAAAAATGCAACGATAACAATCATTATTATTGTAATTATTGACATAATATCTCCTTTACTTTAATTCTGCTTTTGCTTTTTTTAATATTGACTGAATATCTTCCGGACTATCAGATGGCACTTTTCTGACATCAATCTTAACACCTAAAGAAATCAGTTTTTCTAATGCATCAACATCTTCTTTTCCTAAAGAAACTGCTTTTGTGATTGCAACCTTCCCGTTGCTGTGAGCAACAGAACCTAGATTCAGCTCTTTAATCTTAATACCGCCTTCAATAGCTTCTAAAGCATCCTGTGGATTTTCAAATAGAAGCATTGCCTTAGTATTCCCAAATCGCGGATCCTGATCCACCTTAATCATCTTAGAAATAGGAACAACGTTTGCTTTAACACCCGGCGGTGCCGCCTGTTCAATCATTGTCTTTCTAAGACTATCCTTCGATACAGCATCCGATACAGCAATAATACGTGTCGGACTCACTGCCTTTGTCCATGCAGTAGCAACCTGACCATGAAGCAGTCTTGTATCAATTCTAGCAAGTACATACTTGATCTTGCCATCACCAAGCACTGTTCCTTCAGGAATAGCTCCCTGATGAATTGGCATCTCAGTCTTCCTTTCTTCAGCAATATCGAGACTTTCCGGCTTGATTTTTACACCTTCTCTAGCAGTCTTTAAGATATGTGCTGCAATGTCGTGTGCTGAAGTCATAGATAAGCGTGAAGCATAACATTCAATCAGCATAGGCAAATTTAATCCGGCAACAATTGCCCATTTGTCTTCATGACCGTCGATTAAAGCACTTGCCTGATTAAACGGTGTCCCACCCCATAAATCAATCAGAAATAATATTTCTTCCTGATCATCAAATGAAGCAATGGCTTCTTCCATCTTTGCCTTGATTGCTTCAGGACCTTCACTGGGCATTAATGTACATGCTTTAACATTTGCCTGATCACCAAAGATCATACTGCCTGACTGAAAGATACCTTCAGCAAACTTTCCATGACTCGCAATGATAATTCCTACCATTTTTTCTCTCCCTTCCAAATTATTTAAGACTCTTGGTAGTCTTACTTAATATCATCATATCATTAATTCTAAGCGTTTTCAATTCATCTTAGAAAGGGAAAGAAATTTCATAGTTTTTTAGATATTATTACTTGATAATCTTTACCTGCACTAACATTATAAGTATTCATAAAATGTCCCTGATTAATATCTAAAGATAAAAAACCGCTGCTTCCCGGATAAAGAATAGCCTTTCCTTTAGAAACAAAACTGAAAGCCTTATGATACTTAACTTCTTCATCAAATAAAATACATTCATTATTCTTAATAACTATATGAACCTGATCACCAAAATCAAAGTCACAATTATCAAAATCCTTATTCTTAATGTTTAATTCGATACCGCCAAAATGCCTATTACCGATCATTATAAATCCTGAAACCCTATGTAATTCTAAAAAAGGACGAATACTATATTCTTCACACTCTGATAAATATTCTACAGGATATTCTTTACCCAGTTCTTCAAATGTAATCTGCTCATCTGCCAGTAATGCAGCAGCATTCGCAAATAAATCTCTGCCATCAAAAACAGATCCTTCATTTCTTAAACCATACTTCCAATCTATTATTCTTGATTGAGCAATATGTTTCTTCATATGTGTTAAAGATCCATTATCAGGAGAAAAAATATACTTGCCACTGTTCGTCAGACAAGCCAGCGGCAGTCTTTCACTGCCTACTCCCGGATCTACCACTGAAATAAAGATAGTCTGAGAAGGCCAGTAAGGAATGACTCGATGTAATGAAAGTGATGCTTCAAAGACATTAAATTTATCAATATCATGTGTTAAATCAATAATATCTAATGAATCATTGACACTTTTTATAATTCCTTTCATACTGGCTACTCCACCCCATGTATTAGAAAAATCTGTCTGTAATACGATATTCATTTTTATCACCCTTTATATTGTAAGCCATACAAAGAAAAAATCCAACTCTTATAAGTCGGATTTTAAAATTTAATTATTCTTTACAAAAATATTTGAACAATAATAATGTACACTATACCCTTTAGACGGATAAAATTTCTTACTGTTCAGCTCCTTCATATTATCCTTAATTGAATATCTGGTAATCTTATAACCATCCTTTATATATGACAATCCATAAAAATAATCTCCTGTCCTTTCTATTCTGGCAAGATGATCCTTTAATTCATAAACTTTCTCTTCTTTAGTCTTGGTATGATAGAATGTTATTTTATTTCCTTCATAACGAGGTGCATCAGAATTAACCACTACCAGCCAATCTTTATAAAAAGATACATCTCCCACCTCAGATGCCTTAAGCTTAATAATATTATAATTCAATGTTTTTAAATCTAACTCTGCAATCAAATTATTATTATCATTATCATAAGTATTATAATTAAACTTTGATGAAATAGGCATATAAGCTTTATTTCCTATAACTATTAATCTTGTAATACCATGACCATATTTTGATAAATCCAGTTTCTTAATTAAATTTAATTCTGTATCATAAATATTTATTAATTGTTTTTCTGTCTTTTTTATAAGCCC
>ENA-OWLX01000770-OWLX01000770.1-metagenome-genome-assembly--contig:-NODE-770-length-12149-cov-5.506449_pt1 | contig 12149 bp, 10 predicted proteins | sample MGYA00245351_ERZ651106 | MGnify/ENA primary metagenome ERZ651106 (study PRJEB26857, sample SAMEA4031768) | metagenome | biome: human; feature: oral; material: saliva | place: Philippines | collected 2014... | reverse complement strand
ATCTCCCTGAGCCGCATCATGGGCACTTCCCACATCGAGCTGATACAAGGGGCCGAAAGCATCGGCAAAAAGCGTTATGAAAGCAGACTGTGGGGCGACCCCGGATTCATCCATCTTTGCTTTGATGTCCGCAATATGGATGCCGTCGAGGCACAAGCCGAACGCCTTGGCCATCCTTTCGTTTGCGACAGCGGCAAGGACTTCGACATGGGCGATGCCAACGGGCATTTTACCTACGTGGAAGACCCCGACGGCACCCTCATTGAATTTGTCGAAACATTCAAAGTGCCCATCTCAAAGAAGTTGGGGCTTGCCATCAACCTGTCCAACAAAGACGACCACAAACCTCTCGGCATCTTCAAGGCGTTGCAATTCGCCAAGGTGAAACGTGAAAACATCAAATGATACAAAAAAAGCCGACTGCAAGTCGGCTTTTTTTCATTATACCGCATAAAGCTTAGTTTATGCCCAATTTAGCTTTTACGTTGGAGGTGACGTCAACGGCATCGGCGCCGATATAAACGGCGGTACCCGTGGCCACGTCGATAATATAGGTGTAGCCCTTTTCCTTGCCCACTTCGTTGATGGCCTTCTGAATCTTATCCAAAAGCGGAGCCAGCAACTCGGCGCGTTTCTTTTCAAATTCGCCTTCGGCATTAGCCTGGAACTGCTGGATGCGGCTTTCAAGATCAACGATCTCCTTTTCTTTCGACTGCTTCACCAAATTCGACATGGCATCGATATTAGCCTGATAATCCTGCAATTTGTTCTGATACTCGGTAGCCATGGCTTTAAGTTGATCCTGAAGCTCACCGTAGTACTTTTCGAGATCCTTTTCAGCCTTTGCCTTTCCCGGCATGGCGTTCATCACCTCATTGGTGTTGACATGGGCGATTTTAATGGTCTGGGCGCTCACAAAGCCATTCACGGCGAAAAGAGCGACAAACAGACATGCTACTTTTACTAATTTATTCATCTCTTAGAAATTATTGATATTCTTTGCTTGTTAACATTCAGTCGGCAAAAATAAGAAATATTCCATTCCCTTTTGAACTTTGTCAAAAAGACACCATTCAATATCTACCGTCAGAATTGTCCTTTTGCATTATTTCCCTGCTTTCTTACGGTCTTCGCGACGAACGGTCTGCATTACGTTGCCAAGTTCATCAAGTACATCATCGCTGATGTCGTTCTTGTCGTTTGCGTACAGGATGGACGTTCCCGACGCCAAGTCGAACACAAAGGCATAACCCTTTGATTGGGCGAGGTTTTGCATGACGGTGTAAATCTTTTCCTGAATGGGTTGTATCAGTTCAGTACGTTTTTGAAACAGTTGTCCTTCCGAACCGAAATACTGCATTTGCAAGGTCTTGGCTTCCTGTTCCTTATTGATGATTTCCTGCTCACGGGCATGTTTCTGGTCTTCCGAAAGCAGCACCATTTCCGTTTGATACTTCTTGTACATTTCCGACACCTTGTCGTAGATGGCTTTCACTTCGTTCTGCCACTTGGTGGAATACGATTCCAATTCTTGCTGAGCATCAGCATATTCGGGGATGTTCGACATGATGTATTCCGAATCGACATAAGCGAGTTTCTGTCCGCCGCCAAGCTGTGCGTTTGCTGTCATGATGCCGCAGCAAAAGATGGCCGCGGTCAAAATCGATGTTCTAAATGTCTTCATTTTTATTACTGTGATGTTTGTATTCGTAAACTGATTAACGGTATCCTACTTCTACTCTTTGCTGTTCAAATCGAAGCATGACCATACATTAACTATCAATCATCGTTCCAAAGTTCCATTTCGCATCAAAAAAATCAGTCGATGGAGTTGCCGATGGAGAAGTGGAAATGGCTGCCGCCCGCATCCGGTTTGCCGTAAATGCCGTCGAATCCATAGCCCCAGTCGAGACCCAGCAGACCGAACATAGGCAGGTAAATACGCACACCCAAACCCGCCGAGCGTTTCACATCGAAAGGATTGAACGATTTGAACCCTTTCCAGCAGTTGCCCGCCTCGGCAAAGCCCAGCACAAATATGGTGGCTTGCGGGGTCAGTGTGAGCGGATAGCGAAGCTCAACGGTGTATTTGGTGAAAATATTACCGCCTATGGCTTTGCCTACTCCGGCACCCGGTGTCAAAGCACTGTTTTCATAGCCACGCATACCTATGATCTCACGGCTGTCGAAATTATAATTGGCAAGACCGTCGCCACCCAGATAATAACGGTGGAAAGGCGATAAACCGATGGCTTTGTTGTAATAGCCCATGTAGCCAAAACGCACACGCGACATCAGCACTAACTTTTCGTACAGCTCATTGTACCAAATCGCCTTGAAGTTCCATTTATGTTCTTCCACCCATTTGTAGCGATCGTCTTCCGACAGCGACGCATAATCCTTGTTGGGAGCAAAGAGGGAATATGGAGGTGTCAACTCCAACGAAAGCTGCACCTCGGAACCATTGCGAGGATAGATAGGCTGGCTGGTCGAGTTGCGGCCCAACACGATGGAATAGCTGATCATGTTGAAATCTCCGGTACCCGAACCAAAGTTTAACAATTTGTAATTGTGCAGATTGTATCGAAACAAATTAATTCCCTGATACAATGTGAAGTAGTCATCAGGCCTTTTCAGGCGTTTGCCCAGACCGATGGTGAAACCTCCCCTGCTAATCCATCCGAAGTCTTTGTCTTCTCTTTTTTTCCAATTGGTATAGTATTGCTGGAAGAACGAAACCGTCAACGAATTAGGCTTACGTCCGCCTAACCAAGGCTCGGTGAACGAAATGGAATACATCAAGGAGTTTCTTCCATACGTCGCCAAATTCAACGAAAGTTTCTGTCCGTCACCCGCCGGAACCGGTTTCCAAGCCTGCCTGTTGAAAAAATTTCTTGACGAGAAATTATTAAAGGTCAAACCCAAATTCAAAATCAACATGCTATAGCCCCAGCCCGCCGAAAAACTCACTTGGTCGGCAGCGGCTTCCTCCACCTGATAGTCAATATCGACCGTCGCATCGTTAAAATTGGGCTTGGTAACGGGATTGATGGTTTCCTGATTGAAAAAGCCCAATGTGGCAAGTTCGCGTATGGTACGCATAACGTCACTGCGGCTGAACAACTGCCCTGGCGTGGAATACATCTCGCGGATCACCACATAATCGTTGGTCTTGGTGTTCCCCGAAAGATTCACGTGGCTGATGCGCGCCTGCTCGCCTTCGAAAAGCCGTATTTCAAGGTCGATGGAATCGTTTTCCACCTGCACCTCAACGGGATTCACATGGAAGAACAGATAACCGTCATCCATATACAACGAACTGACATCCAATGTGTTTTCACTGTAAGTAAGGTTCGTATTGAGCAATTCCTTGTTATAAACATCACCCGGCTTGATGCCAAGAATGCCATTCAGGGTTTCACTGTTGTATTTGGTATTGCCGGTCCATGTGATGTTGCGATAGTGGTAGCGTTGGCCTTCGTCAACCACCAAGTCGATGCCGATATTGCGGTCGTCAATGCGATAAACGGAGTCACGCACAATGATGGCGTCACGATAGCCTTTTGAATTGTATTTGGCAATGATCTTGGCCTTGTCATCTTTGTAGTTCTTTTCCAAAAACTTCGAACTTTTCATAATGCGCGGGCGGTAGTTGTCGAAAAAGTATTCTTCAACGCCCGTAATGGCTTTCAAAGGTTTCAAAGTCACGATTTCAGCCACGGTATTGACCACTAAAGTCCCCAACGGATCCAATGGATTGAAACGGCCACGCTGTTTGGTTTCCTTCATGGCAGATAGGATCTGTGATTCGGTAAGGTGTTCGTTTCCAACGATATTGATGGCTCCAATTTTCACCTTGGGACCTTTCTTCACCTTGATGAGCATGTCCACATAGTTTTCACGGGTGGTGTCGGCTTTTTGCTCGATGTCGATTTCCGCATTGGCATAGCCTTTTTCAAAGTAGTAATCTTCGATGATACGCTTGGTCTTGGTGTAGAGATGGTCGGTAGCCACATCACCGCGCGACAGGTTGATTTTGCTACGAATGTCATCGGCCTCCGATTTCTTGACACCGTCAAAGGAGAAGCGCGATACGCGGGGTCTTTCCTTTACGATGATTTGCAGGAAAATCTTATCGCCCACAATGCTGGTGGCATTGATCGCCACGTCTTCAAACATACCCTGTTCCCAGATATTATGAATGGCCGTGGCAATATTATCGCCCGGCACCTTGATGGTTTCGCCGACACGAAGTCCCGAAATCACGGCGAGCATAGTCTGATCGACGTATTGTGTGCCTTCGATGGTAAGACCGCCAATTTCATATTCCGTCGGGCGGTTATAGTCGATGCCCGACAAATCATCTCCGATTTGAATCTGAGCCTGTAATATTTCGGGCGAAAGCAACAATGCCATCCATGCAAGGACAACAATCAAGTATCTGGGTCGTAAATATCTCTTCATCTGATCTTTAATTATTTGCCAAGTTGTTCACTGGTCTTTCCAAAACGACGTTCCCGGTGCTGATAGTCGATGATGGCGTCGTACAAATCGTCTTTTCGGAAATCGGGCCAATATTTTGTTGTAAAATACAATTCACTGTAAGCCAGCTGCCACAGCAGGAAATTGCTGATGCGTTCTTCCCCGCTGGTACGAACAAGCATTTCCGGGTCGGGCATTCCCGATGTGGACAGATAGTTGCTAAAAGTTGACGGATTGATGTCTTGAGGATTCATCCTGCCCGCCGCCACTTCCTGCGCCACACGCCGTGCCGCTTGGGTAATATCCCAATGTCCGGAATAGCTCAAAGCCAAGGTCAAGGTCATACGTGTGTTGGCACTCGTGTCGGCGATAGCCTGCTGCAAATGGTCGTAATTGGACTTGGGCAGGCTCTGCAAGTCACCGATGGCGTTAAGGCGGATGTTATTCTTGTTGAGCGTGGCGACTTCTGTCCGAATGGTGTTCGCCAGCAACGACATCAAACCATTCACTTCCAATGCGGGACGATTCCAGTTTTCGGTGGAAAAGGCATACAAAGTCAGGTATGAAACGCCTATTTCGGCAGCCGCCTCAGCCGTTTCGCGCACCGCCGTGATGGCACTCTGATGGCCAAACAAGCGGGGTTTGCCATGTTCCTTCGCCCAACGCCCGTTGCCATCCATGATGACCGCAATATGCTTGGGCAACCTTTCCTTATCGATTTGTTTTTTCCGGTTCATCATTTCATCATTTTACACACGTCTTTGCCCGGCAAGTTGAAACGCCACGACAGCGTGACACCCGCTATGCCGAACCAATCATTATGCGCCGAATCGCCACGCTGTTGACCCTCACTGAATTTGCCTGTCGGATCAGAAAATGCCGAAGGTTTGTTGGTACCGTCTTCGTTGACATAGAGTCCGCTGACATCGTCCAAATAATCGGTAAAAGTCTCGTGCAAACGCCATTCCAAGGTCATACACAAATGTTTTGACAAACTCGTTTTCAATCCGAGACCGAAAACCATCGACACACCTGCCTGACTGGATTTGGGAAAAGTCCATGGCCATCCCTTCCGTTTAACAGTTTCTTCCTCGGTTGTTACCTTTCTCAAATCAATACCGTCCTTATTATAAGGCGTATAATGAAATACCGAGAAACCACCCAGCAGATAAGGCGAAAAAGACTTGCTGCGTTTCCCTGTGAAATATTCGTAAAAATTGAATTCAGCCAACATGCTGAAGTCATTCACAACGGTCTTTACGCTCAAGCCACGCTCGGGTCGCCATCCGATGACTTCGTCCGAAGCCTTCAGCGTTGCATTGGTGTATTCGAGTCGGAACGCCCACCGAAAATTGGAATTGTAACGCACCATGCCGCCATACTGCAAGTTTGACTGGGCAAAATGCCTGGCTGGGTTAATGTCACAAATCATGTAGCCGGGTCCAACATGCGGTCCTACTTCAAGGGAGTGCGGCATTTCCACCTGAGCGTGCAATAATCCGCCTGCATGGAACAAGCTCATCATGCAGATGCAAATAAACATGAAGCGAAATCTCTTCAACATATTGTCGTTCAAATATTTGTAAAGTCCCGCACGCATCAATCCGTATCTTACCACGCATCCACACGTTTGAAAATCAGCGTGCAAATGTAAGACTTTTTCAGATGTAAACGCAAGAAATCAGTTTCTATTGTCCTTGCCCCACATGAGTTTATTCCGAATGGTGGCAAAAAAATCCTCCCCTTCCATGCGCATCGTGTTGATGCAAAACGGAGCCTTGCGAACCGTCAGTTCGACAGAGGTGTCGAGAGTACGGATTCTGGAATCCATGCTGAAGACAAAACGTCTCTCTCGACCTTCAACTTGAATGCGGATCACGCTGTCGTCAGGAATTACGATAGGGCGCACGGTCAGGTTGTGGGCGGCAATGGGTGTGATGAGAAAGTTGCGCGAAGTGGGAGCAACAATGGGACCGCCGGCACTCAGCGAATAGGCGGTAGAACCGGTGGGAGTGGCCAAAAGGATGCCATCGCCCCAGTAGGTGTTCAAGTAAATGTCATCGATAAACACCTTGATGGAAAGCAATGAGTTTTCAGGATAACGGATCACGCTCAACTCATTCAGCGCAAAATTCACTTCATCGAAAACACCACATGGCGACAGTAACTCCAAAAGCGTGCGTTTTTCAAGGTGATAGGCGCCCTGAAGCACCTTACGAATGGCTATATCGATCTCGTCTTTCTGGATGTTGGAAAGAAAACCAAGCCGCCCCATGTTGATACCGAGAATGGGCATCCCCGAATCGCGAATCATCGGAACCGCATCGAGCATGGTGCCGTCACCGCCAATGGAAAACATCAGGTCGGCCTGAGCGATAAGAGCTTCGTGGTTTTCAAATGTACCATACTTGCATTGCGGCGGCATGCAAGAGGCAATTTGCTGCAAAAAAGGTCGATAAATAGAAACTCCTACGCCTGCAAGCTGCAAATTATCAAGGAGATAGTTCATAAAGACACGATTCTCTTCCGACAGGGCTTTTCCAAAAAGGGCGATTTTCATCGATATTCAGATTTTTGGCAAAGATAGCTTTTTTGGAAAAAACAAAGGCATGAACACCTTGGGGAATTGTAACGGCATCTCACAGTATTTCGAGAAGCGAGAGACGACCATAGAAAAACATTTCACTGCCTCATCCCTCTCCGCAAATCGTCACATGTTCAGATATTTGATGAACTCGCTGTAACGCTGGCGCAGATCTTCATTGTTGTCGCGCTCGCTAAATGAGGCAACAATATTGTAATTGAACCGGTTGAAAGTCTGCAATATGGCTGAAATATCCACCTTGCTCACCTTGATTGAGACAATGAGTTTGGTGGACTCCGGATCAGACTCCATAGTGAGACTCAGTATCTTGGCATCGTCTTCCTCGACAATCCGCGCGATTTCAGAAAGCATGTAGTCGTTAGCGCTCATCTCAAGAACAATGATGCCGCCCGGCTCCGTCACCGAATAAGCATCGGTGAAATACTGCACGAGCTTCTGCTGACTGACCGTGCCAAGATAATTGTCGAATGCATCAAGAACAGGAAGCAAGGTGAGATTTTGTCGTCCAATGATACGCAAGGCATCGAAAACATGCTGATAATCATAGACAAAAGGCTGGAAAACCACAGCCAAATCGCCTACCTTCGTGTCCATCTCGGATCGGTAAATGTCGAAATTCGAAACAACGGAAACCAACTTGCCCTCATGTACCAAAGGCAGGTGCGCCACACAGAGGTCTTCCATGTACTCCAAGGCTTCGCGACAAGTGTCGTCCTTTTCCAACGGCACAACGCCGTCTTGTATTAAATTTCTGACTATCATTGCGTTATTTCTTATTCATTCTATTGCTATCTGTCCCCTCACGATTCCATTTTCATCGAGTCATGGTCCTCATCATTCATCATGCGCAAGTAGTTCACATACCGCCATGCGGCAATGTCGCCGTCGTCAACAGCCAGCTTCACGGCGCAACCCGGCTCGTGCGTGTGCGTACAGTTGGCAAAGCGGCAATCGTTCATCAGATTGCGCATTTCAGGAAACCGTTGTGCAAGCGTTTCTTTTTCAAGATCATACAAAGCGAACTCCTTGATACCCGGAGTATCGACAATCCATGCTCCGAAACCGAGACGGTGCATTTCGGCAAAGGTAGTGGTATGTTTCCCCTTGTCGTGAGCACCGGATATGGCTCCGATACGAAGGTCCAACGAAGGATCCAACGCCTTGACCAAAGCAGATTTCCCCACGCCGGAATGTCCGGAGAAAAGACATATCTTGCCTTGCATCAACGCTTTCAACCGGTCGCACTGAAAACCCGTCTTGGCAGAAACGCCAAACGACACATAACCGATGCTGGAATAATATTCAATAAGCTCGGCCATATCGCCAATCTGGTCATCGTCATACAAGTCGCACTTATTGAAAATCAATGCTGAAGGAATATGATAGGCTTCCGCCGTCACCAAAAAGCGGTCGATGAATCCCGTGGAAGTCCTTGGATGATCGATGGTGGCCACCACTACGGCGAGATCGACATTGGCGGCAATGATATGTGATGCCTTGCTAAGGTTTACCGACTTCCTGACAATCACGTTGTTGCGATCAGCAATCTTTTTGATGACACCGGTATCTTTGCCTTGTTCGGGTTCAAACCACACCACATCGCCCACCGCCACAGGATTGGTAGAACGCAGCCCATCAAGCCGTATCTTGCCGCGCAAACGGCATTCCCACACTTTGCCATCGCTATCGATGACCAAGTACCAACTGCCCGTTGACTTAATGACTCTGCCTTCCATAAGGCAGCAAAAATAATGATTTTTTCGCGAGCAGGCTTCAAGAATCCGATGAAAAGCAAAAACGGAGGCGACTTGGCCGTTTTCTCCATTTGCCTCATGATAATCATGCGGCAGCGAGGTCTCTTAGTGGTGATGTAACAATAATGTGGGAAGCCGGTTCGTGCCGAGCATGACAAATCCTAATGATGGCATGACAGCACCTTCATCATGCACCACAGAGCCTTGCCTTCACTCCACCACTTCCATGTCGTCACCATAAATGGCAACGGTTACGTTCCTGCCCAATCTCGGGACATAAGTGGTTTCAAAATGCACCGATGAAAACATGGAGGCACTGTGACCCATTTTCACTTCGGCAGGTGTTCGTTCGGCACGAACTTCAGTGCAACTGTTTTGTAACAACGCCATCGCCGTAATAGTGACAACCGAAGCGGCAACGCCAATCAATAAATCATACAATATGGGTTTCATTTCTAACTGTATTGGTGAAAAATTCTAATAATCCGTTTTGTCTCCATGCAAAATCCATGCAATTTGTCAAAAGATGGCGCCCAAATCACACAAAGGCTCTCGCTTCCATTAGGAACCTCTTTCAGCAACGCTGATAGCGTTTTCCGGGGAGTGACATCAAAATGCCGTCAAACTCAAGGGTCAGCAGCAATGCGGCCAATTTGGTCGGCGACAAATCTGTCTTTACAATGATTTCATCGATATTCACGACTTGTTCCTTTTCAAAACAATCCATTACCTGCTTTTCTTCTTCGCTGAAGTCGCGGAAGATTCGGGTCTGCACTTCGTTTTTTCGAGGGGCATCCCATCTCATGATATAACGCAGGTTGGCAACGTCCTCCATCAAATTGGCACGGTTGATACGGATCAAGTGGTTACAGCCTTGACTGTAGATATCCATCACTCGGCCCGGATAGGCGAACACGTCGCGGTTGTATGAATTGGCTAATTCCGCCGTAATCAGCGATCCGCCTTTCAGTGCCGACTCCACAACGACGACAGCATCAGACATTCCGGCAATGATACGGTTGCGCCTCGGAAAATTTTCCCTGTCGGGCTGGCTGCCGCTCATGCACTCGGTCAACAATCCTCCGTTTTGCAGCATCTCCTCGGCAAGGTCTCGATTATCGGAAGGATAGACCGTTTGCATGCCGCACCCCATCACGCCCACCGTGGGAATACCGTATTTCACCGAGCTACGGTGCGCCACCGCATCAACGCCATAAGCCAAACCGCTGACAACAAGCACATTGTCATCAGAAAGATCCTTCACCAACTGCTCACAGTTGGCTTTGCCATAATCCGTGATGTTGCGAGTTCCGACAATCGCCACCACACGATCGGCGTTCAAGTCGGCATTGCCTTTGTAATACAGCATGATGGGGCTGTCGTCGCAATGCGACAAACGCTGCGGATAGTCTTCATCCTGATAAAACAAAGGACGGATGCCATGGTCTTCTATAAAGCGGATTTCTTCTTCCGCCCTTTTCAGCACGCTTTTCGAGCAGATGGCTTCGATGGCGGGTTCACGCAAACCTGCTATTTTTTTGAGAGCGGCACGTTTTTCGTTGAAAATCGCCGAAGCACTGCCGCAATACGCCACGAATTTCTTACCTCCGATGTCGCCGATACCGGGGAGCAAGGTCAGGCCAATTTGATAAAGCAGTTCTTCGTTCATTTTCAATGGACAGGCATGTTACAGTTTCGTTTCAATAACCATGACAACCTTTCGGAAATCCTTGTCATGCGATGGAATTAGTCAAGTTTGAGCACCGCTAAGAAAGCCGACTGCGGTACTTCGACACTACCGATTTGGCGCATCCGCTTTTTACCCGCTTTCTGTTTCTCAAGCAGCTTACGTTTGCGCGAGATGTCGCCACCATAGCACTTTGCCGTCACGTCCTTGCGCACTTGGCGCACAGTTTCGCGGGCGATGATCTTAGAGCCAATGGCGGCCTGTATGGCGATGTCGAACTGATGGCGCGGTATGAGCTCCTTCAACTTTTCGCACATGCGGCGGCCAAAATCGTAGGCATGGTCGCGGTGGATAAGGGTTGACAAGGCATCGACCGACTCTCCGTTGAGCATGATGTCGAGTTTCACAAGGCTAGCTTCCTGATAGCCTGCCACATGGTAATCGAATGAGGCATAGCCTTTTGAAATGGATTTCAGCTTGTCATAAAAGTCAAAAACGATTTCACTCAACGGCAACTGGAAGGTCAGCTCCACACGATCGGTTGAAAGGTAAACTTGGTTTTTCAAGATGCCGCGCTTTTCGATGCAGAGGGTCATGATAGGACCGGTAAACTCGTTCTTCGAGATGATCTGAGCCAAGATATAGGGTTCCTCGACATGATGGATCTTCGTAGGTTCCGGCAGACCGCTGGGGTTGTGCACCTCCACCATGATGCCGTCGGTGCGGAACACTTTGAACGAGACGTTGGGCACCGTGGTGATGACATCCATGTTAAACTCACGGTCCAAACGCTCCTGAATGATTTCCATGTGCAATAAGCCCAAAAAACCGCAACGGAAGCCGAAGCCGAGCGCTGCTGACGATTCAGGCTCCCAAACCAACGAGGCATCGTTGAGCTGCAATTTTTCGAGCGAAGCACGCAACTCCTCGTAATCGTCGGCATCGACTGGATAGATACCCGCATACAGCATGGGCTTGACATTTTCAAAGCCTGCAATCGGCTCAAGGCATGGATTTTCCACATGGGTGATGGTGTCGCCCACCTTGACCTCGCGCGAGGTCTTGATGCCTGATATGATATAACCCACATCGCCTGCCGAAAGCTCCGCCTTTGGCATTTGCTTGATTTGCAGCACGCCGATTTCGTCAGCGTTGTATTCTTTTCCCGTAGCAAAAAACTTCACAAGGTCGTTTGTGCGAATCCGACCGTTGAAAATGCGGAAATAAGCGATGATGCCGCGGTACGAATTGAACACGGAATCGAAAATCAAGGCTTGAAGCGGCTTGTCGAGATCTCCCTTAGGCGAAGGGATGCGTTGCACGATGGCTTCGAGCACCGCCGGTACGCCATCACCTGTTCGCGCACTCACTCTAAGGATATCCTCGGCCTTACAGCCAAGCATATCGATTATCTGGTCTTCCACCACATCCACCATGGCGCTGTCCATGTCGATTTTGTTCATCACAGGAATGATTTCAAGATCGTGCTCAATGGCAAGATACAGGTTCGAAATGGTTTGTGCCTGGATGCCTTGAGTGGCATCCACCACCAGCAAAGCGCCTTCACAGGCCGCAATAGACCGCGACACCTCGTACGAAAAGTCAACGTGACCGGGGGTGT
>ENA-OWLX01000768-OWLX01000768.1-metagenome-genome-assembly--contig:-NODE-768-length-12154-cov-8.083726_pt1 | contig 12154 bp, 8 predicted proteins | sample MGYA00245351_ERZ651106 | MGnify/ENA primary metagenome ERZ651106 (study PRJEB26857, sample SAMEA4031768) | metagenome | biome: human; feature: oral; material: saliva | place: Philippines | collected 2014 | study... | reverse complement strand
CAGATCGATGCCCTCGAAGGGGACGGGTGCCGGGGGGCGAGTATCGATGTTCATGTGTGCTCCTTTTCTCTCCTCTCCATTGTTGCGTATGAGATGGGGAACGTGCGCCCGGGACGCAGGTGTGTGAGCGGGGTTCTACACTTCCCGTATCGAACAGATGTTCTATATGTGTTGGGGAAGGAGGAGGGGTGTCCAACGCACGCATACGCCTGCGTAAGGCCCGCGAGGCCTTGAGTCGCGCCGAAAATTCGGTCGGTCTGCGTGGTCGACTCGACGTCGAGGAGAGGTATTCGACGGGTGGGTTCGTTCCGGTACTCCTGGGTCCGCAGAAGAGGGGGCAGTTGATTCGGCTCCTCATTGATGTCTGCCCCTCTGAGGGATGGGTTGGCTTATATGGCGTGCACCATATCGGATGGGAGTGGGCGCAGCGCCAGGGGATGGACTTAGAGCGCGTGCTGGTCCTGAACCCTGACGAGGAGGCGAACGTGGGGCAGCTGTGCGCGCTACTTCTAGAGGGGTGCGACGTCGTGTGCCTGGACCTTCCCCAGCTCTCCCGTACCGAGCAACGAACCCTGGCGGCGCGTGCCCGCTCTCTGGGGCGCACCCTCGTGACACTGCGCATGTGGCCGGGACTCTCGCGCGACGCGGCAGGCGCGGGGAACATACGGCTGGTGGTCTAGGTGCGCTACATGGTCCTGTGGATTCCCGACTGGCCCGTCAACTGCCTCGTGGTCGACCTACCCCCGGGTGGTGTCGGCGCGGTTGTTCATGCTAAGCGCATCGAGGTTGCCAGTGCATCCGCCCGGCGCTGCGGTGTGCGGGCAGGCATGAGTGTGCGCGAGGCAACCTACCTGTGCCCGGAGCTGATCTGCTTACCGCGTGATCCGGACCGTGAGGCCCGCGCTTTCAACGGTGTCATCGACGCCTTCGACACGGTCGCTGCCGGTGTCGAGTGCCTGCGCCCGGGGTTAGCCAGGTGTCGGGCGCGCGGCCCCGCGCGCTGGGCGGGTGGCGAGGAACAGGCAGCCTCCCTACTCGTTGATGCGATTGAAGAGGCTGTGGGTGTCGAATGCTTCGTCGGTATTGCTGACGGGCCGCTGGCCTCGGTGGAGGCCGCCAGGGCGGGGCGAATTGTGCCCGCTGAGGACACGCGATTCTTCCTGTCAGGGATCGGTCTGTCCCGCGCTCTGGGATGCGTGCCGCCGTCGATGCGAGACCGGACTTCTGCCGCCGTCGACCTCCTGGCGAGCCTGGGCATCACCAGCTGCGCGGATCTGCTGCAGCTCGGACGAGGCCCCGTCCTCGAACGCTTCGGTGACGTCGGTGAGCGGCTGTGGATCCTGGCCTCGGGAGGCGATGCCGCCGTGTTGTCCAGCGAGCGCGCGCAGGCGGATATTACGGTCGAGTACGACATCGACGGTGGGGGAGAAGGCGTCCAGACCATGACAGTCCCCGTTATCCGCGCAGCCGAGGAGCTCGCTGGCCGACTGTATGGTGCCGCTCTGGTGTCGCACACGCTTCGTATCGACGTGGAGGACGGCGGGGGCGGCTCGCGCAGCCGCACGTGGAGCGGGTGTGACCTGTCGGTGCCCGCCGACATCGCCCTGCGCGTGCGGTGGACTCTCACAGGGTGGATGGCGTGCGACCAGGGACCCTCCGGCGAGGCCCACTCGATTCGCCTCACGGCCTGCGACCCGTGCCCTGGAAGCGGCTCCTCGGCCCTGTGGGGGCGCAGCAACAGGAAGTCAGATGTGTCGCGCAGCGCCGTGCGGATCCAGGGACTGGCGGGGCCGGACGCGCTGCTGGTCCCGCGCCTGCAGGGTGGGTACGATCCGCGCAGCCGCATCGTCATGGCACCCTGGGGCAACCAGGAGCCGCTGCGCTCTCGCGTGGGTGCCTGGGAGGGGGCCGTCGCCGAGCCGCCGTCCACCCTCTTTGAGACTCCCATTCCCGTGCTCCTGGTCGCAGAGCCGGGAGCTGGTGGCGACGTGCGCGTCGACCAACGCGGATCATTGACAGCGACCCCCGCCTACCTCCTCACCAAGAACGGCGGGGAGGGGCTACCGGGTCGGCTTCTTCCCTCGGGTGAGTCTTGGGAGCGCTCGCAGTACTCGCCCCAGCTGCATGCCGGTCGGCGTTGCAGAATCCGCGCTATCGCTGGCCCTTGGCCCGTGGGCGGGTGCTGGTGGTCGGGGGAGCGCGCCCGCGCCTACATGCGAGCCACGTTCGAGGATGGACAGGTGGCGCTTCTTGTGTGGAGTGGGGGTGAGTGGATGGCAGAGGGCCTTGACAACTGACGGTGACGGGTCCAGCGGCCGTGCCGTAGACTGAAAGGATGGTGACCCACGAGTTCAGCGATATCCTCGCATCGATGTCGGACGATGACATCATGGCCCTCGTCGGCCCCGCCACCTGGGCAAACGGCCTACGTTTGGAACGCAATGGAGCGGTGAAAGAGCTGCTCTGGGACCAATCCGAGGACCATCTTGAGGCCCGCGTCAAAGACAAGGGACTGACATATCGTGTACGGATCGCTCACGGTGCGCTTCGCCCATCACTCGCATGCGCCTGCTCCTTGCGTTCGGATTGTCCGCACGCCGTGGCGGTGCTAATCGCTGCGCGCGCCGAGGCGCTCGAGAGCAGGGGGGCCGTGCCCGAGTGGAGTCGCGTCCTCGAGCAGGTGCTGGGCATATCTCGTGAGCGCGGCGGGGATCCGCTGGCACTCGTTATCGATGCACACGATCCGAGCGTGGCGGTGTCGTTGATCCCACTGCGCAGGGGTGCCTCGTCGGCGTGGAGTGCGAAACGGGCGTCGTGGCTGGACCTGACGGCGACGCAGTGGGAGTCGGTGACGGATGGTTTGGATCCGACTCACGTGTCGCTGCTGCGTGAGGGGTATCGGCTCTCGCGTGAGTCGCGTTCGTGGCATGCGCGCACCAAGGTGACGCTCAGTTCGCTCGGCGAGCATGCGTACGCGTGGCTCGCGCGCCTGGTGCGCGCGGGGGTGGAGCTTTTTGCGTCGGTGGACGGGCGTGAACCTTTCGTGCTGTCGCATGCGACGTGGGATGCGGATGTTGACGTGAGGGCCTCCGAAGAAGGCCTTGAGATGCGGGTTGTCGCTCGCAACGGTGATCAGATCGTCGCACACCCGCGTATTGACCGCGACACGGGGTTGCTGTTGCTTGACGGGGGGATGCGCGCGGCGCGCATCGAAGGCTTGAAGGCGTTGGAAGGATTCCCGCTGGATCGACCGCTGGTTGTTCCAGCCGCGGATGTGGCGGAATTCCGAGGGACGTGGCTGACGGCGCTGCGTCGGCGTTTCGTCATGAGTTCTTCAGATGGGAGCTTCGACGCCGATGCGACACCGCAAGTCGCGGTTGTGGGCACGCTGCGTTGCGACGAAAACTCCGTCGTCGTGCGCTGGTGGACGGAGTACGAGGAGGGACGTTCGCGCTCGCGTGCCCCGCTCGCCCACAGCATGGGGGACGAGGCGGTGGCCGCTCTCGCGGATCGCGTCAACAGGTGGGGAATCTCGGTGGGAGCAGACCTGTGGACGCCGTTGCCGGGTTCGGGTCGCATTGACCCGTGGCGTGTGCCGGAGTTTCTCTCAACCGTCGTTGATCGCGAGAGCGTGGACGGCCTCGTGTGGGACGTCGCGCAGGACGTGCGCGCCATCGAGGTGTCGCAAGACGGGATGGATGTGGACGTGTCCGTCGAGAGTACGGAGTCGGATTGGTTCGATCTGAACGTGCGTGTGCGCGTTGGCGACCATCTGCTGAGCGTACGTGAGGCGTTGGAGGCGATCGCACGCGGCGACGACTATGTTGAGGCCCACGGTGTGTGGGTGCGTCTGGATGGCCCGCGTATCCGCGCGTTGGCTACTCTGCTGGACGAGGCTCGGTCCCTTGCGGGGTGGGAGGGCGAGGGCCTGCGCCTCACTCCCATGCAGGTGGGCCTCTACGAGCTCTTCGAGAAGCAGGCAGACTCAGTGTCGCTCTCGGCGTCGTGGCGCACGCGTATCGCTGCGCTGCGTGGTGAGCACTCGGAAGATGGGCTGGCCCCCATCCCTGCCCTGGCCTCGCTTCTACGCCCCTATCAGCGGCACGGGCACGCCTGGCTGACCTCGCGTCTATCCGCCGGACTGGGTGGGGTCCTGGCCGACGACATGGGCCTGGGCAAGACCGTGCAGATCCTGTCCGCGATCGCGGCTCTGCGCGCGGCGGAGGTGGGGAGTGGCCCGGTCCTCGTGGTCGCTCCTACCTCGGTCGTGGGTGTGTGGGCGGAGCAGGCCGCGACGTTCACGCCCGGCCTGCGCGTGCGCTGCGTCGCTGAGACCGCCGCGCGACGGGGAACGACGATCCGCGAGGAAGCCGAGGCCTGCGACATCGTCGTTACCTCTTATACGTTGGTGCGCCTCGAAGCTGAGCAGTGGCGCGAGGTCGCCCTGTCCGGCGTCGTCATCGACGAGGCGCATGCGGTCAAAAATCCCCGCACGGCAACATACCGTGCGCTGCGCGACATGGACGCCCCCTGGCGTCTGGCAGTGAGCGGTACCCCCATCGAGAATTCCCTGGGCGACCTGTGGTCTCTCCTGTCCTTGACTTGCCCGGGGCTACTGCCCCCGTGGGAGGCCTTCACCCAGAAGGTGCGCAGGCCCATCGAGGGTGGAGATCCCGACATGCTCGCGCGCCTGACCTCCTACGTTGCGCCCTTTATCCTGCGGCGCACGAAGGAACAGGTGGCCACCGATCTGCCCGACAAGATCGTCGACGTCGTGCGCGTCGACCTGGGCAAGGACCATCGCCACATCTACGACCAGTATCTGGCCCGCGAGCGCGCCCGCATCCTCGATTTGCTGGTGGATCCGGACGCGAATCGCATGAGCGTTCTGGCGTCGATCACGAGGCTGCGTCAGCTCGCGCTCGACCCGGCTCTGGTGGAGGAGTCCTATATACATGTGGGGTCGGCGAAGGTGGAGTACGTGGCGGACCGCCTCGACGAGATCGTGCCGCTGGGCCACCGTGCGCTGATTTTCAGCCAGTTCACGTCGTTCCTGGCGCGTATTCGGCACGTGCTGGAGCGGCGTGGCGTGTCGGTTGTGCAGTTGGATGGCTCGACCCGCAACCGGACGGAGGTTATCGAGCACTTCCGTTCGGGTGAGGCACCGGTGTTCCTCATTTCTCTCAAGGCGGGTGGGTCGGGCCTGACCCTGACGGAGGCGGATTATGTCTTCGTCATGGATCCGTGGTGGAATCCGGCTGCTGAGGAGCAGGCGATCGACCGCGCGCACCGCATTGGTCAGACGAAGAAGGTGAATGTCTATCGTCTGGTTGCCGCTGACACGATCGAGGCGAAGGTTGTGGAGTTGCAGGACCGTAAGCGTCGGCTCATTTCCTCGGTGATGAATGGGACGGGTGCCAGTGCGTCACTCAGTGCCGCGGACCTGCGGGGGCTGCTTGACTAGCACTCGGTCGGCTTGCCGCGTCCGGGGCACACAACGACCTTGAGGCCGGCGCGCGAGCGTACGGCGTCGAGCGCGGCGTCCACCTGGGTGAGGGGGAACTCGTGGGTGATGAGTGGGGACAGGTCGAGCGCGCCCGTTGAGAGGGTGGCAACGGCGGCCGCGTAGTCCTCCAGAGTGGCGTTCGCGCTGCCCGAGATGGTGAGCTCTCGGTAGTGGATGAGGTTCGGGTCGATCTGGGCGAGCGTTCCTGCGGGGAAGCCCGCGAAGCAGGAGATATAGCCGCCAATGGCGGTGCACCGGGCGGCGATGGGGACGAGGCCGGGATCGCCCACCGCGATGATGACGACGTCCGCGCCAGCTCCACCGCTCCACTCGCGTACCGTCGCGACGAGTTCATCGCCATGCGCGGCGGTCACAGTGCTCGCACCGAGGGCGAGCGCGGGATCCAAACGCGCGGGTCGCCCGCACGCCATGACGGACGCGCACGCGGCGGCAGCGAGCGCGCAGTGGATGAGGCCGATGGGGCCTGTGCCCAGGATGAGGACACGCGAGGTTGAGGTGATGGGGAGACGAGTGCGGGCACGCAGACAGCATGAGAGGGGTTCGGCCAGGGCCAGGAGTGGTGGCGCAATCTCGCAGGCGCTGGGGGTGATGCATACCAGCGCCCGTTCGGGTACGCGGATAACGTCGGCGAGCCCGCCGTCCACTCCGGTTCCAAAGAGCGCCATGTTCGCGCAGACGTTCGAACGTCCGGCCGTGCAGGGCATGCAATGGCCGCAGGTGATTTCCGGGGCGAGGCCCACCTGGGTTCCCGGTGCGGGCGCGTCGATTCCTGGGCGAAGGTCCGCGCCGAGCTTCCACACGCGCGCGGCGATCTCGTGGCCGAGGATCACGCCGGGGGTGACGCCGTGCGTCTTTTGTCTGGTGACGATGCGCAAGTCCGTGCCACACAGGGTCGTGGCTTCGACGCTCAGGAGGACGTCGCGTGGCCCCAGGATTGGCAGTGGGCGGCGAACCAAGGTGAGGGAGCCTGGGGAGGGAAGCGACGCTGCGAGCATGGAATCCATGCGACCAGGATAGGGCTTGTAGATCTCGGAAGAGATTCGGTTGTGCGGAGGCAAAGCGGGTCAACACAGCGTTATCGAACATATGTTCGATATGATGGACGAGTGATCGATGAACCCCGATACGCCGAGCTGCACGCTCACAGCGCGTTCACCTTCCTGGAGGGCACCGACGAGCCTGCGGATATGGTCGCGCAGGCTTCGCGCTTGGGCTTGGACGCTCTCGCTATTCTCGACGTCGACGGCATGTACTCGACTGTGCAGACCACGATGGCGGCGCGCAGCTGCGGCCTGCCGATTGTCTACGGGGCCGAGATCACCCTGGACCCGAGCACGCTGCGAGCAGTCGTTCCAGGCGCTCAGGCGAGTGGCTGGGGACTCGCCCCCGGCGCGGAGGAGCCGGGTATCCGTCTCCCGATCCTGGCCTCAAGCCCACACGGCTACGAAAACCTCGTCGGCATGATGAGCGAGCGTACGCTGTCGCAGACGGGGGAGTGCGCTCCACGTTTTACCCTCGAGGACGTGAGCGAGGCTGGCGCTGACCTGCTCATCATGACCGGCGGGAGGCGCGGCCCCCTCATGCGCGCCCTATACACCGGTGGCCCCACATGGGCGCGGCGCGTGGCCGGTGCGCTCGCGGAGGCGGTTGGAGGGGTGGATCGCCTCCTCATCGAGTGGCAGGCAGCAGCCGGAGACGGCCTCGACGCGGGAGACACTCTCGCCGAGCTTGCACAGGGGATGGGGGTTCGACTGCTCGCCACGACGGGTGCGCGCATGTCTGCGCCTTCCAAGCGTGCCCTCGGTGACATCCTTGCGGCGACCCGTCTGCGTTCCTCGTTGGACGAGGCCGTGGCTCACCTCGGAGCACATCGGCCCTTCCTACGTTCACCCGCAGAGATGGCCCGTCTGCATGCCGCTCACACCGAGGCACTCGTGCACTCCTGCGAGGTCGCGGAGGAAGCGTCCTTCGACCTACGTCTCGTCGCTCCCCGGCTTCCGCGCATCCACGTCCCAGAGGGGCACTCTCCTGGCAGCTGGCTCGCCTATCTCGCTCACGAGGGAGCCCGCGAGCGCTACGGCCCGCGGGAGGAAGACCCGCGGGCATGGGAGACGATTGACCGCGAGCTAGGCATTATCGAGCGCCTCGGATTCGAGGGGTACTTCCTGATCGTGAAGGAAATCGTCGATTTTTGTTACCAGCGCGGCATCTTGTGTCAGGGGCGGGGCAGTGCCGCAAACTCGGCTGTGTGCTTTTGCCTGGGCATCACGGCGGTGGACGCGGTGCGCCATAACCTCCTTTTCGAGCGCTTCCTGTCGGACGCGCGCTCGGGGCCGCCCGACATCGATGTCGATATCGAGGCCTGTAGGCGTGAGGAGGTTATCCGGCACATCTATGATCTCTACGGGCGCGACCGCGCGGCACAGGTCGCTAACGTCATCACCTATCGACCACGTTCGGCGATGCGTGACGCGGCGCGGGCGCTGGGATACCCGGCGGGCAGCGCGCAGGCGTGGTCGCGGGGAAAGGGGGAAGTGCCAGCACTCGTTGGCGACGCCGCCCGGGCTCTGTTGCGCCTGCCCCGGCACATGGGTATCCATTCGGGCGGTATGGTGCTCACCGACCAGCCGGTCTCTCGTATCTGTCCGGTGGGATGGGCTGCCATGGAGGGACGCACGGTGTTGCAGTGGGATAAGGAGGATTGCGCGGACGCTGGTCTGGTCAAGTTTGACTTGCTCTCCCTCGGTATGCTCACGGCGCTGCGCGTCGCCTTTGACGAACTACAAGCCGACGACATTCGAGCGGATGGACCGGCGAATCCGCACCTGCGCGGGTGGGCACCGCGCTCGCTGCGTGGACGCCGGGATCAGCCTCTGGGGTTGCATACTCTGCCAGAAGAAGACCCGCGTGTCTACGACCTGCTCTGCGCCGCCGACACCGTGGGTGTGTTTCAGGTCGAGTCGCGCGCGCAGATGAACACGCTGCCGCGCCTCAAACCACGCTGTTTCTACGACATCGTCGTCGAAGTAGCACTCGTGCGCCCCGGCCCCATTCAGGGGCATGCGGTCAACCCCTATCTGCGTCGGCGTGCGGGACGTGAGCCGGTCACCTACCTGCACCCGCTCCTCGAACCTGTGCTGCGCCAAACCCTCGGGGTGCCCCTCTTTCAGGAGCAGCTCATGCGCATTGCCACGGACGCCGCTGGCCTGTCTGGGGCACGCGCTGACCAGCTGCGCCGAGCGATGGGTGCCAAGCGTAGCCCCGAACGCATGGAAGCCCTCAAGGGAGAACTCATGGCGGGCATGGAAGAGCACGGGATCGACACGCTCACGCGCGAACGCATCTTCGATCAGCTCAAGGCCTTCGCGGACTTCGGTTTCCCCGAGTCACACTCTTTTTCTTTCGCGCACATCGTCTACGCCTCCGCGTGGCTCAAGGTTCACGCGCCCGAGCATTTTTACGCGGCGATCCTCTCCTCCCAGCCGATGGGTTTCTACTCGCCGGCGACGTTGGTCCAGGACGCGCGCAGGCACGGAGTGACGGTCCTGGGACCCTCGGTCAACGACTCTTTCCTGGACACGGGCGTGCAATGTGCACCCGGCGTTCCCGGGGAGCAGGAGTATCGGGAGGGCCGCCCCGACCCACTCCCGTCGCGTCAGGCCATCCCCCTGGACGTGGACGAGGAGCTGGTGGTGCGCATCGGATTATCGTCGGTGCGAGGCCTGGGGCGGGCTGCCGAGCGCATCGTGAGGGTGAGAGAAACGGGAGCTTTTTCCTCCCAAGCGGACCTGACGAACCGCGCCCACCTGAGCGCATCGGACATGGAGTGTCTTGCCATGGCTGGAGCGCTGGAATGCCTGGGCGTGGGCAGACGCGAGGGAACCTGGGCCGCGGGGGCGCTGGCCGCGCCGACTGCGCGGCAGGGGGAATGGCAGCCCTTCCTACCAGGTACCGAAGTAGGCACCCTCGTCCCCGACTTGCCACCTCTGACGCGCACCGAGCAGATGCGCGCCGATATTGAGACAACCGGACTCACCCCCGGAAAACACCCATTCTCCTATCTGAGAGAGGATCTGCCGCCCGGCGTGTTGCGCGCCGCAGAACTCGGCGCCCACCTTGACGGGAGGATCGTCGACGTGGCTGGGCTGGTCACGCACCGCCAGCGCCCCCACACCGGCGGCGGCGTCACTTTCCTGTCCCTCGAAGACGAGTCCGGACTCGTCAATGTCTCGGTTGCCGTGGGTACCTGGAACAAATTTCGACGCATCGGCCTCGAGTCGGGTGCCCTACTCGTACACGGCACGCTCGAGTGGGGTGACGGCGCGGTCAACGTGCGAGCCTTCCGGCTCGCTCCCGTGCATCTGCCCATCCAGGTGCGCTCGCGCGACTTCCGCTAACGCCCCTCAGTAGCCAGCGGGCATGAGAAGCGCGCGAAGATCCTCGACCGTCTCGCACACAATCTCGGCGTCGTCCAGACCATCCTCCGTCGCATACCCCCAACCGACACCGATGACGGGGATGCCGGCTTCGTGGCCGCCGCGCACGTCCCAGATAGAGTCGCCAACAATGACGGGATGCGACACGTCCGCACCCATCGCGCCCAGGCGAGCTATGGCCTCGTGAATGACCGTCGTCTTCGATGACCCCGGATCCGGCGTCGCCCCCGCGATCACGTCGAAGGCATCCGCAAGGCCCAGATGCTCCATCTGCGCGATCGCCATCGGTGTCTGCTTGGATGTGGCCGTCGCCAGGGGAACGCCCGCATGGTGCAGATCCCACAGCAGATCACGCACACCGTCGAAAGGCTCAGGATCAAGATAGTGGTCCATGTAGCGTTCCCTGTAACGCGAAACCAGATCCGCGCGCAGCTGCCCCGAATAACCCAGGTCGCCAAACGAGTACCACAAGGGAGGGCCAACATAGGTACGAAGGCGCTGATCATCTGGAATCTCCAGTCCAAAGTCTGACAATGTGCTCCGGAATGCTCCCATGATGACGGGCGCAGAATTAACAATCGTCCCGTCAACATCAAACAGCACAGCAGAAAAAGTCAAAGACATAAAATCCCCTGGTTCTTGGTGCTTTCTTAGTCACTATGCCCTATTATCCCGAGAGAAACACCCGAAACGACTATGAGAGAGGCATACGTGGAAACGCGAGCACGGCTCACCCCGATCGTTCAAGCCAATAGCGCGCGTGCAGCCGCGTGGCGAGTCTTCTTCGAGGCGTCCGGACGCCTGCAGGGAATCCTCGAAACACGTCTAAAGCGCGCCTATGGCGTATCTATGCCCGACTACAACATTCTCCTGGCACTGTGGGAGGCTCCCAGCCATCGCTTGCGCATGGGTGAGCTGGCTGATCGCGTCGTCTACTCGCCGTCGCGTGTGACCTACCTGGTCTCTAACCTCTCCCGTGACGGCTGGGTCGAGCGCATCCCTTCCAAGGTTGATCGCCGCGGCTACGACGCATGCCTGACCACTCAGGGAATCCAGACTGTGCTTGCTGCCACAGAATTGCATCAGCAGACGGTGGCTGAGTATCTCCTAGACGGCATGACGGATGCCGATATTGAAGCAATTGCAAAGGTTTTCTCGACATTGGACTCCCGTCTGAAGGGCGAAAAAACCGATTCCTAGTTTCGATTGGCGCATGTCGATGTAATCGTGTTAAACTTCTACTCGCTTGCGGATCACAACGGTTCGCACCGATCACCTGCGCGGGTGGCGGAATAGGCAGACGCGCTAGCTTGAGGTGCTAGTCCTCATTTTACGAGGGTGGGGGTTCAAGTCCCCCTCCGCGCACGAAATGCCCCGGGGCCGAAAGGCCCCGGGGTTTTCCATATCAACCGTGAGGAGACGCTGTGCGAATTGATATGTGGCTCGACACGTGTGACCCGTGGAGCTACCTGGGCCTACGACACCTGCGCACCGCCATGTCCCGCTGTGAACACGGCACCGAGATGGAGGTTTACCTGCACGCCTACCTGCTCGACCCCGACTTGGAGGCAGCGCTCGACAAGCCACGCATCGTCGCTCTGGTTGAATCCGGGGCTGCCGACCTGGAAGAGGTACACGAGGCCGACGAACGCATGCGGGCGCTGGGTGCTCGAGAGGGCATTCGCTTTGACTTTGACTCCCTCATCATCGCTCCTACCTCCCGCGCGCACCGGGTTATCGCGGCCGCCCACGACGCCGACATCGACAACGACACGGTCGCCGGCCCGGACTCTCTCCACCTCAAGGTCGCCGAGGCGATTATGCGTTCCCACTTCGAGATGGGCCTGGACATCTCCCATCCCGAGGTACTCATCGGCTGTGCGCAGGACATTGGCATGCCGCCCGACCTCGCCGCCCTCGCTGTTGGCGACGAGGAATGGGCCTCGCGCGTCTACTCCGACTATCAGATGGCGATGCACATGGGGGTGGCCTCGGTTCCCACCTACGTCATGGATTCCCAATTCCTCGTCGACGGACATCAGACCGTCACAGCATTTTCCAACATCCTGGCCACTGCCTGGGATAACGCACGAAAGGACCACGCATGAGCGAGAAGGACACCACGGCCTCGTCCGTCCCAACACCCGCCCCCAGCCCCATGGAGCTGGTGCTCCAGTTCCACCACACCTAC
>ENA-OWLX01000766-OWLX01000766.1-metagenome-genome-assembly--contig:-NODE-766-length-12166-cov-39.288993_pt1 | contig 12166 bp, 10 predicted proteins | sample MGYA00245351_ERZ651106 | MGnify/ENA primary metagenome ERZ651106 (study PRJEB26857, sample SAMEA4031768) | metagenome | biome: human; feature: oral; material: saliva | place: Philippines | collected 2014... | reverse complement strand
TGTATTAATGGCACTTAATATAAGAAAAGTAGTAGCTCAACGAGCTAACTATAATCAAAACAATAATGAAAAAGGCAATTTCTATATTATTTCAATAGAAATTGCCTTCTCTCTTGTCCAAGAACTTTATGTCCCGGCCTCAAATTTTTCTTTTAAGCGTAGGTATTGATATTCCATACGTATTCGTTTAATCCATTTGGTTGGTCTTTTAAGCAAACATTAAAATGGCAAGTTCATACCGTTAAGCATATTTTCCATTTGTTTACGTTTACCTTTTTTGCCTTTACCGCCACCAGAAAATTGTTTCATCATTTTCTTCATCTCATTAAATTGTTTCATTAGTCTATTGACTTCTTGGACAGTTCGACCAGAACCTTTAGCAATACGTTTTTTACGGGATACATTCAATGTTTCTGGATTGTTACGCTCATTCGGTGTCATAGATTGAATAATCGCTTTGATATGGTCAATTTGTTTTTCATCCATATTTAAATTGTTAACACCTTTCATCTTGTTCATACCAGGAATCATTTTCATAACATCATCTAACGGGCCAAGATTTTTCACTTGATCTAATTGTCCTAAGAAATCTTCTAATGTAAATGACGACGTACGCATTTTCTTTTCTAAATCTTTGGCTTTGTCTTCATCCACATCTTGCTGTGCTTTTTCAATTAAGCTTAACACATCACCCATACCTAATATACGTGATGCCATACGTTCTGGATGGAAGGGTTCTAAGCCATCTAATTTTTCACTCATACCAACAAATTTAATTGGTTTTTGTGTTACCGCTCTAATTGATAATGCAGCACCACCACGTGTATCGCCATCTAATTTAGTCAACGTAACACCTGAAACCTCTAACTGTTCATCAAAAGATTGAGCGACATTAACTGCATCTTGACCAGTCATAGCATCCACAACAAGCATAATCTCATCTGGTTGTGTAATCTCTTTAACATCACTTAATTCTTCCATCAATGCTTCATCCACATGTAAACGACCTGCAGTATCAATAATCACAAAGTCTAAATGTGCTTCTTTAGCATGTTTAATTGCATTTTCTACTATTTGTTGCGGTTTTACTTGATCTCCTTCGCTATAGACAGGAATATCAATTTGTTTACCTACAGTCTGTAACTGATCAATCGCAGCTGGACGGTAAATATCTGCTGCTACTAATAAAGGTTTTTTGTTATATTTTTTACGCATTAATAATGCTAATTTACCAGCGGTCGTTGTTTTACCTGCACCTTGTAAACCAACCATCATCACTACTGTTGGTGGTTTATTAGCCATCTGAATTGTAGCATTTTCGCCACCCATCAGTTGTGTTAATTCTTCTTGTACAATCTTAATAACTTGTTGCCCAGGTGTTAATGATTTCATTACATCTGAACCTAAAGCTCGTTCTGATACGGTTTTGACAAAATCTTTTACAACTTTAAAGTTAACATCGGCTTCAAGTAATGCCAGTCTGACTTCTCGCATCATCAATTTAATATCTGCTTCTGTCACTTTTCCTTTGCCTCGGATTTTTTGCATCGTCCCTTGAAGACGATCGGACAGTCCTTCAAATGCCATATCAATACCCTCCTTTATGTGTTCTATTATTCTAAATCTTCAAGTGATTGAAGATACTGTTTTATTTTTTCTGGATCATTAACGTATTGTTTCATTTGTTCATATATATTTTGACGTTTTTCAAAGTTTTGATAAAGGCCTAATTTAGCTTCATAATCTTCTACTAAATCACCAGTTCTTCTTATGTTATCATACACTGCTTGACGGCTCACATCAAATGTATCAGCAATCTCGCTTAAAGAATAATCTTGTAAATAAAATAGTTCTAGGTAATTACGTTGCTTATCCGTTAATAGTGCTTGATAAAAATCAAACAAATAATTCATACGTATTGTTTTAATTAAATCATTTTGGCTCATCTGTATGCCCTTCATTCTGTTCATTACTATTATCTGAATGATTCTCAGATTTATCTGAACTATCAACATTTTGTTCGATCATATCAGCAAATAATCCATATACATAACTTTCGGGGTTAAATGGTTGTAAATCATCTAATTTTTCACCTAAACCAACATACTTAACTGGTATTTTAAGTTCATTACGTATCGCTAATACAATACCACCTTTTGCAGTACCGTCTAATTTAGTCAACACAATACCAGTTACATTGGTAACTTCTTTGAATGATTTAGCTTGAGATAATGCATTTTGTCCAGTGGTTGCGTCTAAGCAAAGTAAAACTTCATGTGGTGCCTCAGGTACTGCTCGACCTATGACACGTTTGACTTTTTCTAATTCATTCATTAAATTAGATTTATTTTGTAAACGACCTGCAGTATCACAAATGAGAATATCCACACCTTTACTTTTAGCTGCATTAATTGCATCATACATAACAGCTGCTGGGTCGGAACCTTCTTTTTGGCTCATTACTTCGACACCAACACGATCTCCCCAAATTTTGAGTTGTTCGATTGCTCCTGCTCTGAATGTATCACCAGCTGCAAGCATTACTTTTTTACCTTCAGCTTGGTAACGATGCGCTAATTTACCTATCGTTGTTGTTTTCCCAACACCATTAACGCCTACCATTAAAATAACATTTAATCCTTCGTTTTCAATGTTCATAATCTCTGAATGTTCATCATCTTGGTGATATATTTCAACGATTTTTTCCACAATAACTTCTCGTAAATCTTCTGTTTCAGAAATATTACGACGTTGCGCCTCTGTACGTAACTCTTCAACAAGTTCCATTACTGTATTAAACCCAACATCTGCAGTAATTAACATTTCTTCTAACGCTTCAAAAAAATCTTCATCTACTTTACGGTATCGTGCAATTAAATTATTTAATTGTTCTTGGAAATTCTCACGTGATTTTTCTAAACCAGCTCTAAATTTTGCTCCTAATTGTTGTGCTTCAATTTCTTCAAAATCTTCAATTGAGATTAAGCCGTCGTCATCAAAATCTGCTTCTTTTAATTTCTTGGGTTTTTTGTTTTTTTCTTGTGGTTCCTCTGATACTTGAGATTGTTCTACATCTAATTCGGATTGTTGCGCTTCGTTTAGCTCGTCCTGATTATGTTTTTCTGTAGAAGATGTAAATTTATCCTTTAATCGTTTGAAAAAGCTCATACTTGTTCCTCCTTCATGACCTCATCAATAGTGTTTAAATTGACACTTACTAATTTTGATACGCCTGATTCCTGCATCGTTACACCATATAAGCAATCAGAGAACTCCATCGTGCCTTTACGGTGCGTTATAACAATAAACTGAGTTTGACTCGACAATTCTTTTAAATATTGTGCATAACGTATCACATTGGCCTCATCTAACGCAGCTTCAACCTCATCTAAAATAACAAATGGCGCAGACCTTACCTTTAAAATTGCAAATAGCAAAGCAATCGCACTTAAAGCACGCTCACCGCCACTTAATAGCGATAAGTTTTGTAATTTTTTACCAGGAGGTTGTACGATAATATCTACACCTGCTGATAAATAATCATCATCTGTCAGACGTAATTCCGCCTGTCCACCACCGAATAATGATTTAAATACTTCTGAAAAATGGCTTTGTACTGCATGAAAGGTAGTTTTAAATCTATCTTTTACCTCTTTATCCATTTCTTCTATTAGCTGTTCTAAAGTTGCTTTAGCAGCTCTTAAATCTGCACGTTGATCATTCAAGAATGTGTAACGTTCATTAATTTCTTCAAACTGCTCAATTGCATTTAAATTTACAGGACCTAATTCTTCGATTGACATTTTAGTTAATTTAACTTTTTTACGCAACGATTCAATGTCTTCTTCTAAAGTGTATAATGTGCTTGCACGTTCATATGTCAGATGGTATTGCTCACTGAGATGATCAATCGCATGGTTAATTAATACATCTAAACGAGATTGCTCAGCTTTAATGTCTTGGTAACGATTTTCGATTGATAAAATATCTTGGTTTGCTTCTTGTAATTTCTGTTCTGTCACTTCGATTGTATCATTCAACGATTGTCTTTGTGATTTAACAGTTTCTAAATCTTCCGTTAATTGGTTCTTATCACTTTTACTTTGTTCAATGTTGTTTTGAATTGTTTTAAAAGCTTTTTCCCCGGTCATTTCATCCGAATTAAATAATTCAATCTGTTCTTTTAGTTTTTGCTTTTGATCTGTGAGTTGTGTCAGTTGATTATTTAATCTCTTTTCAGATTGTTTTTGAGCGCTTAATCTCTCTTTAATCACTGCTAAATCAGATTGTTTTTGATGTAATTTTTGTTGTATTTGCGTTGTGCTTTCTTTACCTTCTTTAGACAGTTTTGTATAAAGATGGATGTCGCCTTCTAATTTTTGCAATTGTTTTTTAATGATTGCTAACTGTTCTTTTTTTTCATTTAATGTTTGCTTACTCGTTTCGCTTTGGTAGCCATCATTTTTTTCAAATTCAAATTCTTCGTGTTCATTTTTTAAATGTGCTTCTTGTTTACGTAATCTATCCAGTTCTAAATCATACTCATGAGCACGCTGTTTTATGGCATTATAATGTTGACTTGTATCAAAATAAGTATTACTTAACGCCTCAGATTCTTCTTTAATAGCTTGAAATTGCTTTTCAAATGTAACAGTTTGTTGCTGGTAATCCTCTAATTGGGCACGCATAGTCGAAAGTTCATCTTTTTGAGATAGTATGCTCTTTGTTTTACGTTCGCCACCACCAGTCATTGAACCTCCGGGATTTACGATATCTCCTTCGAGCGTTACAATGCGTGTGCGATAACGAATTTGTCTCGCTAATTCATTGGCATTTTTTAAATTATCTACAATTATTGTATTACCAAGCAGGTTTTGGATAATATGTTTATAATCCGCTTCAACTTGTATCGCGTTTGATGCAATATTGATAAACCCAGTAGCGTTTTCCGTTATATTTAAAATATCATGTGCTACGTGACGTGGTTGAATAACATTTAATGGTAAAAATGTCGCTCTACCGAGTCCGTTCTGTTTTAAATATTGTATTGCTTGTCGGCCATCCTTTTCAGAATCTACAATAATATGTTGTAAAGAAGCACCAAGTGCCGTTTCGATTGCTTTAGTTAAATTGGATGGCACATTGATTATTTCTGCAACTGCGCCTCGTATACCAGATAATTTATTGTTTTTAGCCTTCAATATATGTTTTACGCCATTAAAGAAATAACTATATTCTTCTTGTTGTGTTGCTAAACTATCAATACGTGATTTTAATTTCTCATTAAACCTATAAGCTTGGTGTAGCTTTTCTTCATGCTCGTTTTGTTGATTCTTTAGTCGTGTTAATTTCTTTTCATATTCGGCCAAATGATTTTCCGCTTTTTTAAAATCTTTATGCGCGATCATACTTTGTTTCTCTGTTTCGCTAATTTGATTTTGAATGTTTTTTAATTCTTTATATGCATCTAATAGTCGAGAATCAAGTCGAGATTGCTTATTTTCATTTTCTTGAATTGTATGTTCTAAAAAGCGAATGTCATTATTAACATCTGATTGTTCTGATATAAGTTGGTAATACTCATCTTTAATTGCTTCTAATTTTTCGTCATGTTGTTCATCAGATACATAGAGTTGTGATTCATATTGTTGTATTTCTTCATTCAACGCTTTTTGTTTCTCTTTTAACTGCGTAAGTTGTTCTTTCGCATCTACTTGCTCTTGTTGGATATTCGTAATTTGAATCTCGAGGCTTTCTTGTTCTTCTTCAAAACGCGCGTTGGTTTGTGATTGATTTTTTTTACGTTCTTCCAACACATTTAATTGACCAGCAAATTTTTCGACTTCTTCTGTTGCCTTAACGAGTTGGTAATTCAATGATTCTATTTTTTCATCTAATTGCTGTCGTTCAGATTTATATTTATTTAGTGCTTGTGTGTGTTGTACTTTTTCTGCATCTTTTGCAGCTTGTTGACTTTTCAAATGATTTAAATTTTCATCGAGCTCATGAATATTTTGGCTATATTGTTCAATATCATAAACCGTTACTAATACATCACTTTTTTCCATTTCATTAGATAAATGTTTGTATTCTTTTGCAATTGCCGCTTCCTCTCGTAAAGGTTCGACGCGACCTTCTAAATCATACAAAATATCTTCTACACGTGTAAGGTTATCTTCTGTTTGATCTAATTTTTGAACAGAATTAGCTTTTCTTTTTTTATATTTTAAAACACCCGCAGATTCTTCTAGTATTTGTCTTCTATCAATTGGCTTAGCATTGAGTATTTCATCAACCCGACCTTGAGATATAATACTAAATGCTTCTTTACCTAATCCTGAATCTAAAAATAGTTCGATAATGTCTTTGAGCCTTGCACGATCGTTATTTAAATAATATTCACTTTCTCCACTGCGGTATAAACGACGTGTCACAGCCAGTTCTTGTGTATCAACATTTAACTTACCTGAACTATTGTCTAATTTTAATCTTACTTCAGCAAAATTTTGAGCTTTTCTATGTTCAGCACCGGAAAAAATAATATCTTCCATTTTAGCACCACGTAGTGATTTAGCAGATTGTTCGCCTAACACCCACTTGATTGCATCCGTAATATTACTCTTACCACTACCATTAGGTCCTACTATTGCTGTGACGCCTTCATCAAACTGTACGTTGGTATGTTCAGCAAATGATTTAAAGCCAAAGGCATCAATTGATTTCAAATATACCATGCTATTCTCCTTTAAAGTGTTTCTTAGGTGCGGGATAGAAACTGGGGCTTATATATGCAAATATAAAATTAGTAATTGTGACTAGTTTGAAGCACTTTATATCAAACTTTAAAGTACTATTGTAAAAGAATGCCTTCTATAGCTATCCATCTTAAAGTTAGCATCGTTTATGTGTATACTTAGAACTATGTAATACTCTTAGCTTAAGCGTTTTTCCTAGTCATCAATGCCTCAGGAAGACAACGAATTTTTTAAAAAGTTTAAATTTCTGTCTTAACCCCATCTACTCATCCTCGCATAATTAACGTGTCAATAAATTTGGTACAAATACGCTTAAATCTCAACATCTATTGTACAGTTATAATTTAATATTATATTCCAGTATTTATAACAAGTTCATTATGGTTCGTCTTTTAGAAATACTTATACATTCGTTTATTTTTACTAATGTTTAATTAAATTTTATTTATCATATATTATGAAAGTTTGCATTAATGTTGTATAGTTCACACAATGCTTTACTATTTGTTATTATAATTCTTTATTTTTCAGAAGTTTATAAGCACTTTCTGCAGCTTGTTGTTCTGATTCTTTTTTCGTTTTGCCTTTGCCTAATGCTACAGGCTTGTTTTCTAAAATAACTTCAGAAGTAAATAAACGGTGATGTGCTGGTCCTTCCTCATTTACTAAACGATAAGTTACATCACCTTTATTTTGTCGATGCACAAACTCTTGGAACTGCGTTTTAAAATCGACGACGCCATCTAACTCATCTTCTTCTACAAATGGGAATATAACATTCTCTGCAAATTTCCACACCGACGTTAATCCTTGGTCTAAATATAGTGCACCTACAAATGCTTCAAAGGCATCTGATACAAGAGAGGGTCTTGTTCTGCCTCCTGTTTTTTCTTCCCCTTTACCCAATAAGATTAGGTCATGCAATTCAATTTTATTTGCGAATATTACAAGTGAGGGCTCACAAACAATTGTCGCACGCATTTTCGTTAAATTACCTTCAGGCAACTCTGGATATTTATCAAACAAATAGCGTGAAACCGTCAATTCTAATACCGCGTCTCCTAAAAACTCTAAACGTTCATTATGTTCTAATCGATTCATATTAAAATCATTAATGAAGCTCGAATGTGAAAAGGCTTGTTGGTATAAATCCACCTTATCAAAGGGTAAATCTAATTCTTGCATTTTTTTAGAAAATTTTTCTTGGAATGCTTTAACCATTTCCATTTTTTTATGATTCGCCAATACATTTCCTCCTCAGTCAATCTTAATTTTGATTGTACTTATGCATTTACATTTTACGTGAATTTATTATAAAACTAAAGGAAAAACTGTTAATGATGCGCTATTTTATCCATAAATAAAAAGCCCAACAGGTGTTATATTTTCTAGTAAGCAATTTTGCCTAAACTTCCTATGCTAACCTCTAAATCATACAGAAATAGGTGGCAACGTTTCAAAAACAACAAATTTTTACTAAATTCTTTTTAAAATAAAAAATCTGAGCCGTAAAATCCACGACTCAGATATTTGCTCATTATTTTTCCATACTATTGATAAAGTTAACTGCATCACCAACAGTGTTGATTTTTTCTGCTTCTTCATCTGGAATTTCAGTACCAAATTCATCTTCTAATTCCATAACTAATTCAGCAATATCAAGTGAGTCAGCGCCCAAATCATCTTTAAATGAAGCATCTTGAGTTACTTTTTCAGCGTCAACACCTAAGCGGTCAACGATGATATCTTTTACTTTGTCGAAGTTTTCCACGTCGATTCACCTCCTTTAAAAAGTCTATAATAGACTTTTATATTTTCCCATGTTATCAATCGAAATACAAGTAGTATTTAATGAAATGGGGTTGTTATAAATATAATTTATTGAACCACAATTTTTTAGATGCTTTTCAATTAAAAATGAGTATTGAATGCATCATATACCTTAGAGCATGCCATACATTTTCAAGTCACTTCAAGTGATACAAAAATGATTTTCACGTCGTCTGGTATATTATTCCATAAACATGCCACCGTTAACGTGTATCGTTTGACCAGTGATATATTTCGCTTTATCTGATGCTAAAAATGACACAGTATTAGCGATATCTTTATCCTCTCCGAATCTTGATAATGGAATTTGTTCAAGCATTTGATCTTTAAGATCTTCACTTAACGCATCAGTCATATCAGATACGATAAATCCTGGCGCGACAGCATTCACTGTAATATTTCTTGAAGCAAGTTCTTTGGCTGCTGATTTTGTTAAGCCAATCACACCTGCTTTTGTCGCTACATAATTAGCTTGTCCAGGATTTCCTACTGCACCAACTACGCTGGATAAATTGATAATTGATCCGCTTTTTTGTCTTAACATTTGTGGCGTTACTTTTTGGATACAATTAAATACGCCTTTTAAATTAGTATCAATAACGTCATCCCATTCACTTTCTTTCATGCGCATTAATAAATTATCTCTTGTTATACCAGCATTATTAACAAGTACATCCACTGTACCAAACTGACTAACAACTTCTTTAATCATTGCTTTTACTTCATCACCATTTGCAACGTTAGCTTGAATCGCAAAACTTTCTACACCTTTTGCTTTGATTTCTTCTACCACAGCATCTGCTTTTGCTTTATTCCCAGCGTAATTAACAACAACATTGTAGCCTTCCTCAGCTAATTCAACTGCTATACTACGGCCGATACCTCTAGATGCTCCAGTTACTAATGCATTTTTAGTCATTTTCATTCCACCCTTTTACATCTTCTAATGTTTGAATTGAAGTAAGTTTTACATCTTTACTTAGCTTTTTAATTAAACCTGAAAGTACTTTACCAGGCCCAATTTCGATAAAATGATCAACGCCTTGGTCGATTAACCATTTTGTTGAATCTATAAATTGAACTGGAGAATACAATTGTTTAATCATATTATCTTTAATTGTTTTAGCATTCGTTTCACCTTTAGCGTTTACATTTTGAACGACTGGAAATGATGCATCACGCCATTCAAATTGTTCAATATAGTTGGCAAAGTCTGCTTCAATCACTTGCATCATTGATGAATGGAAAGGACCAGATACTGCTAAAGTCATCACGCGTTTAGCACCCATGGACTTCCCTTCAGCAGCAAGTTTATCGATCAATGTTTTATGGCCTGAAACAACAATTTGTCCAGGCGCATTTATATTCGCTGGTTCAATGATTTCATCATCTGTCGAAAGTTCTTTACAAATTTCATCCACCTCATTGTAGTCGAGACCCAACACAGCTGCCATACTACCTACACCATCTGGAAAAGCAGCTGCCATGAGTTGCCCACGTTTGCGAACAATTTTCACCGCATCTTCAAAATTCAATACACCACTTGCTACTAAGCTTGCATATTCTCCTAAGCTATGTCCCATCGTATAATCTACATCAACGTGCTCTAACGCGTTTAATAATGCTATACTGTGAGTTAATAAAGCAGGTTGTGTATTTTCAGTTTGGCCTAATTTGTCTTCAACATCTTCAAACATAGTTTCTAGAATATCAAAGTCCATTTGCGCTTGAGCTTCATTAAGAATAGACGTAGCTTTTTCATCATTGTTAAATAAGTCGTTAGCCATACCAACTTTTTGTGATCCTTGTCCTGGGAAAATAATTGCTGTTTTACCCATTTTCTGTCCCCACCGTTTCTCTCATTGTATTTACAATGTTTAATTCTCCAGCAACTTTAGCTTGACGAATCGCTGAATAAAATGCTTTTGCATTTGAACTACCATGCGCTTTCACGACAATACCATTTAACCCTAACAATACTGAACCGCCATACTCGGCATAATCCATTTTCGAAGTTAAATCATTCAAATCTTTACGCAACACAAGCGCTGCTAATTTGTTTTTAAAACTACTCAAAAGCGTAGATTTAAGCATTTTTCCTATAGATTTTGCTACACCTTCTAGATTTTTTAGAATCATATTTCCAGTATAACCATCTGTTACAACTACGTCTGCAGCATCATCCATTAATGCTTTAGCTTCAACATTTCCAGAAAAATGAAAACCTTGTTGTTCTTCCATTAAGTGATATGCTTTTTTAGTTAATGTATTTCCTTTTGCTGCTTCTGTACCAATATTAAGTAATGCAACAGAAGGTTGTTCAATATTTCGGATTTTTTGTGCATAAATATTACCTAATTGTGCATATTGTAATAAATGCTCTGCTTTTGCATCAGCATTTGCACCTACATCCATAAATACGAAACCTTTACCTGAAACAGTTGGTAAAGTTAATACTAATGCTGGTCTTTCAACACCTTTTATTCTACCTACGATAAATAATCCAGCAGACATTAAAGCGCCCGTGTTTCCTGCTGAAACACAACCGTCCGCTTCACCAGATTTCACCGCTTCTGCCATACGCACCATTGAACTATCTTTTTTTCTTTTGATTGCTCTAACAGGTTCGTCTTCCATTGTTATCGCTTCTGTACAGTGACGCACTTCCACGCGTCCGTGGTTAATGTCACATTTATTTTGGTCACCGAATAATATTATTTCTAAATCTTTAAAATCTTTGACCGCTTTTTCAACAGCTTCAAGAACGATGCCAGGCGCATCATCGCCACCCATCATGTCGATAGCTATTTTAACCATTTTGTTCATCCTCACTTGTATAATACATTTTAAAAGTACCCTTAAATACCAAAGTATCTTTGACGTACGAACATACTTTTATCATGAAATATTTATCTGTTATTTCAACAGCCTTTGCTTCTGCACGTACTGTATCATTTAACTTAACTTGTTTTAAAAATGTAACGTTACTTTCTTTAGTTAACACAACTGGTTTATGTATAAGTGCCACACATAGTGAATTAGCTTGAGCAAATAATACATGCCCTCTAGCAATCTCATTTCTAGTAAATACTGAATCTTCATCAATATTAATAAGAGAGATCGCTTGATGATCTGGTTCTACGTTGATCACATCACCTATGATTTCACTTCCATCAATAGATCGAATACTTTCGTGATTTTTTCTAGCAACAGATTTAATTCTTTTTCTTAACTCGGGAATATTTAAGTATGTACGATCCAATCTAATTGTTTGAATACTGACCGAAAAAAGAATACTCAAATCAAGATCCGTAATAAAGGGGTTTTTTTCTATTTCTTTTTTAATTGCCTCACGACGTTCCTGTTTTTTTAACTTCATAGTATTCTATCTCCCTATTTTTAGTACCAAGTCTTAAACATTCCTAACATATCATAACACTTTCTATTTCAATTGCTCAACTAAAAACGTACTACTTTTTATCATTCTATTTACTCAATTCTCAGTTCTTTCATTTCAAGCTTTATTTTAATAATTTCAAAAATAACATACAAACCACAAAGTTTTTATGTTAAATTAAATA
>ENA-OWLX01000761-OWLX01000761.1-metagenome-genome-assembly--contig:-NODE-761-length-12222-cov-5.913865_pt1 | contig 12222 bp, 12 predicted proteins | sample MGYA00245351_ERZ651106 | MGnify/ENA primary metagenome ERZ651106 (study PRJEB26857, sample SAMEA4031768) | metagenome | biome: human; feature: oral; material: saliva | place: Philippines | collected 2014... | reverse complement strand
TTAAAAATTGTAGCTGGTGAAGGTCCTAAAATAACAACTGAATTTCTTAAATATTTATCTAATATTGTTTTAATATGACTAGATGCTTCCCTACAGCTATTTTCATTAAAGCTTGTTATAATAACACTTAACATATGACAAAACGGCGGATACATAGCCAGTTTTCTAAATTCCATTTCCTGTTTATAAAATGACTGATAATCCTGAAGTGCTCCATATTTAATAGAGTAATGATGAGGATTGAAAGTTTGAATCAGTACATGACCTTCCTTTTCTGAACGTCCGCTTCTTCCGGCAACCTGTGTTAAAAGCTGAAAAGTACGTTCCCCGGCCCTATAATCAGGCATTGTAAGTGAAGCATCTGCCATTAATACACCTACAAAAGTCACATCAGGAAAATCCAATCCTTTAGCAATCATCTGTGTTCCTAGAAGGATATTGCCTTCATGATTACTAAAAGCCTCTAAAAGTCTTAAATGATCATTCTTATTTCTCGTAGTATCAAAATCAAAACGTATAACTCTTGCTTCTTTAAATGTATCAGAAAGCTCTTCCTCTATCCTTTGAGTCCCAAAACCTATTTTCTTTAATTTCTTTTCCTGACAATTTGGACATTTCTCAGAAAAAGGCATATTAAATTCACAATAATGACACTTAAGATTATTAGTTTCCTTATGATAAGTTAAAGTGACATCACAATGGGGACATCGTAACAATGTCTCACAATTTTCACATTTTACAAATGAGGCATATCCTCTTTTATTAAGCAAAAGAATAACTTGTTCATTTTTATCAAGTGTTGTCTGTATATGTTTTTTCATAAGTTCAGACATAATGGAATGATGGTGGTTTCTGGCTTCTTCACTCATATCAACTATTTCACAGCGAGGAAGCGGTTTATTATTAATACGTGATTGTAATCTGTATAAATCATAAGTTCCTTTTTGTGCTCTGGCATAGCTTTCTATTGAAGGAGTAGCACTGCCTAAAACAATATGAGCATGATGATAATGAGCACGCTCTTTTGCGATAGTAAGAGTATGATATCTTGGATTATTATCTTGCTTATAAGAAGAATCATGCTCCTCATCCATAATAATCATACCTATATGATCTAATGGTACAAAAATAGCACTTCTTGCTCCCACCACAATATGTACTTTCCCTTGAGCTATCCGACGATATTCGTCATATTTTTCACCTTCTGATAAACGAGAATGAAAAATTGCAACATCTTCATGAAACCTCTGTTTAAAAACATTAACCATCATAGGTGTTAAAGAAATCTCCGGAACCAACATTAAAACATTCTTGTTTCTAAGAAGCATCCGTTTAGTTAATTCTAAATACACTTCTGTCTTGCCGCTTCCGGTAACTCCCTGAATCAGTGATATTCTTTCTGTTTTACTCATAATGCTTTCAACAATATATTTCTGATCATCTGTTAAAGTAATAGACTTTCTGTCTATCATTTCATTAAAAACATAAGGATTACGATCAATCTGTTGATCATATATTTCTATAAGATGCTGATTGATTAAACCTTTTAAAGGAGATGATGAATAAGGAAGATCTTTAACTAAGTGAATCCCTTTACTTTTCAAAAAAGCATAAAGTTCTTTCTGAATAGGAGTCTTGGGTTCTCCTTCTTTAATAACCCTAACTGCCTTTAATGTTTTAATCTGAACACCTTTAGAACTATTAGGCTTTAAGCTTCGAGGAAGCATTGTCTGTAAACAGGCAATACGAGGACATAAGAGAAGTTCACTCATTCTATCAGCTAATTCCATAAGCTCTTTATTTAATAAAGGTTTCTGATCAATAATTTTTTTAATATAGGCATAACGAAACCCGGCTTCTTCTTCAAGCTGTTTTTTTGTTTTGTCTGTATATTTACTATCTAATACATAACCGACAATAGACTGTCCATGAAATAATATATGCACTCTCACGCCAAGAGGAATTTCTGTCTGATTTAAATATGTAAATGGATGATCCAGACTATTAACAGGATGTTCAATAAGCACTGATATTAAATACATAGTTTTCACCTCGGTGTTATTTTATCATAATCTTTTACTTCTTGTCTTTTCTTTATAAAAAAAGATAATAACCCAATGAGTTATTATCTGGTCAAATGTTGATACAGTGCACCTATTAAATTAGCATCATTTCCATAAGTACATAAGACTATTTCCGGATGAGCACATGGATAATAAGCTTTTTTATAAGCCTCAAATATTTCATCAAATGTTTCATTAATCAATTGAATGAATAGTGGCTGAACACTTATTCCTCCGCCAATCGCAATCTTCTCACAATCAAACCATGTATTGATATTCATCAGCTGAACAGATATTTCAAAAGTAAACTCTCTTAAAGCTGCTAAGACCTTTTTATCACCTTGATTAGCCATCTCAAATATTTTCTCTCCAGAGTAATTCTCTTTTGTATTAAGTGCTTCCTGAACTCTATTTAATAGTCCTTTAATTCCATTACGTGAAGCCCAGGCATAATTAAAATCAGTTCCATAATGATAATCTGTAATAATAGAAGAAACTTCTCCTGCACTAAAGTGTTTGCCTGTTATAACTTTATGATCTTTTATCAGACAGCCACCAATGCCTGTCCCAAAGACAAGAACAGCTCCATCATCTATGTTTTTTAAAGATCCAAAACCTATTTCTGCATTAGCTGCACATTTTGCATCATTTCCTATAGTAATAGGAAGATCTATTCTCTTTTGAAGGAGCTTTACAAACTCTGTTTCATCATAATAACGCAAAGCACCTGAAGTATAGGCATAACCCCTAATTGGATCAATAACCCCGGGAAGTGATATACCAATACCGGCAACACCCTGATACTGATGATAAATTTCTTCCAGTATATCAAACAAATGATTAAGCGAATCTTTTGGAACAGGTGTCTTTCCCTTATCTAGAAAAACTCCTTTTTCATTCATTAAAGCATATTTTATAGAACTGCCTCCGATATCAAATACTACATATTTCATTTTTATACCTACACTTTCTGTGTTGTGAACAGCATAATAATTGTTCCTATCACTGATACTATAGCACCTATTAATAAAGTCATGTCTGTTCCCAGACTATCTAATAAAAAACCACCACATAGTGAAGCAGCTACAGCTGCCACAGTCATTGATGCAGTAACCAGCGATTGCCCTTTAACTGCATCATTTTTATTAAATAATTTTTCTACATAATAAACTGATGCCGGGATAAATAAAGCATACGCAAACATCTGAGTAATCTGAGCAATATATAATACAAACACATTAGGAGCCAACCAGGTGATAATATGCTTAATTGTAAACATAACAACAGAAAACTTAATAACAAAAGCAATATCTAAATGATCTTTCCATTTTTCATAAGCACTCATAGAAATAAGCTCCAAAATAGCGGCTAAAAACACCGCAATACCCATAACACTGACATCCGCACCAATATTTTCAACAATTTTAATAAAGAAATTATTAATAATCATATGATCTGCATAAACCAGTACAAAGCCAAGCAGAAAAAGCATAAATGTTGTATATTTAGTAAAAAAGTCTTTAAAAGAGGTTGCATGGACAGGCTCATTATGCCCCTTGGAAATTCCCGCTTTTTTTAATTTAAATGATGATAATAATGGAATAAGACCGGCAAGAATAATTACATAAGCAATAGGCATCAAAGCAGGTGAAAAAACTTTGACAAGATAGCCTAAAGCAAGTGATGTCAAAGCATAGGCCGCTGAACCAATGCCTCGTCCTATCCCATAATTTAATTTAATACCATGTTCTTCAAACGCAAAGGTCAGAGCATTAATTAAAGGCATCATACAGTTAAGCAAACCGAACATGATCACAAAAAGAACAGCTATGATAAAAGGTATTTTTGTGAAGATGGCTAATAAAACACTCAAAACAGTACTTAATCCGGCTAATACGATAAGCACTTTATTTAATGATAAATGATATTTATCTACATATCCTGCAAGCATAGGTGCAAGAATTGTAGTAATAATGTTTCCTATTGCCAATAAAATACCAATCCATGTAGCGGAAAAACCGATTGCTCCCAAATAAACCGCTGCGTACCCTAATACACAACAAATTACAATATAATACAATCCTTGTATTGATGCATACTTGATATTCAATGTTTTTGCATTATTCATAAAAGATCCTCCAATAATATTATATGTAATTTTTATTAAAAAGACGTTTAATTTTCTTATTAAGAAAAACCAAATAATATTCCAATATGAAGAATATTTCTAAGCTTTTCTTAAAATAAAAACCGAGTAATTTTACTCAGTTATGTTAGATTGGATAATTTGGGCAATTTCATCAGCTGCTTGATGTACTTTACTATTAACAACAACATACTTATATTCATCTTTTGTTTTTATTTCCTTTTCCGCCTTAGATAATCTTGCCTGTACGACATCTTCAGCTTCAGTGCGGCGTCCACGAATACGCTTTTCAAGTTCATTTAAACTTGGCGGTACTAAAAAAATTGTCAGTGCTTCAGGAACTTTCTTCATTACCTGTAAAGCTCCCTGTACTTCTATTTCCAACATTACATTCTTTCCACTTATCAGCAGTTCTTCTACTTTATCCTGTGGTGTTCCATAGAAATTACCAACAAACTCAGCATATTCTAAAAAGCCATTCTGAGCTATTTTAGTTCTAAATACATCTTCACTCACAAAATAATAATCCTTACCATCAATTTCCCCCGGTCTAGGCTTACGTGTTGTCATTGAAATAGAATATGCGAGGTTCAGTTCCGGCTTTTTAAATACCTCTTCTCTTACAGTTCCTTTGCCCACACCGCTGGGGCCTGAAAGAATAATCAGCTTTCCTTTTTTCATTGCCTATTCTCCTTTTGATTTAGGATACAAAATAAAGATAAAGATGTCAATTATTTTCAAATGTGTTATACTTTTTTAGGTGATAAATATGGCATTTGATGGAATATTATTAAGACAAGTAACAAAACAACTAAAACAGCTGGAAACAGGACGTATCAGTAAAATCTATCTTATTTCACAATATGAATTGCTTATTCATATAAGATCTTACAATAAGAATTATAAACTGATCATTTCTATTCATCCCAGCTATGCCCGTATCCATTTAACTTCTCTTAGTTATCCAACCCCTGACTTTCCTAATGCTCTTACAATGCATTTAAGAAAGCACCTTGAGGGATCTTTTATAGAATCAATTGAACAAATTGAATTAAATCGTTTGATTCATTGTGTAATTAAAGGAAGAAATGAATTTAAGGATTTGAAAACCTATCATATATATATTGAAATCATGGGTAAGCATTCTAATTTTATTTTAACTGATGATAAAAGAAAAATTATTGAATGTCTTAAAAGGGTTTCTCCATCAGAAAGCCGGAGAATTCTTCAGCCGGGCATTCATTATGAGCTTCCGCCAATGATAAAAAAGCATAATCCTTATACCGAGGAATATATTGTTTCCGACAATCTTGTTCAAGTTTATGAAGGCTTCTCTAAAGAATTATCACAAGAAGTAATCTATCGTATGAATCAGGGAATATCATTTAAAGAGATCATGAATACTCTTGATAACAGTCAATCTCTTTATATTACCAGAACAATTCACAAAGATTATTATCATATTATCCCGTTAACTTTTTTGAATTGTCCTTATGAAAGTTATTTATTAAATGAAGGTCTGGATATTTACTATGATGATTTAGATCAGAAAGATCGTATTAAGCAGCAAACCAATGATTTAGCCAGATATATTAAGAATGAATATACAAAGAATATAAATAAACTTAATAAATTAAAGAAAACATTGTTTGATAGCGAAAACAGTGATGATTATCGTATAAAAGGTGACCTGCTTTATGCCTCTTTACATTTAATACAAAAAGGTATGAAAAAAATTACTGTAGAAAATTACTATGACAATTCACTTCTTACCATTGATTTAGATCCTAAGCTTGATGGCAAAGCAAATGCTAATAAATATTACAACAAATATCAGAAAGCTAAAAATTCTTTAAAAGTTCTTAATAAACAGATTCATTTAACAGAAGAAGAAATCAGCTATTTTGATTCATTAAATACTCTTATATCTCAGGCTGATTATTATGATGCCTTGGAAATAAAAGAAGAGCTTGAAAAACTTGGTTATATTCATAAAAAGAAAAAAAACACTTTAAAACCTAAAAACAAAGAACCGCATTATACATCTTATCAGACTAAAGACAATATTATTATTTATGTAGGTAAAAATAATATTCAAAACGATTATCTGACATTTAAGAAAGCAAAAAGAAATGATATGTGGTTTCATGTTAAGGATATGCCCGGCAGCCATGTAATTGTACACAGTGAGAATCTTGATGAATATACAATTCGTTTAGCTGCTAAAATAGCGGCTTATTACTCAAAAGGAAGATTATCATCTTCTGTGCCGGTTAATTATACGCTTATAAAGACACTTAAAAAGCCCGGAGGTAATAAACCCGGTTTGGTCTTATTAAATCAGTACAAAACCATTTACATTGATCCTGATAATGAATTCTTAAAGGAAGTGACTAAGAAATGATAGAATTAATTCCTGTATTTTTTAATAATCATCAGGTGGAGGCCTATAGCGTTCCTGCCTTTGATAAAGAAGGTCATAATTTTAATTTAAGTCTTAGCAGCTATGATCCTAAACAAGCTTTATTAAATAGAAAAACTTTAGCTGCTTTATTAGATACTGATCTTGATCATATGATTGTTCCTCACCAGGAACATACTGTTCATTTCAGAAAAGTCAGTTTAGAAGATGGCGGTAAGGGTATGTATTCTTTAGATGATGCCTTTATGCACTGTGACGGCTTATATACCACTGATTCTGATCTTATTTTAATGACCAGTCATGCTGACTGTTGCCCTGTCCTTCTTTATGATTCTTCTATTCCTCTTATTGCGGCTATCCATTCAGGATGGAAAGGTACTGTCCATGAAATAACTGGCAGAATAACAAAATATCTCATAGAAAAAGAAAACGTCAATCCACTCACTCTTAAAGCCTTTATTGGTCCTTCTATTGAACAAAGAAATTTTGAAGCAATGGACGATATTATTGATGCTGTTAAAAAAATGAGTTTTAATACAGATGAATATTATATAAAAAAAGATGATACTCATTACTTATTAAACAGTAAAGGTCTCATCTCCAAACAGCTGACATTATTAGGTATTCCCGAAAAGAATATCTTTGTATCAGAAATATGCACAATGGAAGATCCGCGTTATTTTTCTTACCGAAAAACAAAAACCAAAGATCGCAATATGTGTATTATTCGTTTAAGAAATACTAATATCTAATCTTAACAAAGCATCTTTTGCTTTCTGACTGCCCATCCGGGCAGCTTTTTTATAATAATCAGCAGCTTTTTCTAAGTCCTTATAAACACCAAAGCCATATTCAAAACAATACCCTGTCTTATATATTCCTTCAAGATACCCCTGAGATGCAGAAGCCTGATAAAAAGTACGAGCTTTATTTGCACTCATATCTACAATAAGCCCTTTTTCATAAAGCTCTCCTAAATGATAACTGCATTCTCCATTTCCTAATTCAGATCCTTTAGTCCATACTTCAATAGCTTTTGTTTTACTTTTATTAATGCCTTCTCCATTCCAATAAGCATACCCAAGCATCAGCATAACCTCTTTTTCATTATGATCAAACTGTTTTAACATTTTTTTAACATCAGCACTTATTTTACCCATAGATTCATCCTCCTGCTTTCCATTTTACAAATCTCTAATAATCTTTTCAACAGAAATTAGTTATAAATTAGAAAGACTACTTATATACTCCTTTCTAAATATTTATTTCATCAATATTCTCAAATTTTTCTTTTGGTGAAAGATATTCAATATTATTTGCAATCACAATCATATGTTTATACGTTATCCCCTCACCATTCTGATAATCGTCCTGCTTCAGATAACCGGATACTGCAACCTTGCTTCCCTTTTTACAATACTTTTCTAAATTCTCTGCTCGTTTATTCCACACTGTTACCGGAATAAAGCTTGTATCTTTGTAATCATACACTGCCATATTAAAATTGCATACTAAATGATGACTCTTTGTTTCTTTTACAGTAACATCAGTTGCTATATGACCTACTAAATTAACTATATTCATATCATTCTATAAATAGTCTTCCTACTATTAATATTCTCTTTCTTTACCTATTTTTCTCATATTAAATAAAAAAGATATATCAGTTAATATAGATACTTCTCTTTAAGCTGATCTAGGTCTTTTACTGTAAGACCATATTCCTGTTCAAAAAAGTCTTCATAGCTATCATATTTTTCTTCTATTAGTAAAAAAACAGTTTCTATTCCTTCTCTTAATACTCCTTCTGAAATCATATGTATATATTTTAATTGAGAAATAAGATGATTCATAAAATAATATTTCTGCATTTTCTTGTCAATCAGCTCTTTTCGATACTCATTTGTCTGTAAGTAATCTTCTATAATAGTTTCTTTATTGACTCCTAATGCCAGTAATAAAAGACAGGCAGCAACACCTGTTCTATCCTTGCCGGCACTGCAATGAAATAAGAAAGGCACTTTATTTTCCTTTAGACAATCAAACATATACTGATAAGATTTATTTGAAAAGACAAGAATCTTATAAAAATCTTTAAACAGTTTTTTCTTAGGAGTTTTAATAATATATCTAACAATATCATGTGGTTCAAAACTGACATCATTTCCATTCTCATCAGTTAATGCACTAATATGTGAATAAATATAACTGCCGGATGGATCAGGATGTCTATCTATCTCTTTTTGACTTCTTAAATCCAGAACTGTATCTAAATGAAGCTGATCAAGAATTTCTTTTTCCTGATTATTTAAGAGATGTAATCCTGCTGAACGATAAAATAGATGGTTCTTTATACGCCTCTGATCAGCAGTTTTCAAATTTCCTAATTCTCTAAAATTTATCTCTTTTCTAATCTTAGAAAGATCAATATTATTTTCATATAGTGACCACATATTATCATATTTATCCAAATAATAGTGATGCTTTTTTAATAAGTCAATCACTTCCTTTAATACTAATTTATAAAAAGAATAGTATCTACTTTTCTCTATCCCATCAACATTAATAAAGAATTCTCCCTGATCTCTTAGATATGTAAGATAATCACTATCTGAATATTCAAATAAAGAAAGATCATAAACACTATGATAAGTTGCACTAAAAACAAGATAATCCGGTGATTCTTTTTTCCAGTCACAAAGTATATAACATATCTGCTCATTATCGTTAACCGTTAGTTCAGCCAATGCTTTAGTAAGAGCATAGCCACGGCAAATTTCATCAATTTTAAAAATACTTCTTTTACTAATTATTTCCATAACGACCTCTTTATCTATTCAAACATTTTTAATGATATATATCAAGAAATAACTTTTTGAATATCCCAATTGACATCATCTATCAAGCAACTTTATACTTATAAAATTAATGACAATAATAAAAATGCTTGCGTTTGCTTATCTTTTTAATATAATAATCTTAAAGAGAGGAAGCCATATGAAAGTAAACATAAAAGATGTTTTAAAAGAACTTGAAGATAAAAGATATCTTAAACAAAAAGAATTTATGCAGCATGGTACAACGTCTGTTTATGAACATAGCTTAAAAGTAACACAGCTATCTTTAAAGATAGCACTAAAGCTCCATTTACCTGTCAATAGATATGCTCTTATTCGTGGAGCATTGCTTCATGATTACTTCTTATATGACTGGCATGATGATGGTCATAAATATCATGGATTCACTCATCCTTATATTGCTTATAAGAATGCCTGTGAAGATTTCTTTTTAACTTATATTGAAGAAGATATTATTAAGCATCATATGTTTCCTTTAGTCCCTATCCCTCCAACAACAATCGAGGGATGGATTGTATGTATTGCTGATAAGATTTCAGCAAGTGCAGAAACTTTATCTCCTTATCTAAGAAAGATGGTGAAAGAATGACTTGGACATATGCTTTCTTTATATTCCTGCTTTTTAGTTTTATAGGATGGTTTTATGAAACGACTGTTTGTGGGATGATTTACAATAAACAGTTTAAAAATAAAGGCATTCTTTATGGACCTTATTGTCCTATTTACGGTGTAGGAGCTATTTTATGTTATTTGATTTTTAGTCGTATTGATAACATTTTTATCTTTTTCCTTTGTGCCTGTTGCTTATGTTCTCTGGTAGAATATATCTCAGGAACTATGTTGGAACATTTTTTCCATAATCGATGGTGGGACTATAGTCATTTTCCGCTAAATATTCATGGTCATGTCTGTATCTACGCAGCTTTATTTTTCGGAATTGCAAATGTTACAATCTGTAAATTTATTATTCCTCACTTCTTATCATTTCTACTTTTACATGACCTTCATTTTCTCCATTTGATTGCTTCATTTCTATTAGCTATTATTTCTCTTGATATTATTTTAAGTATCATCTATTTAAGAGAAATGAATCGTACCGTTACTATTCTTTATTATCTGTTAAGTGAGAGTACTAACCGTTCACTAGGAAGAATTTCAAATATTCTGATTAAAAAGCCTTATCAGATTATTAAAGATAAAGAAACTTACTTAAAACTTGTTCGTATTTTTTATAAGTATAAGCATAAAAATAAATATTATTAATAAGAAAACGAGCTTTTACACAATGAAAGCTCGTTTTTTTATAATTTTATATAGAATTTTATTGGTTATCATTCAATAATCCTAAATAATGATATGTATTGATTAATGTGATAGATAGGAAACGATCAAAATCTTCTTCTTCTAAGAATTCACCGGCAGTACAGGCAATTGCATATAAGACTGAAATATAAGTAATATCCTCTTCTCCCACACTTCTAAAAACAACTTTTAATTCATCCTCAATAAAAGCAAGTCCCAGATCTACAGTCGGATGATAACTGATAGTTTCATCTAAAAAACTTTCTTCTACATTAGTATATAATGTATAAATCTTTTTCATATCTAAAGCGGCATTCTCAATATATAAAAACTTATCAGCAAAAGTTCTCTCTTCCTCTGTATCATCTAATAGACGAAGAAATGTATCAATAGTCTGATTCATCAATGCTTCAATAAGTTCCTCAGTATTAAAATCCCCTGTCTTTTCATTCACTGATGATATAAAACTATGATCAAAAATAATGTTATAACTTAAATTTAATTCTTCCATAAAAGCTCCTTATCTTTTTATTACTTTTATCTTACTTGAATATAACAGATTTGTGAACCATTATTTTCTTTATCTTATAAAATTTGTATATTTCTTAACTCTTATCAAAAAAATTATATAACTCATCAACACTATCTACAATTATGGGAGCTTTCAGTTTCTCTAACAGGCTCCTTTTTCTAAATCCCCAACTGACCGCAATATAATCCATTTCCGAGCGAATGCCTGTTTCTATATCAACTTCACTGTCACCTATATATATACATTTATCTTTTAAAATGTCCAAATAATCTAAACATTCTTCAATCATATCAGGATAAGGTTTTCTTCTGATTCCTTCTTTCTGACCGGTAAAGAAATCAAAAACATCCGGAAACCATTCTTTTACCAACAGCTCAACCGCATTATTCTGTTTATTAGAAACTACAGCAGTCTTTATATGATTTGATCTCAAATAATTGATAAATTTTATAATGCCCGAATATGGAGCTGTATGAATATGACAATGATTAACATAGTACTCTCTGAATATTGCTTCTACTCTTCTTATTTCTTTATCTGTAACTTCCGGACATCTTATTTCCTGATCAGTTCCTGCCAGCAAAAGATCTTCATCACTCATTCCCTGTTCAAAATACAAAGCTCGTTTAATGGCAGTATTGACCCCACTGCCAAAAAAAAGCATAACTGTTTCAGAAGAATAATCATGAGCATGTGATGTCTTATCTAAAGCATAATTAAGAGCATAAGTAAGATCATCAATAGTATTTAAAATAGTTCCATCCATATCAAATAGAACAGCCTGATAATTCATAAGTAAAACCTCCTTTGGTTATTATAGTAATGAAGGTATAAAAAAACAAGAGCCTGACTCTTATTTCTTATCTGATCTCTCTGACTTTAATAAATAAATAATCATA
>ENA-OWLX01000756-OWLX01000756.1-metagenome-genome-assembly--contig:-NODE-756-length-12244-cov-7.200673_pt1 | contig 12244 bp, 7 predicted proteins | sample MGYA00245351_ERZ651106 | MGnify/ENA primary metagenome ERZ651106 (study PRJEB26857, sample SAMEA4031768) | metagenome | biome: human; feature: oral; material: saliva | place: Philippines | collected 2014 | study... | reverse complement strand
AATAGAACAGAATATCTTTAGGAGGATAGCGCATGAATGCTATAGGAAAAATTGGTGCAATAATTATTAAGTATCAGTACCAAATTGAGATCGCACTTCTCTCACTTTTGGCATTGATTGTATTGATTGGGTTAATCAAGTTGATAATAAGCGCATTGAGGCGAAAGGATGTACTATCCGAGATTAAAGTAACTGTGACAGATATCGACAGCACGGTTAAGGAAATTAACCAAAAGCAAGAAGTTCTGATTGAGGGAAGTATAGCTTCGAGTGGCGAGGTAGTAAAGAAGGCGAAATCTAACCAAAGCTGTGACGTGACAAAGTTGGAAGAAAAGGCGGAAACTACCGAGGCCGGGCTTGAACCGGAAAGTAAGGTTGCCCCTGAGGCGAAATCTTTTGAGTCCGTTTTGATGGAAGAAGACACTCAAGAAGATGATCCGAAGCTTGAGACCGGCTTTAGTGAGGATAAACGGTTCGAAAATGTACTTGAAAATCTTTTGATAAATAACGGGAACAGAGATGTGCACTGTGCAGAGGAAGGCGAATTATCCAAGAAATTCGTAAGCAGAGAATGTGGAACGGACAAACATGGCAATGTGTATACCGAAGAGTTTTTGAGCAAGCAAATAAAGTAAACTGCCAAGGTGCGGGAGGTAATGATGTATTGCAAAAAGTGTGGGAAAAAGTTAGCTGATGGAGATAGATTCTGTGGAAATTGCGGAACCAAAATAGATGTTTCAGACATAAACATAGGTTTTGCAGAAGAAGAGACTAAGCCTAAAAAGAATTTTGAATTTGGTGCTTTTAATTGGGATCTCGACGGTTATCCGGATGAAGAAAAGGTTAAGACGGAGGACGTTGACTTCAACTGGAACACTGTTCTAGAAGAGAAAAAGCGTAAGGAGATTGAGGAGAAGTCATTTACAGAGACGATAATTACTGAGAATGAGCTCTTTGATAAAATCCGGAATGAAAATAGCGCTAAAGATGCTTCTGAGCTTTCTTTTAATTGGGAGCTCGGAAGCACTACGAGGGTAGATAGGACTAATAGATTCGAGAGCATTATACCTAAGTCTGAGGAAAAGACTGAGCTTGATGTTCCTGTTGAGGTTTCAGATGAGCATGATGAAGCTCAAGATATAGTAGATGTAGATGAGGCTCTTGCAGCAGGCATTGCTGCGGCGTCATCGCCAAGAAAGAGCATAGATAAGTTCTATACATTCAACCAGAAAAATGAGGAGTTTCAGGCACTGCTTGACCAGGAGTATGAGAGACTTCGCAACAGAATCCGCGAAGATAGCGAGGCTGAAGCAATAATCGCTGACAAGGAAGAAAAGCTTGAGCAAGCAAGAGCAACATGGTCAAAAGAGCCTCTTGATGAGCATAATGAGGAAGAGCCTGAAGAATTTGTTGAAACAGAAGTAGAGACACCTGAATATGAATCAAATGATGAGACTGACCAGCTTGAGGATATAGAAGATACGGAGACAGAAGCAAAAGCTGAGGTTGGTGAAGAAACAGATGAAGTAGAGACGGAAGCAAAACCGCAGTCTGAACTTGATGATGCTTCTGAGGAAGAAACTGAAGATATTGTAGAAGAGACGGAAGAATCAGTTACGGAAGATGAAACTGTAGCTTGCGAATCCGAGGAAGGGACGGAATGTAAGCAGGATAGCAATGAAGCTCATGATGAAGAGGCATGTGCAGCAGTTTCAATTGAACCCGAGACTGAAGATGTAGTTGACAATGAGCCTGAAGATGTAGCTGAGGCTGAATCTGAAGAAACCATTGACAATAGCAAAGAACTTCACGCTGAAGAAGAAATTTCCAATACACCAGAAAGCGGGAATCCCCCCAGTGACGAGGAGAAGGAGAAGGAAGAGAAGTCTGGAGATGAAGATAGTAAAGCAGCTAAGCTTCATTACCGCGATATCTTTGCTAACGACGATGTCAATGGTGGTGATTCGGGGGATGAACAGAAGACAGGACGATGGAAGATAATCGTTTTGGATATAGTTATATTAATACTTGCAATAGCTGTAATTTGTTCGGGCATACTAGTATTTGCCAAGGGTTCGGCGCCGGCTAATAAGATTTCACAGGGAATCTCATGGGTGACAGAGAAGTTCTCAGGTAGTAATGACAGTTCCAAGGATAAGACCACCAATAAATCGGACAATGAAGGCAAGCAGACTAAGTCCATGGAAGATGTAGTTGCAGCAGCAAAGAAAAATTATGTGAACATAGGCAAGGCGCAGTATGACAGTAGCCTTAAGTTTGATAAATCAAAAGACTATGGAATCAGCGAACTTAAGAGTGCTAAGAAGTTTAAGGACGGAGAGTTTTCTGAAGGAAAGATGCTCAGTGAGGCAATTGTTAACCTTTCGCTTGGTTACTATTCCGGACTCACAGATAAGATAAACAGCGGTTCGGACGATGTTCTCAAGCTAATTGACGAGGATTCAGAACTTTACGGACATGTGAAGGCCATCACTGAGGGCGATGAAGAACATAAGATTAAAGAAATAAAAATCGGCGAGATAAAGGGCAGTGACGGCAAGTACTATGTAATTATGCAGGTTACAGAAGGGAAAGCCGATTCTTCAAGCACAACTAAGGAGACAAAGATTCTTTCAATCTCAAGTAAGGGGAAGAAAGTCAAGGTTACTGCTGTTACAGACGTAGAGTAATGGCTTTGATGCATGGAGTAATATTTTGAGCTTAGAGGTATTCATCAGCTTTGCTTGTGATAGAAAATAATTATATTTTGATAATTTTGTGGGAGTGACTTCTGATGGCAGCAAAACCAAAGAACGTAGTATATGTAAAGCCTAAGAAAGATAAGAAAGTCAAGATTATAATCGCTGTAATCATACTGGCGTTAGTTTTGTGGGGGTTTTTTTCACTGATTAACTTCTTCACCGACTGGATGTGGTTCGATGAGCTTGGGTATCTTAGTGTTTTTTTGAAGAAGCTGACCACTCAGCTGAAGTTCGGTATACCTATGTTTTTGATACTCACAGGCCTTATGTATCTATATTTGACAGGCCTCCGCAGAGGTTATTTCAAGAAGATTATTTCACATGAGGAAACCAATCAAAAAAGATTAGGTCTAATCACAATGCTTGTTTCTGTTCTGTTTTCAGGATGGGTTACGGCTTATGTTGTTGGCGGACTTTGGTTTGAATTTTTAAAGTTCCTAAAGAGTAGCAGCTTCGGTAAGAAAGATCCGCTCTTTGGCTTTGATATATCGTTTTACGTTTTTAAGTATGAATTTCTAAATGGATTCAATGCAATGCTTTTAGGTATAGTCGTACTATTTGTGATTGCGACTGTTTTCTACTATGCAGTTTTGCTAATAATGCACAGCCCGGATTCCTTAGAAGAAGATGAGGCTGAGCCAATAGAGGACGGAAGGTACTCGGGAGCAGAGACGGGCGAGACGAACGGTACCGAATCAGGCTATTACGGCAGACCTTTTGTTAACCCATTTGGTGAGAATACGCAAGCAGGCAGGATATTTGCAAACATCTTTGATCCGAACAAGAGGGATGCAAGGATGAAGAAGGTCAGAAATAAGACTGACCGCAGGGTTTCAAAGTCCAACATGGACCAGCTGCTTCATATAGCGTCCGGGAAGCTATCAATTCTTGGAATTATCTTCTATGTAATGTTAGCGTTCCATTTCCTTCTAAAGCAGTTTGACTTGCTTCATAAGCACACGGGGGTTGTATATGGCGCCGGATACACAGATGTCAATGTGACGCTTTGGATTTATAGAATTTTGATAGTGCTTTGCGTTATAGGGGCAGTTACAATCGCTTTTTTCATAGCAAAGAAGAAAATGAAGCAGATTGTTCTGATTCCTATAATTATGTTAGCAGTGATTTTGATTGGAAGCGGTGCAGAAATTCTAGTTCAGAATGTGATTGTTGCACCTGACGAGATTAATAAGGAGTCCAAGTACCTTGCAAGAAATATTGAGTTCACTCAGTCGGCATATGCAACGGATAAGGTTGATATAAGAGATTTTGCGGCCTCAAATAATCTTGATGCAAATGCGATAGCCAATAACGATGAGACGGTCGGAAATATAAGAATCAACGACTATGAGCCTGTTGAGAAGTTCTATAACCAGACTCAGAGCATCAGGCAGTACTACAAGTTCAATGATACAGACGTTGATAGATACTATCTGAACGGAGAGTACACTCAGACCTATCTTTCGGTTAGGGAGATTGATGAGGAGAAGATAAATGACACATGGCTTAACAGACATATCAAGTATACTCACGGATACGGTCTTGCGGTTTCCAGAGTTGATAAGATTACAGCCAGCGGACAGCCGGACGTTGTAGTTAAGGATATTCCACCTAAGAGCATTGCTAAGGAAATCAATATAAAAAGGCCGGAGATATATTTCGGTGAGCTGTCCAGTGACTATATAGTTGTAAATACGAACGAGGATGAGTTCGACTATCCGGATGGACAGGCAAATAAGTATACGAGATATAAGGGAAGTGCCGGAATCAAGCTGACTCCGCTTAAGAGGCTGATGTTTGCAGTAAGAGAAGGAAGTTTTAAGCTTTTGGTTTCATCAAATGTAAACAGTGAGTCAAGAATCATAATCAACAGAAATATCGAGGAGAGGGTAAAGAAGATAATGCCTTATCTGAGATACGAGGATGATCCGTACGGAGTAGTTGTTGACGGAAAGATTTATTGGATGATAGATGCCTACACGACCAGCTCGTTATATCCATACTCAGAGCCTTATAGCAAGGATGTCGGAAAAACAAACTATATTAGAAATTCAATAAAGGTTGTTGTAGATGCTTATAATGGAGATGTAAAATATTATATCACTGATAAGAAGGATCCGATGGCAATGACATATAAGAAGATATTCCCTAAACTCTTTAGGGATATTGAGGAGATGCCTGCGTCACTTAAGTCGCATATCAGATATCCACATTCGCTATTTAAGATTCAGGCGGATGTCTATGGCAGGTATCACATGAACGATGTCAAGGTATTCTATCAAAACGAGGATCTTTGGGAAGTTTCTCACGAAATCTACGGAACTCGCGAGAGGAAGACAGAGCCTAACTACCTGGTTACCAAAATTCCCGGTGAGGAGAAGGCCGAGTTTGTGAGCATGCTCCCGTATTCGCCTAAATCCAAGCAAAATATGACCGGTATTCTGATGACGAGAAACGATGGTGAGAACTACGGAAAGCTTATGCTGTACAGATTTCCTAAGAATAGGACCATCTACGGACCTATGCAGATAGAGGCACAGATAGACCAGAACACCAAGATTTCTCAGGATTTCTCACTGTGGAGTCAGGCCGGTTCAACATACAGCAGAGGAAGCCTGTTTGTGGTTCCTATTAACGACTCTTTGTTATACATAGAGCCTATATATCTAGAGGCATCAAATTCCGCTATTCCGGAGGTTAAGCGTGTTATCGTAGCATATGAGGATAAGATTGCTTATGAACCTACACTTGAAGCGGCGCTTGAAAGTCTCTTCGGTGGAGATAATGTCAAAAATGATAAGCCTGATACTAAGACCGGCAGTGAAAAGCAGAGTGTAAAGGACTACATCAAAAAGGCAAACGGTGCATATCAGGAGGCTCAGGAAGCTTTGAAGAGCGGAGACTGGAAGACTTACGGAGAAAAGATGACAGAGCTGGAGAAAGCCCTAAAGGGACTTCAGGACAGCTCAGGTGTCAATGCTAACGAGAGCAAGAAAAACAAATAATTACTTTGATATACCAAACAACTTGAAAAATCAGGAGGAAATATATGCTGGGATTCGATGTGGATAAAATGCTCTTTACGATCCCAAAGGGCGAACACTCAAAGGAAAATATTATTAAAGTCTTGAATGCCCATCCTGAGGTTCAATTCGTATCGCTCGTAGGTATTGATATCGGTGGACACGATACAGACGAGAAAATACCAGTAGAGCTTTTTATTAAGAATATGGACAAGCTGCTGAAGCACGGTGTGCAAACCGACGGTTCATCGGTAGCGCTTCCGCACATAGCAGTGTTGAACAACGCAAAGGTCGATATCATTCCGGATCTTAATTGCAACTGGTACGTAGACTATAACTTCAGAAATATTGACAGAAAGCTGGAGCTCCCTATAGGTACTCTGAGAATTCCGTCCTACCTGCTGCATAATGAAAATTTCGAGTGCGGTTCGAGGGTAATGCTGAGAGATGCACTGACGCATTTTAAGTCAGAGCTCAAGAAAGCTTTGATTGAGCACCCTTATGTATTCGAGCACATTGATGGTGCAGACAGCATGGATGATATCGAAGAATTCATTATAACGAGCGCGACTGAGCTGGAGTTTTGGGTAAAGACACCGGACGATAAGGGTGATAGAGAGCAACTCTTTACAGCACAGGTGCTCAAGGAGCAATACTGGAAGAGGACCTACGGCGAGGTTAGAACCGCACTTGAGGACACTTTGATGATTCTCGACAAGTACGGTTTTGGAGTAGAGATGGGTCATAAGGAGGTCGGCGGAGTCAAGGCTCAGATGGGTCACTCCGGACATTATGACCATGTTATGGAGCAGCTTGAGATAGACTGGGCCTACACAGACGCAATGCAGGCTGCGGATAACGAAAACCATGTGAAGTATATTGTTAGAGATATTTTCACCTTGCATGGGCTTGATGTGACATTTATGGCGAAGCCTTTTGATGGGGTAGCCGGAAGCGGTGAGCATACTCACCTGGGACTTGCAGCAAAGCTCAAGAACGGAAAGATGACAAGCGTATTTGCACCTAAGGACATGAGGACTGATTTCCTAAATCCTATCGGATATGGTGCTTTGATGGGCTTGCTAAAGAATTACGAGGTTGTAAATCCTTTCGTAAGTTCAAGTATAGATTCTCTGAACAGACTAAAACCGGGATATGAAGCTCCTGTTTGTATAGTTACTTCGCTGGGACGATCTCCAATGGAGCCTTCAAGAAATAGAACAGTACTTGTAGGACTTATCAGGGATATGAACAATCCGTTGGCGACGAGATTTGAGCTTAGAGCCCCGAATCCCAAGAGCAATACATATCTGGTGCTTGCGGCAAGCCACATGGCTATGATAGACGGAATAAAGCATGCATTAGAGCATGAGAAAACTCCTGCGGAGCTCGAAAGATCCATATCAAAGGCATATGGGGATAAGGATTTCTACCTGGATACGGATAGAGAGTATCGAAGTGAGAAGGAAGTCTTTGAGGACTATACTGAAGAGGAAAGGGTAAAGCTTTTCGGACATGCGCCGGCTACGGTTTGGGAGAACATGCAGGCCTTTGATTGCTATCCGGAGAAGCTGGGAATCTTCAAAGAAGGCGATGTGATGAAGCAGCAGGTCCTCGATTCCTACAGGGAGCAGGTTATCTCACAGTGGAAGACGGAACTTCACGATAGAGTTATTCCGCAGAATATGGCTTTAATCAGGGGTTGCGTAAAGCTTCACTCAGAGGACGACTTCTCCGATTTTGATGTGAAGAACTGGATAGAGATAGATAAGCTTAGACATGAGCTTGGAAAAGACACCATTACCGAGAAATCCATTCTCACAAGAGCAAAGGACGCACTTGATAATGGAAACTACAGTGAGGCATCTGAGATGCAGAAGCTGATACAGAAAAAGGTTGCAAACTTGATATCTTTATATACAAGGTACAAGAAGAATATTTTATAGAGGTGAGATAGATGCTGGATATTAAGAAGATAAGAGAAGATTACGAAGGGGTTAAGAGCCGCGTTGAGTTTAGAGGCAAGGGCGACTTTGGGATTTCAAAGGTTAAGGAGCTGGACGAGAAGAGAAGAAGTCTTTTAGCTGATGTAGAGGCAAAGAAAAGCAAGCAAAACACTGTTTCAAGAGAAATTCCCAAGCTAAAGAAGGCCGGTGAGGATACAACTGAGATAATGGCTGAGATGAAGGCTCTTTCAGAGGAAATCAAAGTTTTAGATTCAGAGCTTTCGGAAATTGAAGCAGAGCTAAAGAACGCTCTGCTTAACGTTCCAAATACTCCATATAAGGATGTTCAATTCGGAAACGATGATAGCGACAATGTTGAAATTAGAAAATTCATGGAGCCTAAGGAATTTGATTTTGAGCCTAAGGCACACTGGGATATAGGTGAGGATCTAGATATTCTAGATTTCGGTCGCGCAAGCAAGATCAGTGGAACAAGATTCACTGTTTACAAGGGTCTTGGTGCCAGACTTGAGAGAGCGTGCATTCAGTTCATGCTTGATCTTCACACAATGGAGCAGCCATACACGGAGATTCTTCCTCCTTTCATGGTAAACAGAGATGCGATGACAGGAACGGGACAGCTTCCTAAGTTTGAGGAAGATATGTTCTACATTCCGCAGAAGGATTTCTTCCTCATTCCGACTGCAGAGGTTCCGGTCACAAATTTAAGAGCGAATGAGATAATGGACGAGGCGGAGCTTCCGGTATACTATACGGCGTATACTCCTTGCTTTAGAGCTGAGGCGGGTTCCGCGGGCAGAGATACCAGAGGCTTGATACGCCAGCACCAGTTCAATAAAGTTGAGCTGGTTAAATTTGTAGAGCCGGAGAACTCATATGATGAACTGGAAAAACTTACTGCTGATGCAGAGGAAGTTTTAAAACGACTTGAAATTCCGTATAGGGTTGTAAGATTAAGCTCGGGAGATTTAGGATTTTCAGCTGCTATGACTTATGACATCGAGGTTTGGATGCCAAGCTATGGAAGATACGTCGAGATTTCTTCATGCAGCAACTTTGAGGACTATCAGGCAAGACGTGCGAATATCAGATTCCGCAGAGCTAAGGATAAGCCACAGTTCGTTCACACATTGAACGGATCGGGTCTTGCAGTAGGCAGAACTGTGGCAGCTATTATGGAAAACTTCCAGCAGGCTGACGGAAGCGTAGTAATACCGGAAGCGTTGAGAAAATACATGGGTGTTGACATTATCGAAAAATAGTTTTCTTTCTAGGAGTCCGGACTTTCCGGACTTTTAGTTTTTGAATACGAGGTAATAGTACATATGAGATTTGTGAAAAGTCTATTTGGCAGGATATTCAGTCGTTTTACCATAATGGGCATCTTAATAATTATACAGTTTGCGTGGATGGCTTTGATGGTGATGAGACTGGGAGACTACTCCCGAAGTATCAACATAATGTTCAACTTTCTTGCCATAGTTGCCGCGCTCTTTATAATATATAGGGATGAAAGCTCGGCATATAAACTCGGTTGGGTCATGATAATATGTCTTGTGCCGATTCTGGGAACTGCGATGTACTGGTTCTTTGGTAATAAGAGACCGTCAAAGAGAATAAAAAACAAGATAGAGCCAACGAGGGCAAGGCATAGAGATGATGTAAGGCAGGAAAACTGCCTGTCAGAGGTATATAGCGATAGGATTCTTGAAACAATTAAATACATAGCTGATTACGGTCCGTACCCTGCGTGGACAGGAACAAAATCCAAATACTACGATTTGGGAGATAAGGCTTTTGTCGATATGCTGGATGATCTGAAGCGTGCTAAACATTATATCTTTATGGAGTATTTCATAATTGATGAGGGATACATGTGGGATTCCATATTTGATGTACTTCAGGAAAAGGTCGCAGAGGGTGTCGATGTAAGAATCATGTACGATGACATCGGCTGCATAGATAAACTGCCGCTAAACTTCACATCAAAGTTGGAAAACGCAGGTATAAGAGTGCATGTATTCAATCCGCTTCGTCCGGTGCTGTCGCTGGTATATAACAACCGTAATCATCGAAAAATCATGATTATAGATGGATATATCGCCTACTCCGGCGGTTTTAATATAGCAGATGAATATATAAACAAAGTTCAGTACTTCGGTCACTGGAAGGACACCGGGATAAGGCTTGAGGGTATGGCGGTCTGGAACTTCACGGTTATGTTTCTAAATATATGGAACTCATTTGTGCCAACTGAGGAGGATTACAGCAAGTTTAGACCGCATGTGAATCATCCACAGGCATTTGATAGCGACGGAATATTGCAGCCCTTTTCAGATACGCCTTTGGATGATGAAAATCTGGGTGAAAACATTTATCTTGAGATAATCAATCAGGCAGAGGACTATTTATATATCTACACGCCATACTTGATACTTGATAATGAAATGCTTTCAGCGCTAAAGCTCGCATCAAAGCGAGGTGTAGATATAAGGCTGGTAACGCCGGGAATTCCGGACAAGAAAATAATATTCAGACTGACTCGCTCCTATTATCTTCCTTTGATTAGGGCAGGCGTTAAAATCTACGAGTACAAGGATGGATTTGTGCATGCAAAGAATTTTCTCTCAGACGACAAGCTGGCGGTGGTCGGAACCATAAACCTCGACTACAGGAGCCTATACCTTCACTTTGAATGTGGAACCCTTATGGTGGGATGCAGTTCATTGAGGGATATTAAAGAAGACTTTGTCAGGACTATAGAAAGATGTACGCAGATACGTGAGGAGAACTGTAAGACAAACTTTTTCGGACTGCTTTTCGATGGTATTTTGCGAGCATTCAGTCCGCTGCTTTAACTTTAAAGCCTTGAACATTTCACATGACCTATGGCTTAAGTATGGAATTGCTTGGGCTGTAGGTCCTTGCTTTTATAGGAGATAAAATGGATAAGCAAAATGAAACAAAGGGACCGGGACTAATAGAATTCATCAAAGCACACCAAGATAGAGAGCGTGCGAGTTTTCACATGCCCGGACATAAGGGCAAAGCGTTCTTTACAAAAAACGGTTACGCAGACTTTACAGACCTTATGATAGACGGTGACCTTACCGAAATAGAGGGAGCGGACAATCTCTTTAAGGCAGAAGGAATTTTACGCGAAACGATGAATCGATATAAGACGATGTATGGTGCAAAACAGGCATTTTTGTTGGTAGGTGGAAGCAGCGCGGGAATCATGGCATCTGTGATGAGTCTAATATCGAGGGGGGATACTTTGATTATGGCCTCAAACTGCCACAAGTCTGTCTACAATGCTCTTATGCTGAGCGAAGGGAAGGCGGTCTTTGTAGCGCCTGAAATGCTGGAAGAATATGGAATTGCAAGCGAGATCAGTGCGGATAGTATTGCTGAGGCTTTAGAAAAGCAAGCTGAGGCTAAGGCTGTTATTATAACCAGTCCCAACTACTACGGAGTTTGCAGCGATATAGATAGGATCGCTGAGACAGTGCATGCGCAAGGGAAAATCCTAATAGTCGATGAGGCACATGGGGCACATCTGACTTTTATGGATGGTCATGCGGATTCGAGCATCGATGGTGAAAAACTCCAGGGAGGCACAGTCCGGAGTCTTGCTGCTGAAAACAGAGGTGCAGATATAGTTGTAATCAGCACGCACAAAACGCTTGCTTCGTTTACGCAGACAGCTATACTTCTTGTTTGCAGCGACAGAGTAGATGTGGATGCAATTGCAAATAATCTACAGATTTTGCAGAGCAGCAGTCCCTCATATATTTTGATGGCCTCGCTGGATATGAACGCGAGGATAATCGAGGAGCATGGAAGAAAACTGTTTGATAAGTGGCTAGCGGATTTGGACTATGTTTATGAGGAACTTAGGAAAATCAATGGCTTAGAACTTCTTGATATGCCCCTCATGGATAGAACAAAGCTTGTGTTCAGTTTTTATAACTTAGGAATAAGTGGATATGAACTCGATGGACTTTTGAGGGAGAAAGGCATATTCTGTGAGCTTTCAGACAGTCGATTTGTGATGGCGATGACAGGAATAGGCAGTGAAAGATCTGACTATGAAATTCTAATTTCGGCACTTAGAAAAATAGCCGATGAGAAGGCCTGTGAAGACCTTGATATGTGCGTTAAGCCTAAGAAAGATAATATGGCTTTGATGAAAGAACTATATAGGCATGAAAAAATTTTTGATGTGCCGACCGAATCCGAATGGCTCAAGCCGAGCGAGTGCGAAGGAAGGATTTCAGTGCGAGCGGTAATTCCATATCCTCCGGGGATTCCGATTATTGTTCCTGGAGAACGAATAGATACACGGAAACTTAATGTAATTGAAAGACTGCTTAAAGATGGAATTAGTATGATTGGGCTAAATGAAGATGACAAAATCCTCTGCGGAAGATAATAGGCTTTGGACTATAAAATAAACAATATATTGGAACAAATTAGTCTTGACTATACT
>ENA-OWLX01000754-OWLX01000754.1-metagenome-genome-assembly--contig:-NODE-754-length-12253-cov-9.752992_pt1 | contig 12253 bp, 11 predicted proteins | sample MGYA00245351_ERZ651106 | MGnify/ENA primary metagenome ERZ651106 (study PRJEB26857, sample SAMEA4031768) | metagenome | biome: human; feature: oral; material: saliva | place: Philippines | collected 2014... | reverse complement strand
TACCATCTCCAGCTTGTAGACAAATATATTTTATAAATAAATTTAATGAAACTGATAACAAAGCTACAATTGGTAATAGAAGTTTAAATGCAATTATCTTTTCAGAATATAGTAAAGGTGTATGGACAATCGACCCTCATATTGCAAATGTCAACCCAACAAATAAAACTAATATGACAACAAATATCATATTAAAGGAATTATTAAAACAAATATAAAGAAGATAATTAAATTTAGAAAGGTAATATTAAATGGCTAATCAAAGTGATAGAGCTTATAATTATACATCTATAAAGAATAGAGAATCAAGAATATATTCTATTAGTAGTGGTGCTGGCCATACAGTTATATCACAATCTGGTATAGAGATAAGTTTCCTTAAAATACTTACACCACTATTGTTAGTTTTTAATCTTTTTGGTATAATTATATGTATTAAAGAAGGTAAGTTATATTATATTCCTATTGATTTTAACGGTAATAGTAGAGCACTATTTGATATTATATTTATAGGAATACCATTTTCAGCAGCTTTTGCTTTACAATATATTAAGATTTCTTCATATAGATTACTTGATTATTTAATTGCTTATTTCAGACCAAAGCATAGTTTTAGCCAAAGTGGGGAAATTATAAAACAAGAAAATTATTTAATTGATTCAATTGTTGAAAAAGTTATTTAATAAGGAGATTTAATGAAAATCGTTAATATTAAAGAAAATAGTGTTGGTATAATTGGTGAAAATATATTAGTTAACAACAATACTGTTACTGCATACTATATTCTAAGTCCAGTAAACTATAGTATTACAAACAAAGCTGGTGTTTCTGTGCACATAAGAGAGATAGAATCAATTTTATCATCTTTGGCAAATAAGAGAAAAGATCTTAAATTTTCTATATTCAATATCGATAAGGTAATTACACCTAGAGATGTAGCAGCTAATCTTATTGATACTGTACATATGTATGACCCACATTATAATGGGATACCTGAGATTTTTAGAAGAAATATAAACAAACAATATCAGAATTATTCTTTATTAGCAATTGACATCAATACAACAGATATAGCTGATATTGAATCTCTTTCTATTGGTGAGATCATTAAAGAGCTAATGGATAGAACAGCTAAACATTATTTCTCTATGCAAAATGTTAATATCGATACTGAAAGAATTGCTAATATAGAAAATGAAATATATAGAACAATTAATTCAATTTGTGTTAGAGCAAGTAAAGAATTAGTATTCTATAACTACATCAGTGGTTTATTTCCTAATTATGAGATTAGTTATAACAACAATTCTTTTATTTCAGACCATATGAGTCCAATTATGGGATCTATCCAACAGCAGATTACATCTAAATTTGGTTATTTCGAAATGAGTAACTCTGGCTTATACGTATTTGGATATGAACCCCAAGTTACATATGGTTCTGTTATTGATATTGTTGATATGTCTAAGGCTATTAACATTAGCGACTTTAGAATGAATATTAATAATCTCAGAATTAATTGTAATATTCTTTCTAGAGACAAGCTAAAGACTAAGCTAAAAAGAGTTAGCGCAGATATTGATTATGAGCGTGAGGGTGCTCAAATATCTGGTGCCCGTAGAGGTGGAGGTAAAGAATTACAGGAAAGCAAGAGTTTATCTGAATTGGCAATCGATACTCTTGAAAGCGGTAACTACATATGTGAGCTAAGTGCTTCTATATTGATATTAGCAAATGACTTAGAAACATTAAAAGAAAAGAAAACAACTGTAATTACATCTTTAGCAAGTAAAGATATAACTGCTGCAATTTCATTTAACCAAGCTTCTGATTATATCAATGGTTTTATCAAGCATACACCAGAGAAGTATAATCAATTAACAGATTTGGCATTTCCACTTTCTTTTCAGATTGATGATGGAGTTAATGTAGGTGATAATGATTCTAAGTTCTTCTCTCCATCAATAGGTGTAAGCGCAACTAGAAATGACGGTGAATTATAATGAATACAATAAGTTTTAGCCCATTTACTTCCATATATGAAGATTGTCCACCTGGTGTTTGTGTTACTGGAATTCCGGGGAGTGGTAAAACTTTCTTCTTACTAAATTTGGCAGCTAACTGTATTATGATGGGTGCAAGAGTAATATTTATAGATCCAAAGAATGATGCTAAGGATTTAAAGAATATTGATTCAAGTATTAAGTTAACTGATATTAATAATATTACGCCCGGCGCACTTAACCCATTCAAGGTTTTAAAGAACCCGGATACAAATACGATTTTATCTATTATAAAATGTATGTGTGGTAGTTTATCTGATGAACAGTTAGTAGAAGTAACACCTATTGTTAATGACTTTGTTAAACAGAACAGGAAAGATATTACAGATACTAATTTTGATGCATTAGCTGAATATCTTTATTCTAGTAATAAGAAACATGCACAAACAGTTGGTACAATTTTGCAGACCAATTCTGATTCTAAATATGGCAAATTACTTTTTGCAGAAACACCTAAAGATGTCTTTACATTAGACGGTGGTTCTGAAGTTATATCATTATTTGGTTTACCATTGCCAGCAGCAACTGATGATTTAAATAACTTAACAAATGATAAGAAATTTTCATCAGCAATTGTATATATTATCTGTACAATGCTCAATGATATATTAACAGAAGCTGATAAGATGAAACCAACTATATTGTTTGTTGATGAAGCACATATTCTTTTTGTAAATAACGATATTTCAACTGTACTATATTCTTATCTATCCCTTGGGCGTTCTCTTGGAATCCCAACAGTATTAAGCACTCAGAATATGAGTAACTATCCTGAGAATATTCTACAGATGATTAGCAATAAATTCATGTTTAGAATGAGTAAGAAGCAGGCTAATCTATTTCTTGAAGCATTTGATGCAAATGAGTCTTTAGGCGGATTTGATTATGAAAATATTACAAGTGAAATAACAAATGCACAAAAGGGTAAATGTTTCTTTATTGACAGGAAGAATAGAGGTGGTTTTATTCAAATAAAAAGTAATTTTGGTAATGACATTAATTCTAATCCATTGATGAAGAAAAGCAAAAAGAAAGAGAGCTAATGTATTGTGATTATTTATATTTGCAATAATTTAAGAGCTGTTGGTATGGTCCATGAACAATCTTCACATTATTTTGTACTTGATGAAGAGAATAACTGCATGGTTACAACATACCAAATCAGAGATACTTATATGAAAATTGGTGATTCTTATGCAGGCAGGCATAACTTAATAAAAGATTTTAATGATTTTCATTATTCTGGTAATTTAAAAGGTTCAACTAGTAATTTCTATCACAAGGGATATGTTGAATTAAATAATGATAATATGAAATATTTTGAACCATATGTAGATCTTAAAAACTATGTACAGATTAGAAAAGAAGATGTATATATGTATTCTAACGTTAAGAATTTAACATTATGTAATGAAGATTTTTATCCTGATGGCAGATACCTAATTTTAAAAGACCAGTTTGAAAAAGGTAAATCACTAATAGGTTATTTGTATAATTTTTATGCTGATTATTGTTATCATAGAGATAAACTATACCCTATTATAAATACCAAAATTTTAGATGCTATAATTAATTGTGAATTTGATAACACAGCACTTAATGGTTATGATGCTTCAATATTTAATGATAAAGAAAAATGGCAAAAGCTTGTTTCTATTTCTATAAAAATAAAAAATAATTTATATGTTGCAGCAAAATGTAAAGAAGAAATAAACAAAGCGATGAATGCGTATTCTGGCGAACTTGAAGATTTATATTCTTCTGAGATAGGATGGTAAGAAAATGAATTTTAAAACAATTTCAATGTCTGATTGCCCATATGAAGATATAAGATTAAACTTTATTGGAAATGACAGTATATCTATATTATCGAGGAACAGTGATTATCTAACTAATATTATAGATTATAGTTTAGATGACCTTGTTTCTATCAATGGTGATTCTTTTACACTAAATGCAAAGCCTTATCTTAGATATATTTTGGCTAATAGTGCAAAGACATTCTTTAAGAACTACATAATGGAAAATGATGATGAAATGAAATTCCATTACGAAAAGGAAGTTGAAGAGGCTGATCCAACAGAGTTATCTGCAATGAAGAAAGATTGTTACAATCTAACTAAGACATTTAATGAGGAAATCAATAACTGGAAGAGTAAAAATGCAGATAAATTTGAGGATGTAGTTTCAATTCCATCAATTGCTGAGTTCTTTGTGGTTCCTGGTGGTATAAAAGTATCTGTAGAAGATGCTGTTGAGGGTTATAAAGCTGCAAATGAATACCTTAATTCATTTGATAAGAGTGCTATACAAACTGCTTCTAAAAGAATGATAAAACCAGAATTCAAATCTGAATATAATGAGAAAAGCAATGAAATTAGAAAAGAACTTGGTTTGTTAACTGAGTCTGAAATGAAGAAAGAATGTTCTAAAATAAAGAAAACAAAATATAACCTTGGGCTAACAAGAGCCAAGCATATATCTAATGATTCAAGTTACAAATATATTGAAAGATATATGGATGAACTTTTTGCAAGTAAAGTTTCTAACAATTTAATATTATAAGAAAATATGAGAAAATAAATAGGGCTACCTTGAACACAATTAAGGAGTCCTCTTTAAGTTTCAGAAATTACTGGAATTAGGAGAATAAAATGAAAAACAGCGGCTATATGATGACTGATAGTGAGCTTAACAATTGCAAGAACGATACATTAGAGATGTATAATAAATTCAAGAAACTTTGCAATGATAGCAGTATTACAGGTATTACTACCGAAGATATAGAGATTATAAGACAGAAGAAAGAAAACGAGGGGAAACCTAATACTAATAATAAAACAGGTAAAAAACGTAGAAGCAAAAATATAGCTTATGTAACTATTGCTAAGCATAGGAATAAATTTTATGCTTTACTTTATAAAGAACCAACTAGCCTTAAGATAATGTGTTCTTTTAATACATTTGATGAGGCATTACATTACCTTGAATATAACTTGCTTTTTATACTCTATGCAGAGCAGGCTTATTGCAGAAAAATTAATACAAAAGTTGTAACAGATATTGATTTAATATATGATTTTATTGCAGATGATTTTGATATTGAGAATATTAACTTAGGCAACAATGATTTGTTAAATGCAATTGCTAGTGAAGTAAGAAAAGACTTTAGAGGGTCTTTTATACTTGATAAATATATTAACAATAAGTTCAATTTCAAGAAAGACAAAACATTCACTGAGTATATTAAGAATAACGGTAGGCCTAGTAAAAAGTCTTTAGAGAAGTTTGACGATGCTAACTCAAAATATAGAATATCTTAAAATTGTTGTTTAATGTACGTATTTATTATTAAAAAAGAATGTATCTAAATTAATCTTAAAGGAGAAAATAAACAAATGCCAAAGAAACAAGTAAATGAAAAGATGAGAGAAGAAATTTTAAAGGCAACAATTGCAAAGATTAAGAAAGATTCTCCAGATGATGTTGTAGGTGTATATAAAGATATCGGCGAGGATATTGATGTTGAAGTAATTTCTACTGGTTCTTTAGCTGTAGATGCCGCTATTGGGGGTGGTTTTGCTAAGGGAAGACTAGTCAATATTGTTGGACACCCAAGTTCAGGCAAGACAACTCTTGCCCTTACAACATGCGCTAATCTACAGAAAGAAGACCCTAATGCTGTTATCTATTATGTAGATGCTGAGGCAGCATTGGATACTGATTATGCAAGAGCACTTGGTGTTGATATTGATAAGGTTATTGTCCACCAGCCATCTAGTGGAAATGATGGATATAGGGCTATTGAAACAATGATTGGTTCTGGTATTTGTGACTTAGTAGTAGTTGATTCTATTGCAGCCATGCTTCCAAAGGAAATGCTTTATAGGGATTACGATGACCCAGCACAGCCAGGTACATTTGCTAAGTTAACAACTGCAGCATGTGGTAAGATTAACCTTGCTGCAACAAAGAAAGGGACAACTGTAATCTTCATTAACCATTGGAAACCTAAGGTTGTAATGAACCAGTATCAGCCTACAGGAGGAATGGGTGGTTCATTTGACCAGCCAGGCGGTAATCAGCTAGCTTTCTATATGACTCAGATTCTTGAGGTTGCAAAGACAGGTACAATCACAGAGAATGGTGAAATTATTTCAAATGTTACTAGGATGGTATCAAAGAAGAATAAGATTGCACCACCTAATAAGAAAGCTGAGTTTGTAATCACATATGGTAAGGGATTGGATAAATCTCAGGAAGCTATTGGACTTGGTATTGCACTAGGAATTATTATTCAAAGGGGCGCTTTTTATTCAATTCCAGAATATGAAGAAATGCAAGGCTCTATTCAGGGAAGAAGTAAATTTGGTAGGTTTCTTGAAAACAATCCAAAAATCTTTGAAAAGCTTACTAATGATATTAAAGGGAAGATTTCTGGTGCAAGAGAAATTAATATTAGTAAGGATGAGAATGCCAATGTTAATGTACCACATGGTGATGAACTTGTCGATGAAAACTAATTCTATAGTTAAATAATCACAAAAATATTAACGTTAACACCTATGTTGAAATTTATTTTCTTCATAGGTGTTAATTCATTTTTATTTTTATTTAATAATAAAGTCAGATGACGTCTTCACAAATTGTTAATAAAAGAGATACAAAAATGAACAAAATCAAACCAAAGAATAAGAAATCAAAAGCTTTTATAATCATTTCAATATTAATAGCTATATTTACTTTTGTTTTCGTTGCATATATTGTTACTAGTAATGAATTCAATATTGGAACTTTAAATAAAAGCAGTAAAACATATGATAAATATCATAGCTTGTATTTAAATGATGAAACAAGAAAAGAGTTTGGTACAAATACAAATGATAATTATAATGATCCAAGAAAAATAGTTGTTAATCCGAAAACTAATGATAATTATATTATAAATTACGAAAATAAAAGTAATAAAAATATAATTACAATTGATGGGCAGAAAATTAATAAAGTAGGAACCAACAAAGATGTTAAATTTATAACTGATAAAAGATATTCTAGGCCAGGTTCATACAAAACAGATAGCTTTATATTTAACAACAAAACTAAGGAGAAATCTAGATACTTAAGCATAAATATAACACCTACAACAAGTTCAAATTTATCAAATATTATAACTTGCTATGTGATAGATAGTGACGGTAAAGTATTAATTAATGGAAAATTATCAGATATTGATTTTAAAGATATAGAATTTAAATCTAATGCATCAGTATCTTTTAAGTATTATTTGCCAAGAAATATTGATAAATACAAAGATATAAATATTGATTATTTTATAAGTGTTGCAAATAGTAATACAGGGAAAGATATAAACACTAGTCTTGAGACAACGAAATCAGCAATTTTTGATTTTAGTACAATTATTGCTGTTATAATTATAATGCTTACAACTTCTTTAGTAGTTATATTTTTTAGCAATAAAAAATTTAAAGGATATAAATCTATGATAGCAACAAGTGCAATTACTATAAGTCTATTGTGTGCTGCACATGCATGTGGTATAAGAACACATTATGTTATATCTGGTTCAATGGAACCTAATATACCAAAGGGTTCATTGGTTATATCAAAAGTTTCAACATTTGACGAAATTAAAAAGAAAGATGTTGTAATATTTGACAGACCTGAATCAATGGTACCAGTAGTACATAGATGCATTAAAAAGGATATTAATAAAGGAGTTATTGTAACGAAAGGCGATAATAATAGTTTTGAAGATGGTGAAACCGATAAGACAAGAATAAAAGAGAAAGTTTTATTTCATATACCACCTTTGTTTAGATAGTTTAGTTAAATATTTGTTTACTTGTTTAATAATAAGGATTAAAGTAATTTTTTGTTAAAGAAAGTTAGGAGACAATTTATATGGCAAGACAAGTACAGGAATGGACCGGTCGTCAGTTTGTTATTAATCGATATAATGTTTGGTTTTCTGAAGATGCACCAAAGACAATTAGCTGTAAAGAAATCTGTGAAAATGCTATTGACCAGGCTTCTGATAAAAAAGCAACAATGGTAGATATCACTATTGGCAAAAACTTTGTACAGGCTATAGATAATGGTGGTGGTATTTCTCTATCTAAAGGTAAGAACGGTAACACACATATGTATACCGCTATGGCTAAGTTATTCAGTTCCAGTAACTATACTGGCTCTGAGAATACAACTGGTAACTTCGGAGTTGGTGGTTCGGCTACAAACTTCTTGAGTAGAACATTTATGTGCGGTAATGTAAATGATGGTACATTCAAGGGTTACCTATTTAGAGAGGGATTACACAAACTCGAAGGCAAGAAGTACAATATTATTGAGAATTTTGAAATACCTTTTGATAAGGGATTTTATGTTTGTGCTGTTTATGATGAATCAATCCTTGAAGATGATATTGATAGAGATTGGGTTAGACAGCTAATAGAAGACAGAGCTGGTGAATTGCCTGAGAATTGTGTTATAACTGTAAGATATGCTGACCCATATGATGGCGAAAGTGGTTATGATTTTGTCAACAAATATACATTCGAGAGAGACAAAGAGGGTAATATCATTCAGAACATTGATGAAACTGATGACATTACTTATATCCACGATCATATTTGTGTTCCTATATGTAACGGAACTTTTGTTGATTCTGTAGACTATGAAAAGTTTATTTATGATAAGATCACTGGTTCAGAACATTATGTAAAGTCTTGGTCTGAAAAACTGGATGAACTTGAACAAACAAGCAACATTGTAAGAATCAAGAAATCTGGTTGGGAATATGCTTTCAGCACTAATATTAATGATTTTGCTAATATGAAGCATATGGTACAGTGTGCACCAATACAAAACACAAAATACTTCAAGTTCAAGTTTGAAATTGAGGATACAATTGTGCCTTGTACAATACCATTTATTTCTAGATATAATGGCAAGGTCGCACCAAAATACCAAGACCAGACCAAGAGAAAAATTAAGTTCTCAACTAAAACACTTGAATTTATATTCAAGAAGTATGGTGGTAGTGTATATAAGCATTTCCTCAAGGAAGCTGAAATAGCTTATATTAAGCATAACACTAAGACAGTAGAAACTGAATTCTATTGGCCAGCAATTGGGAATGGTTATAAAGAGCTTATCATTACAGAGGGATTTTCACCTGCTGATGGCTGTAAGTCAATGAGAGACTCTGAAACACAAGCCATTCTAGCTCTGCAGGGTGCAATTATGAATACATATGGCAAATCAATTAATGGAGCTATGAAATCCCCAATTGTAAAAGAGTTGCTATCTGTATTACGTGATGAAAATTTTGATAGAATTTTGGTATTTACTGATGCCGATACCGATGGTGCTCACATTTTCTTGTTGGTATTGGGATTCTTATTCAAGTTTACTAATCTTGTTGAAGAGGGCAAAGTATTCTATGGCAAAACACCTAAATTCGTATTCAACAAAGGAAAAGAATTTATAGGTTCTGATAGTGAAGATGAGTGCCCTAGAGGGTGGACAAAGACTGTAAAGAAAGGTCTTGGAGGTCTTACAAAGAACGAGGTACATAGGTTCATTACAAATCCAGAAACAAGAACTCTTTACAAGGTAAATATTGATGAATATGCTGAACAGGCTCTCGATTATGCTTTACTAGAAGGCGGTAAAGACTGGATTGCTGGATGTGATGATTAATTAAATTTGAGTAACTTAGCATCTAAATGTTAAAATAAGAGGTAAATAATGAATGATATTATAAACAAAGAATACAAAGAAAATATATTTGATGGCAGTGGTGAACTCAATATAACTGATTTTGTATTGAGTGACCAAGGGTATAAAGGTTTTTGGAAAGATGCTAATAAGAGTAAGAATAGTTTTTTAGCTGAAGAGCAGTTAACAGCAGTTGAAAGAAGAATCATTTGGTCTTGCAATAAGGTTAATATGACTAATGTCAATGCTGTACACAAAGTCTCCGAAATCGCAGCTGAAACTATGAAATACCATATTGCTGGTGAAGCATCTATTCAGGATTCTGTTAAGGGTTGTATGACTTATGACTACAGACAGCCTTGCACTGTTCTATTAAGAGGCATTGGTAACCTACCTAATTCACAGACTGGATCTCCAGGTGCACAGCCAAGATATTTGAGTTGTACAGGCACTCCTTTACTTAGTGCAATTATTGATGATATTCAATTTATTGACAAGGTTAAGGATGAAACAGGACTTGAACAGCCAGAATATGTATCATTACCAATTCCTAGAGCTTTAATTAAGGGTGTACATCAGATCGGCATTGGTCGTTCTTGTATTATTGTCGAAAGAGATGCGAGAGCGATTATTGATTGGATAGAAGATATGTTTGTATTTGGAAATGAAAATTCTTCAATTCCAAATCCAATTACTCAAACAACAGCTGACATTTATGAAAACAAGAGTAATGGCTATGTCTATGTTACATCTGAAATTATTCGGGATGGTAAGTTTGATGTAATTACTTCTATTCCACCAAAGAACAATGCAAGAATGGTAATCAATAAGCTCAAAAGCAAGTTACCACAAAAGATTGCAGAAAAGATTAAGGACGGTTCTGGAAATTCTAGAGATGTTGCTATTTATGTACCCTCTGGATACATCACTGAGAAAGACTACATTAAATTTGGGTTAAGAACAGCAAGAAAAGAAGCTCCATTTATTTGGGATAATGAACTAGATACAATGAGGCTTTCTGATTTGAGGGAAATTGCCGAAATCTGGTTTAATGACAGAAAGAGAATTGTAACTTTAAGGCTAGAATCAAATAAAGCTGCAAATGATGTCAAGATTAAGAAGATTGACTTAATTAAACTGTTTGTTGAGAAAGAGATGAACAAGTGGACAGTCGACAAGATTACAGAAGAGCTTGGTGAAGACGATGCTAATATTGTACTTTCACAGCCACAAAGAGCATTTCTTAAAGAGAACCTTGAAAAGAACTGCATCACTAGAGATGAACTTGTTGAGAAGAACAACGAGATCAATAACTTGATTGAAAATATTGGACAAGTAGTAATAGATGAAGCTAGAGAAATAATTGAGGTTCAAGAAGAATTCTTCAATAATTCTAATATTTAAATTCAATTACATTTTAGGGTATCTGTAAATTATATAATTTATACAGATACCCTAAGGTTTTGTTATTGAAACAATTCCATTAGATAATAAAAAATTATATCTATATTCCTGTTTAATAATAAGGATAATAGTAATAAATTTATTTTTAAAAGAGGTAAACAAATGAACTTTGATAGAATCAATCCAATTAAAAGAGATGAAGTAAGAAGAATTGCAGAATCCAAAGAGATTAATAAATATTTTGACTCTATCAAGGTATTTGGTTCTTCAATTAGAGAAGATTGCAGAGAAGATAGTGATCTCGACCTTTTTGTCACAATAAAGAAAGAGTTTGAGAATGACGAAGATATTATAACTGAAGCATATATGTTTCTATCTAGATTTGATTGGACAGCTAAAGATATTTTCTTTGCTCATGAACAAACTGGCGAAATAAATAAGAGTTTATATCAGAATATGGTTAACGGAGTTGAAATACTTCGTTAACCTATTTTTGTTTTTAATGACCTTACATAAAATTATCAAATTAATAGATAAATAGATAGATGTTTGTTTTGTATTTCAAGATTTAATATTATAAAAATATGAATATCTATTAATAAATTTTATGTTGGTGAATTATATGAATACATTATATTTAAGAAGCAAGCATTTCTTCGAAATGGGATGTGATTATTATCAAAAAGTTGATAAAACAAAAATCTCTAAAGAAGACAATGATGCTTTATTGGCAAGTGTTGGATATATATTTGAACAGGCAATTGAGCTTTTACTAAAACAAATATGTTATGATTTCAAAGGAGACCACGAGAAAACTCATAAGTTGGAATTTCTAACTGGCGATATTGCAATGGTATTAGCTAAATATAAACTACATTTAGATTTAGCTTTTGTAGCTAGTATAAAACCAGTTATAGATAATATTGAAAGTGATATAAGGTTATATAATTCTCTATCTTATGGTGCTAAATATTTGCCTGATTTAAACGTTAAATCACAAGACATTGATAGACTTATTAGCAATTATAGTTGTTTGGTTAAAGTTT
>ENA-OWLX01000752-OWLX01000752.1-metagenome-genome-assembly--contig:-NODE-752-length-12301-cov-17.428630_pt1 | contig 12301 bp, 10 predicted proteins | sample MGYA00245351_ERZ651106 | MGnify/ENA primary metagenome ERZ651106 (study PRJEB26857, sample SAMEA4031768) | metagenome | biome: human; feature: oral; material: saliva | place: Philippines | collected 2014... | reverse complement strand
TGTCCTTGAAGAAGCCACCCAGGCCCTTGCGCTTGATACCAACACCAACCCAGGTCAGGTACGCTACGCCAGCCAGCGCGTAGGCGCTACCGGGGTGGGAGAAGGAGGGCAGCTGAATAAACGGAATCGAACCGAAGAGGTTGTTCACCAGAACGAAGAAGAAGGAGGCGAACAGAATCGGCACGAAAGGCTTGTAGTGCTGTACGCCCAGGGTTTCCTTACCGAGGGAGTTACGAGCAAACATGTAGCCAGACTCAGCGATGAACTGAGTCTTGCCGGGAACCATGGCGCGCTTACGTGCTGCGGTGAGGAAGAAAACCGCAATAATCACCACGGACAGCAGAATCAGTACGTTCTGCTTACCGAAAGAGAAATCACCAATGGTGAAGAAGGGGGGCAGATGCATGTCTTCGGGGGTCGGCGGCACATAGGCTTCCGCGAGGATCAACCCGTTCTCGATCAAAGCAAGTCCTTTCTTGCTACTAGTGGCTTCAAGAGCCCATGTCTGCCTCTAAGCGACTGACATGCTAACTACATGGATGAATGTGTGACCTAGCGGTCCGCGTTCAATGACCTAGCGGTCTTTATTCTGCCTGGTCATGTGGGTAAAGACGAGGGTCAAACCTCCGACAGCGCCAATCAAGACACCAACCCACACCAGCCAGGTGGTGGAGAAGACCAGGTCACCGAGGTAACCGATACCGCCCCACACTGCTACACCGATGATCAGATAGAGAATCGACATGACTGCACCGGAGAGACCTCCGTCAGACACCAATTCTCCGGTAGTGCGGAGCTTTTTATCTCCGTCCCACCACTTCTTCTCTTCGGCCAAACGTATTCCTTTCAAACACCAATCGCGTTACCGACCGTGGTCTTCTAGATCGGTGTCGAAGTATAGAATTCTCAGTCGTGCGATGCTGACTGTTTCGATAACAATCCACAGAATCACACCGGTACATGCGCCTGCGAGAGTCCAACCGTGCCTCAGACTCTCGGGGAATGGCACAAACATCAATACCAGACCGAGCAGAGCAATCTTCACGAGGTAGCTCACCACCAGCGATTTGGGTACACCCCAGTCGAAAATGGGAGCAACCAACATAACTAATACGCCCAGAGTGAAGCATATATAGATTATCAGAAAGCCCAATGTTATTCCTAGCGCGCCCACAGGGCCCGCAAACAGGTACGCACTCATCATACCGCCCAACCAAGCCAGCAGAGAGTAAGCCGACACCCTGTAGAACAAAAATTTCCAGGAAAGCTCTTGACTCTCAAAAGAAGAGGCTTTCAAACCTGCTTGAGTACGCTCCAGGCGGCGTTTCTGCTGCCGTCTACGCTCCACCGGCGGATACCACAGAACATCCACCACGCGCCTCCAAAGAGGCTCAATAGGAACCTGAGATTTAGGCCGCTCAGAAGCCATTAGTGTTTCTCCCCACGGTTGCGATGAGAAGAAGACTGAACAGAGGAGCGAGTAGTAGAAGAGCTTTCTGCACGGTCTTTCACGGAATCCGGCATAATCGGCTCCGGATGCAGCGAGGTCGGCTCCACATTCTCAGGAGTCGCCGGAACACCAGTTGCAGAAGTCAACGAACCGGTAGCAGGCTCCGAAACAGCCTTCTTCGCCTCAGGAGCTGTCGTCTCAGGAGCCGAGGCAAAACGCTTCGACAAATCAATCGCAGAAGCAGGAGCCTCGCCACCAAAGAACTGCGGCATACGCAGATACACGGCCAGCACGGCAAGAGCCACCAGCACCACGCCCGCGGCCGCCACCACAGATCCCGCAACATACAGGTCAGACGCAAACGCCAACAGCACCCACACCAGAATGGTCGTACCCGTCACCACGGCGGTCGAACCAAGATGGCTGAAACCAACATCCGTCAGACGCTGATACGTGTGAGTACGGTGCGGCATGTACCACTGCTCCCCCGCCATGAACCGACGGAACAGGGTAACACCAGCGTCCGCAAGGTAGGTCACCAGCGGGGCGAAAGACAGCAGGAACGGAACATCCGCAAACCACGCACCCACAGCCATCGTGCCCAGCGCCGCACCCAAAACATAAGAACCCGCATCGCCCAAAAACACGTTCTTACCCGGGCGCACGTTCCACGGCAGGAACGCAGCATAAGCACCGGCAACCGCCACACCAGCCAAAGCCAGCCACGGCAGATTCACCATCCAGCCGGTCAGCGCATACGCCAGACCAGCCACCAGACCGTGCGCGCCAGAAATGCCGTTAATGCCGTCCATAAAGTTCGCCACGTTAATGTATCCGGCAATAAAAATCGCGCCAAGAATCAGCATCAAAATGTTCGTGCCTTGCACCGTCGCAAAGCTTACACTCACCAAAAGACCAATAACCAGCTGCAGGCCCGCACGACGCACAATGCTCACGCCACGAATATCCTCAAGCCAACCCAAGACAAAAGCGCACAGAATCGCCGCAGCAATCGTCACCGCCAGCTGCAAAGACTCAGAAGAACGGTACGTCCAGCCGAACAAAGTAGCCACCACAAACGCCAACAGAGTCGCCGCAGCAGTCGCCAAACCCATACCGCGGTACGTCGGAGCAGTATGCGAAGAGCGCTCATTAGGAACATCCACCATATTGTGGCGGCGCAAAATCGGGCGCACCGCAAACGGTAAAAGGGCACCCAAAACAAAAGCAAGAGCAAAAATACTCAACAGTTCAGAAAAGGAGGTCATACCAGCTCCAAAGCATTGGCGCCGCTACCCCTGGAGGTAAACTCCATAAATCGCGGCTAAGGGACGATATGTGTGTAGTGTGTGGTTACTTCGTATTCTATAGAACTCTTCTGAAACCCGGGGCTAAACGTTACAGAATCTTTCCATACGCCCTGTATATTCTGCGTCCTGAGATGTTCTACACCGAGAAAGAGAAAACACCGGATACCGCACCTGCCACGCAAGTGCAGAATCCGGTGTCATTTACGTAAAGATTAGAACGTCTGTGCATCCGCCAGAGTACGCGGATCAGGGGCACGCTCCAGGCCATGACGCTCATAGCCGCTGTGCTCCCGATAGTTCTGAATCCAGCGCTCATAATCGAGCTCATCAGGGTCAAGTGCCGGGGCACTCGACCGGGAAATATACCGGTTCTCCTCACTGGGTACCAGCTTCTCGGTACCGCCGAAGAGAGTCTCATCCAGCTTCTCACCCTTGCGAAGACCAATCTCCTTGATCTCCACGTCATACCGCTCATATGCCTGGCGCATCGCCTTCGCAACGTCCAGGATCTTGACCGGCTGACCCATATCCAGCACCATAACCTCGCCCGGGCGACCAATCGCACCGGCAAGCATCACCAGCAGGCAGGCATCAGTAATCAGCATGAAATAACGGGTCGCGCGCTTATCCGTCAGGGTAATCGGACCACCCGAAAGAATCTGCTTCGTAAAGAGCGGCTTAATCGAACCGCGCGAACCAAACACGTTACCAAAACGAACCGACACGTAGGTGTTGCCGGTCTTCTCACCAAAGTACGCGGTCAGACGCTCCGCCACCCGCTTGGACTGGCCCAGCGCAGTCTTCGGATCCGCAGCCTTATCGGTCGAAACATTCACGAAGGTCTTCACGCCCACCGCCTCCGCGGCACGCAACACGTTGAGAGTACCCAGGGAGTTCGTCTTCCACGCCTCCTGCGGGTACGCCTCCAACGCCGACACATGTTTCAAAGCCGCAGCGTGGAACACCACCTCGGGGCGACGGTCACGGAAAATCTCCAGTAGGTTATCTCCCTCACGAATATCAGCCAGAATAATGCGGTCATCATCCAGGCTCGACTCATGAGTAATCGAAACCTTCGTCTCCATCAGCAGAGTCTCATCATGATCAAGCATCATGAGAGTCTCAGGCTCGAACTCGCTAATCTGACGGCACAGCTCAGAACCAATCGAACCGCCCGCACCCGTAACCAGCACACGCTTACCGTGCAGGTACGAACGCAGAATATCGCGGTCAATATCGTAGTTGATCTCGCCACGAATCACGCGCATCAGGTCGTTATCGCTTGCGGTAATCAGACGCTCACCCATCAGACGAGCATTTGCGCTACTAATACGCTGAACCTCAACCTTAAGCTTACGCATGCGGTTGCAGAAGGACTCGAAGTAATCCTCCGGCATATCCGAAATCGTCACCAGAATCTTACGGGTACCCGACTCACGAATCACCTGCTCCAGCTCGCGGTACGTCGTAATCACCGAAATGCCGTGGAACTTCGTGCCAGCCTTCAGCTGGTCATCATCAAACACCGCAACCGGGCGAAGCTTCGCATCCTCATCATGCAGCATCGAATCCATGACCATGCCGCCAATAAAACCGGCACCGTACACAATCACCGGCTCACCGGTCAGCTCACGCACCGCACCGCGCTCAGTGTACACACGCTTCGCCATACGGGCACCAGCCATCATAATCAGGCTAAATGCCGCCGCAATCGCAGGCACACTATGAGGAATATGCGGCAGCCCCAGCGACTCATCCACAAAGGAAAAAATGGTCAATACCGCGCCCGCACTCAAAGCAGCCGCACCGGCACGCCACGACTCATCAAACGAACCGTACGAATACACGCCGTTATAAATCTTCACGCCCGCCAGACCAACAGCCAGATGCAACACCACAGCCAAAGTAGCGGTCATCGTCAACGACGCAGGGTGAATAATATCGAACACCGAACCGTTATTGAGCAGCACACTATAGCGGAGCATGTACGCAAACAAAACCGCCAGCAACCACGCGCTCGAATCAATCAGAGCCTGCACAATCAGCCACCACGGCTTACGCTCATACAGGCGGTTCACCAGCACCGTGCCAGAGTCACCCTCCGTCACCATCGTGCCGCGCTGAGCAGCCTTCTGCATCACCACACGAGCGTGAGGTTTCAACTGAGCCACTACATGCCTCCTTCAGATGCGGTACCAGAAGAACGAGAAGAAGCACGAGCCGTCAAAGACGACAACGCACGAAACGCCGAACGGCGCGCCCGCTCAGGAACAAAACGGTACACACTACGCACCGCCATATTCTGAGCCCACTGAAGCTTAGAAATACCGTGACCGGTGTACAGTCGACGCTGAATCGCCACATCCTGCAACCAGGCGTCCACTCCCCCGCGCTTCGTGTACGCGCCCGCACCCACGCGGTAACGCACCAGAGCCTCGGGGATATTACCCAGACGGTAGCCGGCATCGCGCAGACGCATCCACAGCCACCAATCCTCAGCACCGGGCACAAACTCGTAACCGCCCAGCTGCTGCACGGCACTCTTCACGAACGCCACAGACGGGTGATAAATCGGGTTGCGCGAATCCATCGCGCTGAGCAGACGCTCAGAATCAACGATCGCCTCGCGGGTCGACTCCACCGCAGTATTGCTCTCATTCACCTCAAGCATGGCAGAGCCCAGCACCGTGTAGCCACCCTGCACCAGGGCAGGAATCAGACGCGCAAAACGAGTCGGCTCAGACAGGTCATCAGAATCAGCACGAGCCACCAGCTCATAGGAGCACGCCTGCAGACCGGCGTTCAGCGCCTCCGCCAAACCAACATTCTGAGCCAGCTCCACCACCTGAATCGGCGGGCAATCCAGATTCTCGGCGCGCTGAACCCAGCGGTCCACCACGGCATCCAGCTCGGGGGTCAGCGGGCCGTCTTTCACCAAAACCAGCTCGGAAGGACGCACCGTCTGGTTCAGAAGATTCGACTCCAACGCCTGATCCAAGTAGGCGGGATTCTCCTTCGCATACACGCTCATCAGCACCGAAAAATCGGGTGCAGAGCTCACGCAACCGTGCGCCTTCTCAGCATCAACCGTGCTAGCTGCAGCCGGCACGCCGTAGCGGCCGGGGAAAGTCAGCGGGTAAACGCCCTCAAGCACCTGAGCATTCGGGCGAGGCGCACGCAAACCATCACGCACACCATTGAGGAAATACCCCAGGTAGGTGCGGCGGTCATCAGTACGCAGAACAGTAGAAATCCACAGGCGCGCCGACGAGCCGCCATACAGCAGCTTCTCCAGCGGGTTCAGGGTACGCGAACGGGTAAAGACCCACAGCTTATTACGCACATCGTTATAGAAACGCGGACCCGGGTCAGCGTTCGTCGTACCAAAAGTCTTCGTGTGGTGCTTAGCCACCGAGGAAGGCACCGCGATGCCGTCACGGTGATGAATCAGACGAGTCGAAAACTCGAAGTCATCATTCCAAATGAAGAACTCAGCAATCGGCAAACCACCGTTACGGCGAATAGCCTGCGCATCCATCAGAATCGACACGAACGAGGCGCTACGAATCGGGCGGGCACCCACCGCCTGCGCACGAGCATGACACTGCTCCCCCGCCGCAAACATAGTGCGCGGAGTGTTCATCGGGTGATCCTCGCCGTTCGTCCACACCACACGAGAGGCCACCACCGCGGGGCGCTGCGAAGGCACCGGCGAATAGTTCAGCCAGGCGGCAACCGCCTCCGACAGGGTGTTCTCGGTCGGTTCGGTGTCATCATCCATAACCCACACCAGGTCCGGGTTATGGCGTTCCAGCGCGCGGTCAATACCCACCGCGAAACCGCCAGCGCCACCCATATTGCTCTCCAGGCGGATGCAGTCCACCGGCAGCTCATAGTCCAGGGCCCGCAGGTACTCGGCGGTACCGTCCGTGGAGGCGTTATCAACAATTACCACCGCCGCAGGCACGCGCTCACCCGATGCGATACCAGCGAGGGTCTTCGGCAGCAGGTCCTCACGGTTATAGGTCACCACCACGGCGACCGTGCGGGGATACTCGTTCAAAGAATCGTGAGAAGAAGACTGTTCGGAAGAAGGCTGTTGGGAAGAAGGCTGGGCAAAAGCGGTCACGTCGCTGTACTTTTCTGCCATAAGTTCTCCCTCCGCGGCGCGATGCGCCTGAATCAGCCGATACGCGATATACCCATACCGTGCTGGGCGGTTCTGGTGTTTCTCGCGCCCGCGGTATTCAACCGTGTGGATATATCACTCAAAGAAAATATTCTACCTGCGGTCTCCGCTAGAGAGTGAACCATCACCCCAAAAGACGCGCTATATGACAAATAAACAACCGAATTCAGTTGATTTATCCGCATAGCGGACGTACCCGCACACCCACTTTTGGGTATTCAACAAGCTATCAGCTTCGCAGCCTGTGTTTGCGCTGTGCACCCCGTGCGAAAAAACGACCAGAGACCGAATAAAACCCCACAAATTCCCCATAAACCGTTCAAATATGGGAAAGTTGAAATGACCCCATTTTTCCCCGCAACGTACGCGGGCTCGTGAGAGGTAAAAGAGATGTCTGAATCCAAGTGGAAAGTCATTGGCGCCAGCGGCTTCGTTGGTTCCTCCATCGTCGCGCGTCTGAACGCAGAAGGTATCAGCGTCGACCCCATTGAGGCACCTCGACTCGCAACCCGAGCCCTTGACGTAGACAGCATCATCGACGAAGCAGACCAGCTTGAAGGCATCATCGACTCCCTCGCAGAAGCCTTCGCGGGCACACAGGTCGTCGTCAACGCAGCGGGCCTCGCCGCACCCAATATGCAGGATTTGCCCCCGCTCGTAGGCGCAAACGCCCTGCTCCCCGCCGTGATCGCAATCGCCGCACAGCGCACCGGCGTGCGCCGCGTCATCCACCTATCCTCCGCAGCGGTACAGGGCCCGCGCCTCGTGCTGGATGATTCCGAAGAGACCAACCCGTTCAGCGCGTACTCCTTCTCCAAGGCGCTCGGCGAAGAAGCACTGCTCGATCTGCAGGACTACTTCCTCGAAGAGCATCCCGACAGCGCACCCGAACTGTGCATTCTGCGCGCAACCAGTGTGCAGGGCCGCGGCCGACGCACCACCGAACTCTTCGCCAAGATTGCGTCCTCCCCCTTCGCCTCCGTTGCGGGTGCAGGCACCGGCAAGTCCCCGGTCTCCAGTGTGCACGCCCTCGCAGAATTCGTGGTCATGCTCGGCACCTTCCCCGGCGAACTACCCGCCATCGTGCTGCAGCCCTGGGAAGGCGCAACCGTCGCCTCCGCAACGCTGGATGCAGGCCGCCGCAAGCCGCTGCACCTGCCCGAATGGCTCTGCCGCGCAGCCATCAAGGCTGGCTACACCGTCTCCGAGCTGATGAACGACAAGTTCTCCGGTTCCGTGCGCAAGGTCGAGGTCATGTGGTTCGGCCAGGGCATCGACGACTCCTGGGCACGCGAAAACGGCCTTCTGCCCACCCCGCGCGTGCGTGAAGTACTGCGCAACGCCCACACCGCGCTGGGTAAGAAGAAGGATCGCCGCTTCGACAAGAACTAGGTAGCGCGCGTGTTCTCCTGAAGGTGCGCCACCTGAGGCACGCCACCTACCAGCGCATAACCCAGAGCACTATAACGAAAGGGAACCCCCGATATATCTGAACGATATATCGGGGGTTCCCTATACGTTTTTATGCTCGAGATTTTATGCTCCGAGCTCTCTAACGCACAGAGGTTTAGAGGTGATCCTCCGGTGCATCCTTCTGCTCGCTCTTTGCCTCAGAATCGGCCTTTACTTCAGTCTTAGCGTCTTCAGCCTTAGCTTCTGCCGCCTTAGCCTCGCTCTGAGCGGGGGTGCTCTTAGCGGCAGTCTCAATCTTCGACTCGCCAAAGACCAGCGCACGAGCAACATCAGCAGACACAGGCGGGGTCTGCGGCTCATCCGCACGAACCGGCTTCGGAGTGTTGTCACGGTAGCCGCGCGCACGCTCCTGATCCACGCCGGTGCTGAAAGCAGAAGACAGCGCCGAAGTAGCACCCAACAGGGACGCAGCAACAGAACCGGCAGCCGGCGCCGAAGCACGACGAGCAGGCTCACCGCTCACATTATGGGTGCTGTCCCACTGCTCGTACGCCTCATCCAGGTCAGCCTGATCGTCCAGAGCACGCTCAGAAGGAGCCGACTCAGACGATGCGGAAGAAGCAGACTCAGCTTCCTCAACCTTACGAGCCGCCTGCTCGTCAGCCTCCGCACGAGTCAGGATGGTCGGGACAACCTCGCGCAGCTCCTCCACCGAAATTGCGCCCTCACGAACCACCACGTAGGGGAAGGAGGTGCAATCCAGAATCGTGGACGGTGCCGGCTCACGCTCAGTCACCACAACCACGCCGTCCTCATTCGGCTCAGACTCATGCGGCTTAGGACGAGCGCCACCGTCAATCACCACGGCAACGTCCTCGCCCAAAGAATCCAAGGCGGTCTGCGCGTCCAGTGCGGCTTCCTGACCGGTCTTGTTCGCGCTCGAAACCGCCAGCGGACCGTGCTCAGTCAGCAGCTTCAGGGCGAACTCATCATCGGGAACACGCACGGCAACGGTACCGCGGGTCTCACCCAAATCCCAGCTCAGCGACGGGTACGCGTGAAGAATAATAGTCAGCGCGCCGGGCCAGAAGCGACCACCCAGGTCGTAAATATCGTCCGGAACGTCGTCGACCACGCCAGCGAGCGCAGCAAGATCAAAGATCAGCACGGGCGGCGGCATGGTGCGGTCGCGGCCCTTATCTGCCAGCAGCTTGGCAACGCCCTGATGCGAGAAAGCATCGGCGGCAATACCGTAGACGGTATCGGTGGGCATCACAATCGTGTCGTGCGCCTTCAGCGCCTCGCGGGCAGCCTCGATGGCCTCGCGGGTCTCAGTTTCAGTCGTTACGGGGTACAGCTTTGCAGTCACGGGTCTTATTCTCTCATGTTTTTCTGGATGCGGCGAGACACCGGCACCCACAACGCGCCATGTGGAAGCGCTCTTCCGGGGGTTCGCCGTATTTCACTGGCTCTGTGGTGGCTACTGGGCTGGCTACTGGGGCGGACGCGTTGCCTTCACGCAGCCCGGCACGGGCTAGGTGGTGCATTTACTAGTCTAAAGGCTCTAGTGGGCGCGGTTTATAACCGACGCTATGGCGCGGACGATTATTCAGGTCACGCACCGGGTAGCAGCCCTCGAAGCCGATGCGTGTCAGGAGCTCGGCAACGGCTTCTTCCTGGGTCTCGTCGTGCTCCATGATGAACAGACCGCCGGGGGTAAGAAGCTCGAAGGCGCGGGCGGCAATCGCGGAGGGCATCTGCATGCCGTCCTCTCCCCCACCGTACAGCGCCATGTCCGGGTCGTGCAGGGCGGCTTCCGGGTCGGCGGGTACGTTCGCCGGCGGAATGTACGGAGGGTTCGAGAGCACCGCGTCGAAGGTTCCGGCAAGTTCGGACAGGGCGGTGAGGGCGTCCCCCTGCACCAGGTGCACGCCGAGCGGCTCCAGGTTTTTACGGGTGTAGGGGATGGCGTCTTCGGAGAGTTCCACCGCGAACACCTGGGCGTTCGGCAGTTCGCTCTTGATTGCCGCGGCGATGGCCCCGGAGCCGGTGCACAAATCGACGATGCGCAGCTGACCGGTTGCCGAATCGGTGCGAGTTGCCGAATCGGTGCGTGCGGTCAGCACTTTGAGAGCTTCTTCGACGAGTAGCTCGGTCTCGGGGCGGGGTACGAACACGCCCGGCCCGACCGACAGTTCTAGACGGTAGAAGGGAGCGGATCCGGTGATGTGTTGCAGCGGTTCGCGGCAGGCGCGGCGGGCGACCAGCGCCTCGTACTCTGCGACCTGTTCGGGGGTGAGCCGCTCCCCCATGAGCGCGGCGTGCTGGAGGCGCGAGCGTGAGCCGTCGTAGAGCAGGTGCGCGGCGAGTAGCTCGGCGTCGACGCGGGGGCTGGGCACCTGCGCCAGTGCCGCGGTGGCGCGCGTGATTACCTGCGCGAGTTCTTCCCCGCGCGGGTCGTGCACATTCACCTTCATGAGCTCTCCTTACGCTCCCTTCTACCTCTAGAAATTATCCCCTTTTAGGAATTGCCCTCGGAGTCCTCCTCCGGCTCTTCCTCTGACTCTTCGGCGAGCGCGCTATCGCAAGCCCCCAGCACAGTGACCATGCCGAGTTCGGAAGGTCGGAGCCTCGGTAGCGAACTCGAGTCGTCCTGATCGCTCACGTGATCTTCTCGACGGAACTCGCCGCCGCGGCACGCAGGGCAACTAGAATCGCAGGATTCTTCACACTTCTCGCCGAAAACACCCACGCACTGATACTCCGGGGTCTCCTTGAGGAGCGCGATGCTCTCCCGAAGTAGCAGCTCAAAGGGGCTGGGTTCTTCCAGGTAGCTATAAATGTCATTCGCGTGGAATTCCATACGGTCGGCAATCACTCGGGTTGCCATGCAAACCAGCTTCAAGTATTCGTCAGAATACTTACCCTGGTCTTCATACTTCTCGAGCAGGTTGTTCCGCCAGCCCTTCTTCATGAAGAAGTCCACGGTATCCACCAGGCAGAGGATCAGGTGCGGCCCATTCCCCTCCAGGAATTCGGAAATAGCCGGCTTATTCAAGAAGTTCTTGTATGTACCGTTCGGCCACGCGCTCGATAGAGGGACTCGGGGATGTTCCCACCTCTTCAGATGACAGGACCATTCATCTTCAAGGTCGTTATACTCGGGCGATTCATACATTTTATCGAGCACACGTTCCACCTCAGCCGATACAGGGACTAGCTGACAGTCTACGTCAGCAAAGTTGGTGGTGCGTTCATAGGTGATTCCAGGCCAATTATGCACCGGCACTATACGACTCAGCTGCTCGTGCATATTGCTATGCATGTAGATACACCTACCGTCTTCAGGTACTACCACGTGCTGGTAAATGGCCTTCGGAATCCACGGAACGCCCCAGGAAAACACGTAACCACCTGCGTGGCACATAACCTCTCGGCGAGGATCTATAGAGGTTGCAATGGTTACTGCAGTCTCATTGACCGGCGGTCCTAGGTAAATAGCCTGAACGATATTGAATCCGCCTTCTTCAAAACGTCCCTCGGTATCGTGGTATCGAAGCCTAATCTTAAAAGGGTCGTGTTCTAGAATTGTGCCGCTATACACGAACCGACCGTCGCACTTAGTCACCCACGTATTACTCAGGTATGCATTATGCACCATCTTGGCGGTGAACTGGTCGCCATCTACGGTGTCCACTTCGAGGACCAGTAGCTCTGTACCGCCCGTGCTCTCATTAAAATCCACAATTCGGGCAAGGATTCCGTCACCCGGTTGAAGCTGAACAATAACATCCATGTTCTTTGTCCTTTCTCTATCTACGTATAACGTTACACAATATCTAGCGATTTCATCTCTGGGCTCGTCATTGTGTCCCCCCCCCGAGGGGGAGGGGCACAATGACGAGCAACAGGATACTTGCAGGTAGCAGGCATCACCTT
>ENA-OWLX01000750-OWLX01000750.1-metagenome-genome-assembly--contig:-NODE-750-length-12305-cov-21.304898_pt1 | contig 12305 bp, 8 predicted proteins | sample MGYA00245351_ERZ651106 | MGnify/ENA primary metagenome ERZ651106 (study PRJEB26857, sample SAMEA4031768) | metagenome | biome: human; feature: oral; material: saliva | place: Philippines | collected 2014... | reverse complement strand
GACGCAAGACGCTCGTCACGGCGGCGGGCACTCAAACGAGCAGCCGAAGCGCCCAGGGTAAAGAGCGGAACAACCAGCACCAGAGCGGCAACCCACGCCAAACCCATGTAGAGCTTCTGAATGCCCATCAGGTTGACCATTTCGTGGTCAACGTTCGCGTGCTCAAGCCACGTACTCAGCGCCTGAACACCACCGGCAACCGTCAAAAACAGTGCCGAGGAGGCGGCAAAAGCCAGCACGGGAAGAATCGCCTGCGAACTCCATAGGGTTCGCTTGGCGAGTAGAGCATAGATTTGCATTATGCACCTGCCTGAGACTGAGCACCGAGGTTCTGGAAGCCGTTCTGCGCGGGTACGCCGCCCTGGCTATTGCGCTGATCGCTCACAATCTGACCGTCCTGCAGGTACACCACGCGGGAGCACGCCGCCGCCACGTTCGGGTCGTGAGTCACCACCAGCAGAGTCTTACCCTGCTGCGGAATCATGGTCAGCAGCAGAGCCATCACCTCACGCGCGGTCTTCGAATCCAGCGCGCCGGTCGGCTCATCCGCGAAAGTCACGGGGGCACCGTTCACCTGGGAGCGAGCAATCGCCACGCGCTGAGCCTGACCACCGGACATCTCACCCATACGGCGGTCCAGCATCTGACCCAGACCCAGACGGTTCAGCAGATCAGCCGAAATGGAACGTGCCTGCTGGCGGGGAACACCGGCAATCATCGCGGCGAGGGAGACGTTCTCCTCCGCGGTCAGCTCGGGAACCAGCAGACCCTGCTGGAACACGAAACCAAACGAGTTAGCGCGCAGGGAGGTGCGCTCACGCTCGCTGAGGGACTCCACCGCCACCTGACCGGTCGGGCCATTGAACAGCACAGAACCGGCATCGAGCTTGATAATTCCCGAAAGCGCGTGCAACAGGGTGGTCTTACCGGAACCGGAAGGACCCATAATCGCCACGGACTCGCCGGGGAAAATATCCAGGCTCACGTTACGCAGCACCGGGTTATTGCCGTACGACTTGTGCAGGTTACGGGCAGAAATAATCGCACCGCGCGCAAAGGGCGCCTGCTGCATCTGCTGAGGCGCCTGAGCCGGGTAGCCCTGCTGACCCTGATAGTAGCCCGCCTGCTGGTTAGGCTGACCGGGCTGAGCCTGCTGAGCGGAATACTGACCGGCAGGCTGCGCCGCCTGCGGAGGGGTCATTGAATACGGGTTCTGAGCCTGGAACTGCGGGTTCTGGGATTGAGGATTCTGTGTCATGACAACCTTCATTGGGTATGAACTAACGGAAGTACACATCTATCATCTCAGCTTCTCGGCGGCTCACCCCTCCGTCTGAGGGCTGAAAAATATGGGAAAACCCTGTAAAAATTCGCCCGACCGGGTGCTCAACTGCCCCGCACCTCATACCGGGGTATGAGCACGCCTCAGCAGAAGGGATAAGTAAGCCACACACCCCTTGAACTGCGCGGAGGCCTTGAACTGCGCGGAGGCCTTGAACTGCGCGGAGGCCTTGAACTGCACCGAGGCAGTGCCATACTAGAAGGATGACCGACGCACAGAACACCCCCATCATCACTCCGGTAGCCGACCCCGAGGCAGGAACCCGCATCATCTTCCTGCGCCACGGCCAGACCGACTGGAATATTGACCACCGCTTCCAGGGCGGCACCGACATCCCCCTCAACGACACCGGCAGGGAACAGGTCCGCACCGCTATCGGTGCCCTGCAGCAGGCGGCGGCTGAGGGCACCAGCGTGGACGCTATCGTCTCCTCGCCCCTTTCCCGCGCCGTAGAAAGCGCCGAAATCGTAGCCGAAGGCCTGGGCGTACCCTACCGTGGTGCCGTTGACGGCTTCCAGGAACGTTCCTTTGGCGACCTGGAGGGCAAGGTCGCTACCCGCGAGCTGATTCTCGCCTCCCGCCAGTCCAATAACGCTTTCAACGTGGAACCGAAGAAGGACTTCCTCGCCCGCTCCCTCGCGGCGCTGAACCGCGTCTGTCGCGAATACGAGGGTCAGACCGTTGTGGTCGCCGCACACGGCATGCTCATTGCCTTGACCATGACCGCCCTGGTCGCTGAGCGCCACCCCGAACTGCTCAACGAGGACGGCATCTACCCAATCCCGGTGAACGCCTCCCTGACCGAGGTGCCCCTGCGGTACCTGGACGAGGCAATCGACCGCCTGCTCGTGCAGCATCTGGAGCCCGAGCTTGGCCCCGAAGAGATTCCGGCGGGTGCCGAGAATACGACCCTCACCCTGATTCGTCACGGCCAAACCGACTGGAACAAGGCGAACCTGATGCAGGGCATCACCGACATTCCGCTCAACGACACCGGCCGCGAGCAGGCACGCACCACCGGCAAGAAGCTTGCCGACATGGGCCTGGAATTCACCGTGCTGGTGTCCTCGCCGCTATCCCGCGCCCACGAGACGGCGCAGCTGGTCGGTGAGCACTTCGACCTGCAGGTGCACAAGACCTACCCCGAGCTGGTGGAACGCGCCTACGGTGCCGGCGAGGGCCTGGACATTCCCGCCCCCGAACGCCGCGCCCCGGAACGCTACTACCCGAACGTGGAATCCGAGCGTGACGTGTACATTCGTGCGGTGCGTACCCTGCGCAATATCGTGCGTGAACTCTCTGAAGCCTCGGGCGACCAGAAGATTATTGCCGTCAGCCACGGCAGCTTTATTCGCCGCGCCCTCTCCGCAGCAGCCGGTGAAGAGTGGACCGTGACCGTGCCGAACGCCGAACCGCTCACGATTGACGTGCCCGGACTGTTCGCGTGGGACTCGACCAAGCAGTTCGACGAGGCAGGTCGCCTTGTTTGGTAAGGAACAAACCGGTAGCGCTCCCTCTGGCGCTCGCGTGTGGCGGCTGATTCTCTGGCCCGTCACAGCGCTGTACTGCGCGACGGTGGCGAGTATCGTGTTCGCCCCCGTGCACGTGGACGATAACGAGATGGGCGGCCGCCTGGCGCAGCTGCTGGACACCGGCCACTCCGAGGGTTGGCTGCCTGCGTTTATCACCTATTCGAGCATCGAGCAGCTCTCGAACGTCATCATGTTTATTCCGGGCGGTTTTCTTTTCGCCCTGCTGCTCAAGCCGAAGGCTCGCCCGCACGTGCTGTACTCGGGGTTTTTGGTCAGCGCCTGCATTGAGACGATTCAGAGTTTTATGCCTGATCGCACCGGCGACCCGGTGGATGTGCTGATGAACGGTTCGGGTGCCCTGCTGGGTGCAGCGGGTGCTTTGGGCGTGCACCGTTGGCGTCGCGTGCGCCGCGAACGTCAAGGTAAATAAGGTTTTGTGCCCGGTGGAGGCGCTGGTTTCGAGGGTTCTCGGCGAGGGTTTTCGTCGAGGGTTCTCGGAGCCGGCGCCTCCACTTTTTTGCCCTGTTAGGGTGCTGCGTAGGTGTTTGGCGCTGTGTGGATAGTGGGCGCAGATGGTGGGGCGGAAAACCCAACAGTTCATTAGGTCAAACAGACATAAACAGGCAGTGGCCTCCAATATAGTGTGGTTTCGGTAGGGAACATTCGGGTAATATTCCGGTAAATACAGCGTTTTATATTGACTTGCCCACAAAAACCCACATAAAATCAAGTATTACCCTCAAGCGCTCTGCTGGCTCACTGAAACCATGTCTCTCACGGTCATAAAAGTCGAGCAGAACGCAGAAAAGAACGCACAGATTTCCTACCACTAGCCCAAAGGAACACCAGATTTATGTTCGCAGAAGAACGCCGTGCCGAAATTGCAAAGCTTGTTGCCTCCGCACGTCGTGTCAACGGCGCTGACCTTGCGCGTCGTTACGATGTGACCATGGAGACCGTGCGTCGTGACCTCGCCGCACTGGAAGAAGCAGGTAAGCTCCGCCGTGTCCACGGTGGTGCCGTCACCATTGAGCAGTCCACCTCCCTGGAGTCCTCCATCTCCTCCCGACAGGGCATGAACACCCCCGAGAAGCGCCGCATCGCCACCAAGGCGTACCAGATGCTACGCGACTCCGAGGCGGGCTCCATCGTCCTGGACGCAGGCTCCACCATCGAAATTCTTGCCGACCACATTGGCGCAGAGAACTTCAGCCTCAAGACCGGCAACGACCGCATCATCATCACCCACGCACTGCACATTGCGGTCAAGCTCGCCGAAGCCGAGGGCGTCACCCTTGAGCTGGTTGGCGGCCAGCTGCGCAAGATGACCTGGGCTGCTGTTGGCGCACGCGCCGCAGAGCACTTCGGCACCATGCGCCCCGATATTGCTTTCATTGGTGCCAACGGCATTGAAGCCCACTTCGGCATCTCCACCCCCGGCATGAACGAAGCCATCGTTAAGACCGCAATTTGCAAGGCCGCCCGCCGCGTGGTCTTGCTCTGTGACTCCGCGAAGTTCGGTCAGGAATCCCTGGTCCGCTTCGCTGGATTTGAGGATATTGACACCCTCATTACTGATCGCGAGCCCGAAGGTGCCCTCCGTCAGGCACTCGAGGCCGCAAATGTTGAGATTGTGATTGCCTAATGATTATTACTTTGACCGCCAACCCCAGCCTGGACCGCACCATTGAGCTCGGTGCGCCCCTGGCTCACGGTGCCGTGCAGCGTGCTGTCGGTGCTGTACAGGATCCCGGTGGCAAGGGCGTGAATATTTCCCGCGCCCTGCAGGTTTCCGGTGTGCCGACCCTCGCCATTGTGCCCGGTGAAGCCACCGATCCGGTGCTGACCGCGCTGCAGGCTGTGGACGTTGAGTTCGCTAACCTGCCCACCGGTGAGCCGATTCGCTCGAACATCACCGTGGTTGATCCGGATGGCACCACCACCAAGCTGAATGCCCCCGGCACCGTTTTTGATGCTGAACTGCGTCAGAAGCTGGACGAGCTGGTGGTTGAGCGTTCTAAGGGCGCCGATTGGGTGGTTCTGGCTGGTTCGCTGCCTCCGGGTCTGGAACCGACCTACTACTCCGAGCTGGTGGCGGCACTGCGCGCCTCCGGCTACGAGGGCAAGATTGCTATTGATACCTCTGAGGCGCCGCTGATTGCGACCGTCGCCGGTGAGCACAAGCCCACCCTGATTAAGCCCAACTCGGAGGAGTTGGCTCAGCTGACCGGTAGCGATAACTGGGAGGAATTGGAGGCTAGCCCCGAGCTGACCGCCCGCACCGCCCAGAAGCTGCTCGGCGACGGCATTGAGTACGTGCTTGCCACCCTCGGCGGTGGCGGCGCAGTGCTGGTCACTGAGCAGGGTATCTGGCACGCTGTGCACGAGCCGATTCAGGTTCGTAGCACTGTGGGTGCCGGTGACTCGTCACTGTCCGGTTTCTTGATTGCTCACACTCGTGGTGAGGATGCCCCCGGTTGCCTGGTTCAGGCGGTAGCTCACGGTTCGGCTGCTGCTGCTTTGCCCGGTACCCGTATGCCTTCGTTGGAGCAGACCACTCCTGAGAAGGTCACTGTTCGTCAGCTGCAGCTCTAATTCGGCCTGTTTTCGCACCTCCAGCTTTTATTCTCAGAAGAGAATATAAGCCGGGAGGAAATATAAGCCGAGGTGCTACCTCAACAGCCGCACGCATATACGAACACAGCACGCACACTGCACACACTTTGAACTCATATAGGGGAGAGCCCGGCACCGGAGAGCCCGGCACCGCTGAGCAAATCCCCGCCCCAACACATACCCGAGGAGGGAATATGTCTGATCTGATTACCGCAGATCTCGTCCTGCTGGACGAGAACCTCGGTGAGACCCGATTCGATGTAATTGCCAAGCTCGCCCAGGCAGTCGTAAATGCCGGACGCGCTACCGACTTCGAGCAGCTCTACGCGGCTGCCGAGGCACGTGAATCCAAGACCGACACCGGTATCCCCGGCGGTATTGCGATTCCGCACTGCCGTAGTGCCGCCGTCACCGAGCCGACCCTGGCAATGGCACGCCCCAACCCTGCAGTTTCCTTCGGCGCAAAGGACGGCCCCGCCGACCTGATTTTCTTCATCGCTGCACCCGATGGCGCTGACCAGGCTCACCTGAAGCTGCTCTCCACCCTGGCACGCTCCCTGATGAAGAAGAGCTTCACCGCGTCCCTGCGCGAAGCCTCCTCGGCTGAAGAGATTGTTGAGCTGGTCAACGGTGCGCTCGGCGTAGGTGAGAAGAAGGCAGAGGCTAAGCCCGCCGAGGCTGCACCCGCCGCGGCACCCGCCGCCTCCGCTCAGGATGCTCCCGCTGCTTCGGCTCCGGTGAAGAAGATTGTTGCTGTGACCGCATGCCCCACCGGTATTGCTCACACCTACATGGCTGCGGACGCCCTCAAGTACGCTGCTGAAGAGCTCGGCTACGACCTGAAGGTTGAGACCCAGGGCTCCTCGGGTAACGAAACCCTGAGCCAGGCCGATATTGACGCCGCCGACGCTGTGATTTTTGCCGTGTCCGTGAACGTGCGTGAGCGTAACCGCTTCGCGGGTAAGCCCTTTGTCGAGTCTCCCGTCAAGCGCGGTATTGACGAGCCTAAGGAAATGATTGCGGAGGCTCTGGCTGAGGCTGAGAACCCCAACGGTGCACGCGTTGCCGCTGCCGCATCCAGCGGTGAGGACAGCGCAGGCGCTACCGAGGGCGCTTGGGGCTCGCGCATCTACAAGGCCGTGATGACCGGTATCTCCTACATGATTCCGTTCGTTGCTGCCGGCGGTATTCTGGTCGCCCTGGGCTTCGTTTTCGAGGCAATCACTATGCCGAACCTTGGCGATGTGAACACCGAGGCAATTCTCGGCTCGGCAACCCTGTTCAACCTCGGTGATGTGCACTGGACCCTGTACCTGGGTGCTGTTCTGCAGACCATTGGTGGTTTCGGCCTGAGCCTGATGGTTCCGGCTCTTGCCGCGTACATTGCGTACGGTTTGGCTCAGCGTCCCGGTATCGCTCCGGGCTTCATCGCCGGTTCGGTGGCTCTTGCCGTGAACGCGGGCTTCCTTGGCGGTATTGTTGGCGGTATTCTCGCCGGTCTGATTGCGTACGCTCTGGGCACCTTGAAGCTGCCCCGCTGGCTCGGCTCGATGATGCCCGTGGTCATCACCCCGCTGGTGACTTCTCTGGTCGCCGGCCTGGCAATGTACCTGCTGCTCGGTGCGCCCCTGGCTTGGGTTATGACCACCCTGCAGGATTGGCTGACCTCCATGTCTGGTGGCTCCGCTCTGGTGCTGGGTCTGATCCTGGGTGCCATGATGGCTTCTGACCTGGGTGGCCCCATCAACAAGGCTGCTTACCTCTTCGCAACTGCTGGCCTGTCCTCGGGTGCGACCGTGAACCAGGAAATCATGGCTGCCGTCATTATCTCCGGTATGGTTCCGCCGCTGGCTATGGCTCTGGCAACCACCCTGCGCCCCAAGCTGTTCAACGAGAACGAGCGTGAGAACGGTAAGGCTGCGTGGCTGCTGGGTGCATCCTTCATCTCTGAGGGTGCTATTCCCTTCGCTTCGGCTGACCCGGCTCGCGTGATTCCTTCGACCATTGTTGGTGGCGCTATCGCTGGTGCAATCTCCATGGGTGCGCACGTGGCTTCCCCGGCTCCGCACGGTGGTATTTGGATTATTGGTCTGGCGCAGAACCCGCTGATGTTCCTGGTGGCTGTTGTTGCCGGTACCGTTGTTTCGGCGCTGCTGTACGTGGTGCTGAAGTCCTTGGGTGCCCGTTCTAAGGCATCCGCGTAAAGGCCGTATAACCTCACCTTTATTTGATCGTCTGTTTGCAGGCGTGAGCGTGAAAAAACACGTTACACTGTAGACAAACCAAAGATAGGACATGAACTCTATGACTACCTACAAGGGCGTCGGCGTATACGCCGGCCGCGTTATTGGCCCCGTTCTTCAGATGCCTAAGCCCATCGAGGAACCCAAGGATGGTCTGCGTCTGAGCGGTGAGACCGCTGAGGCTGCAGCACAGCGTATTAAGGACGCGTCGGTCCGCGTCAAGGAAGACCTGCTGGCTCGCGCAGAGAATGCAAGCCGTGACGGTAAGGCTGTTCTGAAGTCCACCTCTCAGATGGCTACCGACCGTGCACTCATTAAGAGCGCAATCAAGCTGGTTGAGACTCAGGAGATGGCTCCCGAGCGCGCAATTTGGGAGGCTGCAACCTCCTTCGCAGACCAGATGGCTGCTCTGGGCGGCTACATGGCTGAGCGCGTTACCGACATCCACGACGTGCGTGCCCGCATCGTTGCTGAGCTGACCGGCCAGCAGGCTCCCGGCATCCCCGTTTCTGATGAGCCGTTCATCCTGGCTGCTATTGACCTGGCACCGGCTGATACTGCGACCCTGGACCCCGAGAAGGTTATCGCACTGATCACCTCTGACGGTGGCCCCCAGGCACACACCGCTATTCTGGCTCGCGGCCTGGGCCTGCCCGCTATTGTGGCTGCTAAGGGCGTGACCGATATTGCTGACGGCACCATCGTCTACGTGGACTCTAACGAAGGCATCGTTGACACCGAGCCCACCGACGCTGACCGCGAAGCAGCAATCAAGTACGCAAACCGCAAGCCCGTCGCTGACTTCGACGGTAAGGGCGTGCTGGCTGACGGCACCCGCGTTGAGCTGTACGCAAACGTTGGTGACGGCAAGTCCGCTGAGAAGGCTGCAAGCCTGAAGGCTGAGGGTGTTGGTCTGCTCCGCACCGAGTTCGGCTTCCTGGGCCACGACGCTGAGCCTTCCATTGAGACTCAGGCTAAGACCTACAAGTCCGTGTTTGACGCATTCCCTGGCAAGCACATTGTGGTTCGTACCCTGGATGCTGGTGCTGACAAGCCCCTGCCGTTCCTGAACGTGAACCCCGAAGAGAACCCCGCACTGGGTGTTCGCGGTTTCCGTACCGACTGGACCGTTCCGGGCGTTCTGACCCGCCAGCTGGAGGCTATTAAGGCTGCTTCGGAGGATTCCGACGCTGACATCTGGGTTATGGCTCCGATGATTTCGACCACCTCCGAGGCACGTAACTTCGCGAACATGCTCAGGGAGATTGGCCTGCCCGTTCACGGTGTGATGGTTGAGACCCCCGCAGCTGTGATGAACGCTGAGGCTATCCTCGGCGAGGTCGACTTCGTGTCCATCGGCACCAACGACCTGACCCAGTACACCATGGCGGCTGACCGTCTGCTGGGTGACCTGGCACACCTGAACAACCCCTGGCAGCCTGCAGTGCTGAAGATGATCAAGATGACCGTTGAGGGTGCTCAGCGTGCATCGGTCACCGCGGGTAAGAAGAAGTACGTGAGCGTCTGTGGTGAGGCTGCGGCCGACCCGGCTCTGGCTGTTGTTCTGATTGGTCTGGGTGTTGACACCCTGTCCATGAACGCTGGCGCTATCCCCGCTGTGGCTGCGGTTCTGAAGTCTGTGACCAAGGAGAAGGCACAGCAGATCGCGGCTATCGCTCTGCAGCAGATTTCTTCTGCTGAGGCGAAGGAGAGCGCACGCAAGGGTCTGCCGATTCTGGACGAGCTGGGCCTCTAAGCCTTAAAACGATTCTGGGGCTGCCTGCCGCCTCTTGATGGGGTGTGTTAGGCGGTGCTCGGGTTCGTGAAAATGCCGGGTGTAGAGTTTTATTTCTGCATCCGGCATTTTTGTACTTGTTAGCGTGTGGCTGAACGGTACAATTTATAGAGTAAGGGCGGGTCCTGAAGCGCCCCGTTCATTTAGAATAGGTACTGAAGTATTTTCGGTTCCTTAATCAAAGGAGAAACATAATGGCAGAGCGCGAAGCCACTATTGCAAGCCGTGTTGGCCTGCACGCACGTCCGGCAGCTATCTTCGCTGAGGCAGCTGGCGACCTCCCCGTTGAGGTGACCATCGCTGCTAAGGGTGAGCCCGCAGATGAGGCTATGGACGCTGCATCGATTCTGTCCCTGATGTCCCTGGGTGCAAAGCACGGCGACGTTGTTGTCCTGCGCGCTGAGGGTGAAGGTGCTGAAGAGGCTCTGGACTCGCTGGTTAAGATCCTCGAGACCGACCACGACGCTGAGTAATTGACTCTCGCCTCTGAGGTGAACCCCTAAGCGGTGCGCTTCGGATGCTGTGAAGGCTACAGCCTTAAAGCGTGAATATCCCGTCACTTCGGTGGCGGGATATTTTTTATTATGAATAATTCATATTTTATTGCGCTATGAGTGGGACATAAAGGGATCTATTTCCCCGCTAAATCTTAATGTGTGAATAACCTTTATTTTTCCCTTGGAAATGCCCGCAAAAATATTCCCCAAAATATTTTCTGTACAGTAGTGACCCCGCTTTCTCTTCATTTCAATGAAGCTACCCAACGCAGGTCGCCACTGGTGCCTTTAGCACAGGAAGCGCACCCTAGAAAACAGTATTTTTGCTCCCCGGTGCTACCGCAGAACCACGCCCTTGTTAGACTAAAAAGGCACTGTCTATATGGGAGGGACATTGGCAGAATCGAGGAACACCCCCGCAGCCCCCAACTCGCGGGAAGCTTCGCATGCAGGCGAAGCAAACACGGCCGCATCCGCAGAACGCGAGCAGACCACCACGGCGGGCTACGTAGCGGGCAAAGGCGGCTTTCCCCTGGTCTCCCTAGACCAGGTTACTGACGAGAAATTGCGCCGTGTGTTGGCTCAGCAGGCCTCCTCTGCGAAGGCTCAGGAGGGTACCGTCGCAGCAGAAGCTGTCAGCGAAGTGCTCCAAGTAGCAGCCGCGGACATGGGCATCCCCGCGCAGGAGGTAGAGCCCACCGGCGACCCCGAGCTGAGCTCTAGCGGCCACGGTGCGCGCACCGTCATTGACCCCTCCCTCGTACCTGACGACGACCTAGACGCATACCGCGAGGACCCGCACCCCACCACCTCCAGCAATATGGTGACCGAGGAGGCGCTGACCCGCCCCTCCCAGCCGGTGCCCATGACCGGCATGATTCCGCAGGTTCCTAACTCGCACGCTGCCCGCCGCTTCGGCGCGGATCCTACCGCAATGCCGAAGACCGGGCCCGTCTCGATGCCCACCACCTCCGTTCCGCTGGTCGATAGGGGATCTCGCGGTCTCCTTGGGCGCGGTAGTGGTGGCCGTTGGGGGTCGCGTCGCTTCCGTTCCTTCGTGCGCACTGAGGAGACGGCACCTGCCGCCCCGCGTGGCGCCCAGCGTATTGCTCAGCGCCAGTTTGTGCCGACTATCCGCTCTGAGGAGCATGAGCGTCGTGAGGCGTTCCGTCGCGAGAAGGAATACGCCCGCGATACCCTGAACTTCACCCTGCGCCTGGCTGAGGCAATGTTCCACTACGGCGCGGACGCCATGGACGTGGACTCGGCGATTATTGCGGTGTCTTCGGCGTACGGGCTGGATTCGGTGGAAGTCGACATTACGAACCAGTCGGTGACCATCAACTACACCTCGGACCCCGATATTTACATGGAGTCCCGCATCTCCAAGCGCAATGCGAACGCTGAGGAGCGCTTCACCCACACCCTGGTGCGTGTGGTGCGTTCCTCCACTGAGAACTATGAGGCGCTTTCCGAGGTGTACGGCCTGATCTATAAAATCACTCGCGGCGGTATGACCCTGGAAATGGCTGATTTGGAGCTGAACCAGATTACGCACCGACCCAAGCCGTTTCCGCCTCTGGTGGTGTGGGCGGCGAATCTGGCGTGTGCTGGAACCCTGACGGCGGCGCTGGGGGCGAGCTTTGCAACGGCGTTGAGTGCGGTGATTATTTTTATTCCCGTGTACTTGCTGATTCAGTGGCTGAGTTCGATTGGTATTCCGGCGTTCTTCCGCATGGCTGCTAGTGCGGGTCTGATGACCTTCTTGGCGATTTGGCTGGGCGGTGAAGGGTCCATTCTTTCGGTGCTGCAGCGTCAGGGGGAGCCGATTTCGGCGCCTCTGGTGGTTGCTGCGGGCATGATTATGTTCTTGCCAACGCCGCGTCTGGTGGGTGCCGTGCAGGATGCGATTAACGGCTTCCCGGTGACGGCTGCGGGTCGTTTCGTGTCTACGGGCATGAGCTTCTTGGGCCTGGTGGTCGGCATTGCGACCGCGGTGAGTGCGATCAATATTTTCAATGGCCCGACCCTGGATATTGAGCAGCTACGTTTTGAACCGACAACCCCGCTGGTGGCCTCTTTCTTCTTCCTGGTGGCGATCGCGACCTTTGCAATTACTTTGCAGACGAAGCTGGTGAAGGTCGGTTGGCTGATGCTCATTACGGGTTGCGGTTTGGCGGCCTATTACGCCTACGAGCTGCTTGCCGGTCCGAGTACGGGTCGCGGTCCGACGGCGTGTGCGGCGGTTGTGATTGGTGCGTTGAGCACGTATTTTGCGTA
>ENA-OWLX01000748-OWLX01000748.1-metagenome-genome-assembly--contig:-NODE-748-length-12321-cov-6.591472_pt1 | contig 12321 bp, 14 predicted proteins | sample MGYA00245351_ERZ651106 | MGnify/ENA primary metagenome ERZ651106 (study PRJEB26857, sample SAMEA4031768) | metagenome | biome: human; feature: oral; material: saliva | place: Philippines | collected 2014... | reverse complement strand
CTATAATACATATATTATACTAAAGACATTTGATTTTGTCTTTAATAATGAAATATAAATTTGTATATGCGAATTTATGTTGTGCAGTATATGCAAAACTGATATAATTTACATAGACTAATAAAAATACTTGTAAAGGATTATTCAATGAAAATTCAATATAACAAACTGTGGAAAATACTAATAGATAAAGAAATGAATAAAGTCGATCTAATCAAATCAGCTAAAATCAGTACCAGTTCTATGGCAAAGTTAAGTAAAAACATGTATGTTCGAATGGATGTTTTGATGAAAATTGCTGAAACTTTAGATTGTAAAATTGAAGATCTATTCGAAACTGTAGAAGAATAAAAAAGGAGCATATAAATGACACCAGTTATGAGTTTCTGGCCTGATATATACAATAAAATTTCACATCAAATCAAATTAGTTGAATATAGACGAAACTTCCCTAAAAACTGTAACTATGCCTACATGTATGTAAGTAAACCTGTGAAAGCTATTTGTGGGATAGTGTACTTTGGGCAACAATATTGTATTTCAGACTGGGAATCAGAATATAGCACTGATCCCATATTAGCTAAACGTATATCGAAATACAAAACAAAATATCGATACGGAGTAGAAATCTCTGCTTTTCAAAAAATCAAGCCTATTTCTTTGTATGATTTAAAAAATAATATTCCTAATTTCAATGCTCCTCAATCATATATACTGCTGGAAAATAATCCCACTCTAGAAAAATATTTGCATTCAAATGTGGTTTTCATAGGCGAAAAGATAACAAATAATTTATTAAATATTTTTCCAGAACACATATGTAAGGAGTACTAGTTATGCTAAGAGTATTTGAAGCTTTTGCGGGATATGGCAGTCAAAGAATGGCTTTAAAAAATTTAAATATACCTCATAAAGTTGTGGGGATATCAGAAATTGAAGGAGATGTAATTTTATCATATGCTGCAATACATGAAAACTTGTTAGAAGAACGAAATAAAGAGATATCCTTGTCAGATGATGAAATGCGTAAATTCCTAAAAAGCATAAATGTGCCTTTGGACTATAAAACATTTGTAAATAAAGCAGATAAATTAAAAGGACAAAAACTTAAAGATATGTACTTAGCTAATGCTTTAAGTAAAAACTATGGTGATATTCGTTGTATCAACCCTGATTCGCTTCCTGATTTTGATTTTTTTACATATTCTTTTCCATGTCAAGATATTTCAGTGGCTGGATATCAAAATGGGCTTAACCAGAACTCTGGTACTAGGTCTTCTCTTTTGTGGGAATGTTGTAAAATCATAGAAAATAAACGTCCGAAATATCTTATGATGGAAAACGTTAAAAATCTAGTTGGTAGTAATCATAAAGGAAATTTCGAAGAGTTTTTAGTATATCTAGAACATTTAGGCTACACAAATTACTGGGACGTATTGAATGCAAGAAATTACGGAATACCGCAAAATAGAGAGCGTGTATTTTGTATTAGTATTTTGGGAAATGATACGAAATTTTCTTTTCCAGAACCAATAAAATTAAAAATTTTCATGAAAGATTTATTAGAAAAAGAAGTACCTAAAAATTTCTATTTAAAAAACAATCAGTGTAGCGATGAACCTATAGAGCAAGATTATATTTATTGCCTTGATTCAAATTATTGGAAAGGAACCTTCCTAAAAGATTTCTTAGCTAAAAAAAGAAGACAAGTTGTGTCTGGTCCAGTGAATATCGATGGTAAGTTTCCGGCAAGAAGACTCACACCACTCGAAACTTGGAGATTTATGGGAGTTAAGGATTCTGATTTTATTAAGGCAAGTCATTTAGTAAGTAATACAAGTCTTTATAAGCAATCTGGTAACAGTATTGTTGTTCAAGTATTAGAAGAAATATTTAAAAAATTATTTTAAGGAGGATAAGTATAATGGACCCAAATAAAGCAATGTTAATAAAGCTTTTTAGAGAAAAGGTTAAAGGAAAACGACCAGATGTCACAGGGCGAAATATACGTCATGATGGGAAAAAGGGTAATTGGTTGGAAGAACAATTTGGAAAGACTCCAGATGCCGACAATCACGCAGACTTTTATGGGTATGAACTTAAAAATGAAACTACTAGCAAAACAACTTTTGGTGATTGGTCTGCAAATAGGTATATTTTCAAACACGGTCAGTATGCACATCTATTTGCAGGCAATAGTGCATCAGAAAAACAGGATTCATTTTGCAAAATATTCGGGGCTCCCAATCCATTAAAGAATAATAGATTTTCTTGGTCAGGAAAGCCCGTTCCTAAAATTAGAGGATATAATGAATTTGGTCAAGTCTTAATAATCGACCAAAATTTGGATATTCTCGCAATTTACTCATATTCTATGGATCAAAGACCTGACAAAAGCTTAATTGTTCCAATCGAATTGCAACAAGAAAATCTTGTTATAGCACAGTGGTTCGGTTTAGACTCCCCAACAAATAGAGACAAATGTTTGAGAGCAAAACTTGAAGATAAATTTAATGATAAAGGCTGGTTCACCTGCAAAACGGATATGTCTGGTAGATATGATAAAATATGCTTTGGAAATCCATTTGATTACTATGAATGGATTGAGCTAGTAAGACAAGGTATTGTATTTTTCGATAGTGGAATGTACCAAGGCAACAAAAGACCTTATTCACAGTGGAGAGCTAATAACCAATACTGGGATAGTCTTATTGTGGAAATATATGAATAAGGAGAATTTATGTTTAATTTAGAACACGAAATCAAGATCATAATTAAGGATATCCCTATACCATGGATTCCCAAAATCGAATTATACTATCCTGATTTACCACAATTTCCTATCATTTACATCCACACTTTTGATAATAACGGAAATCGAATAGTTGCATGTCCTGTAGCAGTAAGCTACGAAATCAAACAAGATACCTGTGATGCAGAATTTTTGCTTCTATCCAATATAAATCAGCAAAGCAATAATATTGGTATTGTTCAAACTGAACTAGAAGAAAGACTAGGTTTTTCCAATAAAATAACGAAAAACGATATAATTTCATGTTGCAATGGGAATAATGATTACGAGCAAATACTTTCAGATATATGGTCATATGTAGAAAGTTCCTATGGTTCAGCATTACCTTATGGCAAATATTACGAGGAACTCTTTTCTATTATTCGCTTTGTCTCTGCATGGCAGCCAAAAACAGGGCGTCAAAGTGAAATGCGAATGTTGTACAATTTTATGAGTCTTTTTGGAGAAGAAGCTACATTGCCCGAAAAATGGAATCATCTTGAGCTATATGTTATTCCTAATATTACCGATATTAAAAATAATAGCTTTAACGAATTCCCAAAATTTAATGTTCTAGATTCAGTGACAAGAAAACTATTTACAAAATATTTTAAAGTACCAGTAACTATTGACAATATTACCTTTTATTCTATGCGCAATGCTTGGAAGCAAAATAAAGATAGTTTTATCAATCTTGTATCCACCCCATTATATGATGAGGGAATCTTTAGCGAAGCTGAGAAACAATGTGCAGAAAGACTAGTTGACGCATTCAATAGACATCCTTGGAGAGCATCCTATTTCATAAGTGCATATATAAATATTGATAAGGATTATTCATCATGGTCTAAAAACTTTTTCAATACATTTTACAATAATGGCTCCAAACTCAAAGGCTATTCTGAAAAAGTTATAGCTTGTTTTCTTCAACAAGGCTTCTTAAATACAGAAGCAATTCCAATTGATACTTGGATAAAAACTTTTTATGAATATCCATTAGGTATTGAGGATAGTTCTACTTTTTTTAATACTTTCTCAAATATAGGAAAACTAGAACGTATGATATGGCTTGCTAGTCAATCTAATAAAACAAATATGAAAAACTTCTTTAATATCTTGTGGTGTCAAAGATATGGCGTAAACGGAAATAGAGAATTACGAGGAGTAAATCCTATATCATGTTATAGTTGTAGGCTAAAACAAACATGTCTAGGTCTTAAATCACACCTTACAAAGACTGTATATCTTACTAATATAGAGGACGACATAAATACTAATACAAATTTCACATGCTACATACACGACAGCATTCCAAGAAAATGCTATAATCATTACACTCTAATCGATGAATTTTCTGGATATATTTTAGATTCAAAAGATTCTCTTTCCCCAAGTATGATTAACAAAAAAATAGTCTCAGTCGAAGAATTCGTGCTTCGAAATTAACAAAGAGCTGCAGAAAATAATTTCTGCAGCTCTTATGCTATATAATATCATACATTTCCATATATTTAACCATTTTTTTAGCCACCGCATCTATTACATTTACGCAAACTGAATTGCCAAATTGTTTATAGGCTTGTGCATTTGATACAGGAATAATAAAATCTTCTGGAAATCCTTGCAACCTTGCACATTCTCTTGGTGTTAACATTCTGGGATTTTTATTTTTTTGTTCAATTAAAGCCTCACTACCATCCTTATAATACCTAGCACTTATCGTACTAGTATAATTGCTTTCATCATCAAAAAGACAGAATCCGAACCCATTCCCTTTTAACTCGTGCATTTTCTTTCTTTCCAAATGGCCCTTATATAGTTTATCTGATATGGTATATTTGTCGGGAACATGCTTACTTAAAATATCACCTACTTTTATAGTATAATCTTTAATGCCTTCTGGATAAATAAATTCTTCAAATCGCTCTGGAAGATATGATTTATTAAATCCAACTATAATAATACGCTCTCTGTTTTGAGGTACTCCAAAATCATATGCATTTAAGACTTGTGGTTCTGGTACATAATAATCCAACTCATCTAAAGTATTTAAAATTATTTCTAAAGTTTTACCTTTATCATGTCCCTTTAATTGTTTCACATTTTCCAACATGAATGCTTTTGGTTTCTTTTCTCTAAGAATCTCGGCTATATTAAAAAACAAAGTTCCTCTTGTGTCATTAAAGCCTTTTTTCAATCCTGCCTGTGAAAATGGCTGACAAGGAAATCCCGCTAATAAAATGTCATGCTCAGGTATGCTTAGTGGATCAATTTTTGTTATATCACCTTCAGGTAATTCTCCATAATTCAACCTATAAGTTTTCTGTGCAAATTTATCCCACTCAGAAGAAAAAATAGTTTTTCCTCCATTTTTTTGAAACCCTAATCTTATCCCTCCAATTCCAGCAAATAAGTCAATCTGTGTAAATTTACATTTTTCTTCGTCATTACAATACTTGCCTTCTGAATTAAACTCTTTAATCTTCTCATATATACTATTAGGAATCTCTTCAATGTTTTCTTCCCAAAGTTTCAACATTTTCTCTTCTGTTTTATCAAACTCTAATGCATCTGAAAATTCCTTTCTTGTTATGTCCATTTTTTTTCTTTTTTCCAAAATAAACCTTGCTCTTCTCTCTCTTTCTATCCGCGCGCCCATACTTCCTCCATATATCGTTTTTTATTTTAAATTTCCTTTTCATCTATGCATTCAACAACATCTGCTAAGTCGCAGTTTAAATAATCACATATTTTCACTAACGATGCTGTTGAAACATTTTCATTATTCACTAGTTTTGTATAAGTACTTGACCCAATTCCACTATCGCTCCTGAATTTTCTTTTCAGGATTTTTTGTTTATCTAGTTCTTCCCAAAGACGTGTATAACTAACTTTCATAGCAGCCCCCATGTTTCTTTATGTATGTTTCATTATACCATAAAAGTACCGAAAACGGTACTTTTATTAAACTTATTTCGCCTCTATCTAATTCATGCGCTTTTATTAGATGCATCTAACCTTAGATGCCCTCAAAATATAGATATGAGAGCATTCTTCTCAAATATATTTATGGAGGTAAAAATCATGATAATCGATTATGCACTGATTGGCATGAGGATTAGAGAGTTAAGAGCTAAAGCTAAAATCACACAAGAATTATTAGCTGAACTATCAAATCTATCACCAGTCTATATATCAAACATCGAAAATAATAAGAAGAAACCGAGTCTAGAATCTTTAATAAAAATTTCAAATGTTCTTGGGATAACTGTAGATGAGTTACTAACTGGAAACCTACTATCTCATCCATCTGACTATCAAACGGACATCGATGAGCTTATGTATGACTGTGATAAATATGAAAAACGGCTGTACTATGAAATTCTAAAACTTACAAAACATATCATTCGTAAAAATCAGTGGTATATAGGCAAAAAATAAAACTATATGCATAAAACCATAAACTAGAGGATAAGAGCTTAATCTTTGGTTTATGGTTTTTCTATTATGAAAATAATATGATAAATATAAATTTCATAGGAAAGGAATCATGTTAATGAATGAAAATGGAGTAAGACCTCAATCAACTGCAGATAAAAAACAAAAAATAAGAGAACGATATAAAGGAATTGATTCAGATAAGCTTGATGTTATCCCTGCTATACCAGTAGAAGATATCTTCAGCGAAACTGCGTCTAAACGAGTAGCTATATATGCACGAGTATCTACTGATGATCCAAGTCAAACTTCATCATATGAACTTCAAAAAAATCACTATACAGATATGATTAAAAGATATCCTAACTGGAAGCTGGTTGATATTTATGCTGATGAAGGCATTTCCGGTACATCACTTCAACACCGTGATTCTTTCATGCAAATGATTTCTGATTGTAAGAAAGGAAATATCGACCTAATTGTAACAAAAAGCGTGGCCAGATTTGCAAGAAACATAGTTGACTGTATTGGTTATGTAAGAAAACTAAAGCATATGGAGCCACCGATTGGTATATTTTTTGAAACAGAAAATATTCATACCTTAAATCCTCATAGTGAAATGACACTAGCTTTCATGGCCACCATAGCCCAAGAAGAAAGTCATACTAAAAGCGAGGTTATGAACTCCTCCATTGAGATGCGTTTTAAGCGAGGAATTTTCCTAACTCCTCCCTTACTTGGTTATGACCATGATGAAGATGGAAACCTTATTATAAACGAAGAAGAAGCTAAAGTAGTTCGCCTTATTTTCTTTATGTACCTATATGGATATAGCTGCCCCATTATTGCTGAAACATTAACGCAGTATGGCTGCAAAACTAAAAAAGGAAATACAAGTTGGTCTTCCGGAAGTATACTGCAGATTTTACAAAACGAAAGACACTGCGGAGATGTCCTTGCAAGAAAGACATACACCCCTAATTTCTTGGACCATAAATCCAAGAAAAACAAAAAGAACAGAAATCAATACAGACAAACAGGTCATCATGAAAGCATAGTATCAAGAGATGATTTCATCGCTGTTCAGCATCTCATCAGTAACGCAAAGTATGGAAATAAAGGTATCCTCCCTTCTCTTCATGTGATAAAGGAAGGCTCTCTTCTTGGTTTTGTATCTATTAATCCTAGATGGGCGGGATTTAAGCCTGATGAGTACGCTGAAGCCTGTTTATCGGCTTATGATGGATTAGATGAGGAATATATCCAAAACAGTAATATAACTGTTCTAGATGGCGATTTCGACCTCAGAGGATATGAAATAGCGCATGGTCAGTTCTTCAATTCAACAGGACGTGCAGCAATCAGCATTTCTTCAAGTCAGATTACTTTTTCTGCAGAAACTGTAAGAAAGTTTGGAGATACCTCTCATGTTGAACTACTAGTGCATCCTGAAAAAATGATACTAGCCGTAAGAGCCTCTACCCCTTCCAGTAACCATGCTGTTATGTGGTCAACACAGAAAAATGGTAAATCACTTCCAAAGATTATACGTGGCAAAGCCTTTCTTCCTACCATATTCAAGCTTCTAAACTGGAAAACAAAATGCAAATATAAAATGCTTGGTATCCTTCATGAAAAAGATGATGAAAAAGTCCTTTTATTTGACCTAAAAGATACAGAAATAGTAATGCCCAGTTCTTTTGTAACTCCGGTAAAGGAAACTTCTATGAAACCTTTCACCTCAGGTACAGGGCATAAGGTACTTGCCTATCCCGCTGACTGGAGCGAAGGATTCGGTAAAAAATACTATTCTCGTGCAAAAGAAAAAGAAATTGAAGAAGATGCTTTATCTGATTGGAATGTTACTACTGAAGGTATGCCGTATAAAGAACCTGAACTAAAGGTAACAGATAGAAATACTTTAGATAAGGAAATCAAAAATATCATGAATGAAATGGAGATTAATACCGATGCCTGAACAAATGCATACAGAAAACATCAAGAATAGAAGGAAACTTCCAGAAATAGAAATAACCGAAACAGAATCTTTCAACTATGACGGATTTCAAGTGGTACGTGGAGAGTTCTTTTCACATGTTTTTGAACCATCATTTACCCTAAATAAAAGCAAGGTCTCTGTAAATAAAGCGTGTATTCGTAAACTGCCGGAAATAGAATATGTGCAGATTCTCGTTAATTCTACGGAAAAGAAACTGGCTGTAAGACCATGTCTTGAAGAAGAAAAAGATTCTGTAAGGTGGTGTTCTTCCGGAGAAAAGAAAAATCCCAAACAAATTACCTGCAGAATCTTCTATGCCAAAGTTATAGAACTTATGGGCTGGAATCCTGACAATAGATATAAGCTGCTTGGTAAACTGATGAAATCAAATGATGAGTACCTTTTCATCTTTGATTTAAATAATCCTGAAATATATCAACCAAAAGTAAGAAGTGATGGTAAATACGTCATTTCAAGAACACCATCATACCCTTCAAGCTGGCAAAATCAGTTCGGTGTTACAGTCGAAGAACATAAAAAGAATTTACAAGTAAATATATTTGATGGTGTTGCAGTATTTGGAATACTTGAACCTAGTAATAAAACGTCATCAGAAAGCGAGGTATAGCATGGACGCTTATGAAAATCAAAAGCCCATCGTATGTATAGATTTAAAGAAAAACAGAATCAGAATACACAAGACCACTCTTCATATGATTGGTGATCCTTCTTTTATAAACCTTTTAGTGAATCCTGAAGAAAAACTTATTGCTATTAAAAAATCCTCTGCCAAAGACAAGGCAGCACTTAGGATAAGAGATAAACAATTAAGTAATGGAAATTGTGTAGAATTTGGCTGTAGAAACCTTCTTTTACTTTTAAATGATATAGATGATTCTTGGAAAACAAATTCTTCTTATCGAATATATGGAAAATATAACAAAGGAGAATGTTTAGCACAGTTTTCTCTGAAAGATTCCATACCAACGGAGGATATATTGTCATATGAATAATATAGAATGGAATTTTCCCAAACTGAAAAAAGATGAAGAATTCATATTCCTTATTCAGCCTTGTTCAGAATCCACTTATCAAAAACTTGAAGAAAGTATAATAAATGACGGCTGCCTCTCTCCCATCACCATATGGAACGGAATCATAGTTGATGGTCATAAAAGATATGATATTTGCAAGATATGGGAGATTCCTTTTAGCATAAGAAATTTACCAATATCTACAAAAGCAGAGATATATTATTTTATATGCTGTGAACAGTTAAAAAGAGATGACCTTACAAGAGAAATGCGTAAATACCTAATAGGAAGAGCATATCAAGCTGAAGTTGAAAAAAATGCAAATCTCTATGTGCGCTCAAATGTTATGAAAGATAGCGAAAGCCACCCATTTATTCCTCCAAAAGCCTATAACAAACAGGAAATTTCTCATAAGGTAGGACACACATTTCATATAGCACCAGCAACAGTTTTCAAGTATGAAACCTATGCCAAGATAATAAATGGTTTAAGAGATAAAGATACTTCCTTAGCAGAAAGTATATTATCAGGGAAAATACGAGTTTCTCATGAAAATATGGTAGAACTTGATAGACTTCCTGCTCATGAAGTAAAAAGCCTAACTCAATTTATTACAGAAAATAAGATAACACATATAAACTATGCTGTAATAAGGCAGTCTCTACAATGGAAATATACTTATACGGAAAAGCCTGATACCAGAAGAAGAAAACAGGAGTCATCAAAACTTGCTGCAATAAAAAAGATGCCTGCATATGATCCTGATGCCAATCTATCAAGTGTTTCTTTCACTTCCCCTTCTTGGAGAAGCATTATTGACCGAGCAAGGCTTAATACAGATTTTTCAAAGGCATCTAAAAATATTAAAGAAAAAACACTATATCAACTTAGACTACTTAAGTTATCGATAAAGGAATTAGAAGATGTTATAAAGGAGGATACTGCAAATGGAAGACCTACTGAATTATGTTCCGAATGTTCACTTCGAACAGATACCAATAAAGAACCTAGTTTCTAATCAAAATTATCAAAGAAATCTATCTACTAGGCATGTTCAAAGGGCAGCTGCTAACTTTGATCTATATCAAGTAAATCCCGTAAAAGTAAGCCGTAGAGACGGAATAAATTATGTCTTTAATGGTCAGCATACCATAGAGATTATTGCCCTTGTTTCAGGTTCTAGAGAAACTCCTGTATGGTGCATGATATATGATGAGCTGGAGTATACCGAAGAAGCTGATATTTTTGCAAACCAAATGAAATATGTAAAACCACTACTGCCCTACGAAACTTTTATGGCAAGTATAGAAGCTGGAAGTGATAAACATCTCATTATTCAGGACTTAGTTGAATCATATAACCTCACCCTATCATCTGCTAAAATACCCGGTGGCATCTGTGCCATCTCCACTCTTGAAACAATCTATGACAAGCATGGCTTTCATGTTTTAGACCATGTTCTAAGACTCATAATTGGCACTTGGGAGGGCGAGCCTAATTCCCTTAGTGCTAATATGCTAAACGGTGTATCAAGACTTGTGGTGGCTTATGGCGACCAAATAAAGGACACCGTTTTTAAAGAAAGGCTAGGCAGAGTATCCATCAAAACATTAAGTCAGACCGCCAAAGACAGACGTGTTGGCTCTCTTGGTTATGCTGAAGCTATTCTTATTTTTTATAACAAACGCTCCAAAGTCCATCTCACTTGGGATAAACTATATGCTAAAAAGACTCCAAGGAAAAATAAGGCTGAAGATTTGATGGATTATATCCCACCTGATGATGATTCTAATGATGAAAACCTTAATGAGAGCTCTTCAGATCATGAATAGTAGAAAGGCTCCGATTTGAATTTACGGAGCCTTATAAATTTAGTAGTATACTCTATTAACAAACTTTATTTATATAATCTGTTATAACTTTAATCATCTGTAATGTAAATTCAGCCTCTCTTTTATTAATGATTACTTCGTTAGGATGTGCTAGTGAATATCTATTTCTTATATCATTTATAGATGAAATAACACCAGAACCACTCCTAATTGTTGTTTTTACTAAATCAGCAACTTCTTGCGGAGTAATATTTTCTGCAAGCACACTATGAAGTTTAGTGTATAATTGGCTAAGTGTATCTGACTCTGCATAGTCAATACCAAAATCATCTAATTTGCTTCTTAAAAAACCATGAAAGGCAGTGTGTATTCTATCAAAAGCTGAATCGTATTGCCCTGCCTCCATGAAAAGTTCAGCATTATCAATGGCACTTTTTATAACATCTGTACTTGCAATATCTGTAAAGTCAATAACTCCATTTTCTTCTGGTAAAAAACCTATCTCCAAATCAGTTAAAATATAATCTTCTTCTAAATATATTTTGTGAGCCGCCTCTAAAATATCTTCTCTTGCACTCTCAATAAGGTTTTCTTTCTCAAGAGGTACATTTATATGTAGAATTGTTCTATAGGTATTCCATTTGATACGTGTAAATAGATTTGTTTCTTCAAGTACAACTTCACATCTTGGCAATATATCTAGTACTTCTTCTAGCGAAGAACCTAATATAAATCTTCCGTTATTGCTCTTTTTCTCTAATACTTTAATTAACATTGCTTTAAAAGTTTTATTGTCCATATTGTCTCTCCCATAGTATCATTTTATTAAGTATAACTATGTGTTATATATTTTTACCATCTAATTTATCAATTAAATATGGTCTGATTGAATTCATAATTATTGCCTTTATTTTAGCATCTTGTTTATAGGTTGGTGCAGTTCTCTTGTTAAACATCTTTAGCATGAAATCATAATCATTTTCGCCATTATGTTTATTAAATTCTGTTTCTATAAAAGCACCATCTTCTAGCATGAATCTCAACAGATTTCTTGAAAAATACTCTGAAGTCAAAGAAATATATTCCCCTTTTTCTATTGCATGCATTAACTGAAATAATTTCTCACTAACAGAGACTTGCTCATTTAAATCAATTCTGCCAAACTTTTTTATACAACTACTACCGATTGGTTCTAATATATTATGATTATATATGTTGTGTATGGTA
>ENA-OWLX01000741-OWLX01000741.1-metagenome-genome-assembly--contig:-NODE-741-length-12361-cov-12.638144_pt1 | contig 12361 bp, 22 predicted proteins | sample MGYA00245351_ERZ651106 | MGnify/ENA primary metagenome ERZ651106 (study PRJEB26857, sample SAMEA4031768) | metagenome | biome: human; feature: oral; material: saliva | place: Philippines | collected 2014... | reverse complement strand
TATTTTTGACCTCCTTTAAAATCTATATTATATATAATATAGATTTTTCACGAAAGAGTCTTACAAACTATTTTGTATTCAGGAGGTTTTTCTGAATTGTTAATCCCGACTATACCGACAAATACAAGGGTTATAACCTTGAAAATACGAAATAAACTTTAATGGTTGTCCGCAATCTTGACAGTTCGGTTTTTGTTTGAAGCCTCTTTCGGTTAAATACAATAACTCATCAAGTACTGATGTATCGTAGAAATATTCCAAAAACGTAATCTCATCTTTATCTAACATATTTTCGAGAAAACGAAGGTCTTTAACTTTCTCGCAAGTTAAAACCTTTGCACGAATTTTTTCAATTCTTTGAGAATCTCCATATCGGTTTTCAAGTTCCGTCTTTTTCAATATTGTATGCGCGACGAAGATGTCTCTAAGAATTTTAAAATACCGTCGGTCTATTAAATCTGTATTCAAATTTTGTTTTTGAAAAAATAAACAACCAACATCTGTGAACATTTGTGAATACTCCGATTCAGACAAAAGTGGATAACATATTGGTATTGTTTTTGAAACAAGTTGAACGAAATCCTTTGAATGAACAAATAACTCAATTTGTCTACCAGCTGAAGTTAACCTTGTGAAGAATTGAAAAACATTAAGCTCTATGTTTTTTAAAAAATTAAATATTTTATTTTGTATTGTTTCTAATAATTTATCTATACACATTTTTAAGCCTTCTTCTCAAATATTATAAACAACTATCAAGTGTCGATACTTTTTCAATATCTTGTTTCAATTCAGATTCGAGTTCCAATAATAATTTTCTTAATTGATCAAGTGTTATATATCTAAGATTAAAATCTGTTATGTATACATCGACATTTTCACCTGGATATCTAAAATCCGACTGATAGTCATATAAAATAAATAATGTGTCTCCTTGTTTTATATTTGGACAGTCTACAGGTAAGTTATTCAACTCTTTTTGTATATCGATGTTTATAAAATCGACATCTCTTATTTCTTGAGAATACCTTTTCTTGATTTGGGTAATAATTAAATTAAAAAGAGTACTTTTGAGGTTTTCAGTTTGATCAGTTATATACTTCGTTACAAAGCCACTAAGGTTGTAACTGACTAGGTGTTCACAAAAATATTTTTGAAATATCTTCATGGTAGAAGAATCTATTTCGTAAAAAGTGAAAGGTGTTTCGTTGATAGTTTTAATTCTTTTCAAGCTGTTATATCCTTTTGTTCAATTCTTCCGATCCAGTTTTGATAATAGTCCCAATAGATTGTATCTACGAGTCTAGCATTGTCTGGTATAATATTTTCTCTCTTATGAATACTAAGGTTTTCATCTATTATTTGATATTCATATCCATCTCCAACATCATGAGGATCTATATAATAGTTTCGTTCCTTGTCGTTACATTTTTTACCAAAAGCGAATAATACAAAATCAGCTTCAGATATATAACAATAACAGTTGATTTTAGGTTGGTAATGTACAATTTTATCATCCTTCAAAAAGAAGAAATGTATATCATAATCCTTTCCATATTCGCCGTCGAGTTTAACTACTCGATTATTTCGTAATTCGTTTAATATTAAAAATACAGTATCGCTATAAAAATTTTTCATAATTGTGTACCTCTTTTATATATAATATATACAATTTCTCAGTTAGGTTATTCCAAAAAAGTTAATTGATTTTCTATAGATTTTTGAAAAGTATATTCAGAAACTCGAGTGTGTATAAGATCTAACAATTCATCGGTTAACGCAAAATTACATTTTTTAAGTTTTTGTGTGAATCTCATCCAACGGTTGTTAGGAAAGGAACAACGGTGTCTCTTTGTCCAGTCTATATATGATTTAACTTTATCTTGAAACGTTCCGGATTCACTACCGTATTTTTGAAGGGCTTTCTCGAGATCTATTAGATATTCACAGTCGTTTCTTATTTGTGTATTTTGTTTTGGGTATCGATTTGAAGTTACTTGAGTTATTTTCAAGATACTTCCTCCAATTGATCAACTAGGTACTGATTGAGTTCTTGTTTCGCGAAGTCTTTATTTTGAATTCGATTAATTTTTCTATCAAGGTCTTTCCATGAATATTTCGGAGAACTACCGCAAACAAGTTTATGTAACCGTCCTCCATTCTTTCGATTTTCCCAAAGATACTGATTCAATAATTCTCTTTCAGATCTAAGACTATCGTCGTATTGATAATGTCCATATATGTATGCTTTTTCGACTTTTTTCTGTAACATTCCTTTACTAATGTTGTCAATCAAGTAATACTTACGGTTATGTTTTGTAGGATTTTTATATTCAAAGGGACCTTTTATATATCTACCGAGATTTGAATATTTTTGAGTGATTTCATTATATTCAACCTCTGACAAATCATATCGAATTTGTAATGTGTATGTATTTAAGTTAGGTCTCAATTCCTCCCTATAACTAGCAAAGTTCGAAGGACCTTGAATCATCTTATATTTTTTGTTGTAGTCTTTTTTGTTTTCAACCCAAAATCTGTCGGATATAAACTCTATCAAATATTTTAAAGCTTCGTTATCTTGACTATTAAAATCATCAATTAAAGTTAAATAGATGTAATACCCATTATGAATAGGTTTTTCAAGAGGTATATATACAGCTGACTTGTCGAACTCTTGATAAACCGTGTTTAAACGCTTTTGTAATTTTAATAATTTTTTATCATGTACAGTTTGTTTATCTAACAACATGCATACTGCCTCTTGAAATAATATCTATTCCGAAAATACAATTGTGAGACTCTCGGAATCTACAATTTTTTCTAGACCTCTCTCTGTTTGAATCTCGTATAGGATATAATCGATATCCGTTCTAAGTATCTGTGATAAATGTATAACCCGAATTGAAACGTTTGAGTATTTTCGAATACAGGTTTCACCGTTCCAAAATTCAATATTAGAGACCTGCGAAGGAATAGTTTCATTTGAATCTACCGCTTGTCTACTACAGCTGTTCAAAAACAAAACCATACATATCGCAAAAATAATTTTAAGTTTTCTCAACTTATATTCTCCTTTGTTAGTTACAATATAGCGAAAGCGCTGCGAATTGTTTCAGGAATTCTAAATCTCGAACTAAATAGTTGTATGACTAAGGTAGATCAAAAAGATAAAGATAAACAAAACGCTGAGATAAGTCAACAGATAAAAACAACAACTAGGACTAATCTTTTTCAGAGATTAGCCGCAAGATTTGGTTTTGGAGTTCGTAAACCTACAGCTAAATCTCAATCTAGTTTTAAACTTATACAAACACCTACATCTGCTCAATTTGTTCAGAAGAATACTACATCTGAAATTGAAATGATTGATAAAATCTTTAGAGGTAGTACCCTAAGTTCGACGGTACAGGATTTATTTGAAGATTGGGCTAAAGACACTCAAAACACGTATAGAAATATTTACGAACGAGAAACGAGATTAGATGCATTAACATTTTTGTGTGATAATGAGGGAGTTGTTAATCACTCTGTTAATCTCGTTGCTGCGGAGGTTGCGTCCTTAACAGATAATGTTGCTTTTACGGTTATTAGCGAAGATGAAGCTTGGCAAGAAAATACAAATATACTTTTGAAAAAAGTGTGGCACTACGATCAACCAACGATATATGCCTTAGCTTGGGATATTTTCTTATATGGAGAAGCTTTTCAAGCTAGAGAAATTTCAAGTGCAGGTGTTGTAGATATTTCAAATATTAAGGTAAATGATATTGTTGAAAGGTGTGAATTTAAACCAGCTGAAGTCTTAAACTTTCATGCTCAAGCTAACGCCTTTAACGGAGCCGCTAGGAGTACAGGTTTTACGGTAAACTTAATGAATCCAACTAACGGAGGTTTTACACAAAATAACCTAAACTTTACCGCAGGATCCCGACAAACTACATATAAATCCACAGATAGTTTATTAAAAGATTATATCAAGAACCTATCCGACGTTTGTGAAAATGAATGGTTTACTTCACACTTGTTAGGTTATAGAATCGCAAACGATACTCTTATTGCACCGTGGCAAATAGTTCATTATAGAATGAATTCACATACTAACGAATTTTGGCCATATGGAAGATCTCAATTATTAGATTGTTTATCAGCTTGGAAGCAACTACAACGTACAATGGGCTTAGATGATTTAGCAACGTTATTAAATATGCCGGTTCATATGTATAAAGTAAATACTAAAGGAGCGACACCTGCAAGAGCTTTTGATATTGTAAATACAGTTAAGGAAGAATTTGAAAATGTTGGGTTAATGTCACATTCCGCAGGTATTGAAGGTCCAAGTCTTTGTACGACCGTATGGACATCTGATGATTTATTAACGGTAGAAAAATCAAAGGGTGAAGGAACAACCGATAATAGTAATACAGACAAGATGAAGTTCTTTTATGAAAGACTTGCGAACGCTACAGGTATTCCAATGTCATATCTTTGTCCTGGTACAGAGGGATTTCAGATGTCGGGTGTAGCTTTAGCCGCCCTATATCGACCATTTAGAACACTTATTTCAAATATTAGAGGGATTATTAGTTCAGAGGTTGAAGACACCATTAGGCTTCATGATTCTATTAATAATGTAGAAACTCCTGATTTTGTTTTGACAATGAATGTTGAAAATCCTGTCGCATCTGATGATCTTAGCCAAAAGTTAACCTTAGTTGACAGTGTTTTAGATCAAGTAACGAATCTCCTAGGATTAGAAGACAAATCACAACTACCGCAGTCCGTTAAAAAAGATATTATATCTAAGTATGGTGGTTTATCTGTTACAGAACTTGCTAAATATATTCAAGTATTAGAACAAGACGGTGTTGAAGAGGAACTTGAGGTTAGTGATGAAGAACTTGAAGCCGGATTTGGAGATGAGTTGGAAGACGACACGGACACAGATATGGAAGAAAGTTATCGTAACAAAAAGAGAAGATTAATAGAAGCCCGATATAGATCTACAAAAAAAGATAAAATAAAATATCATCTTGTAGAAAAGTTAGGAACACTACAGCTTCCAAAATCATCTAGTCACTTCTGTAGTGGTTGTAATTCTAAACTAAACGAGGATTATATAAAGTTTTTAGTATCAAGACCAAGGGTTAGAAAAGGTCGAAAGAGAATTATAAATTAAAAAGAAATAAAAAATCGACGATTTAAATCGTCGATTTTTTAATGTTGAAATACTTATATCTTAAAGGTTTGGAACATTTTTATACAGTTCTTTATCTATTTCCGCAACCTCGCCTTTTATATTCAATTCTCCAAATCGACCTGTTGCAGGAGACCATGTTATTGTATTCATTCCTTTATTAACATGTATAATATCTGTCTCACCAGGTGTTTGTAAAAATGCTTTAAGTTGATCTTTTGTTTTAATTTTCATTATTGTACCTCACAACCTTTAATTAATCATCGTAGTCGTCAAACTTCGAGTAGTAGTTGTCTGCTACTCCCTCCGGATCAATTGTTAAGGGTTCATCCATCCAAGCCCAAATCATTGTATCATTAAGATCAATGTGATCCCAGATATAACTATCGTTATTGATCGTTACAGCTCTTGACCAATCTTGTTTTTCAAGAAAAGCTTCTGCATCTTCTTTTGTTGTAAAGAATTCACAAATATCATCAGATACATATGTTTCTCCAACTGGTTCATAAAATCCTTCACTTTCACCAGGTTCCCACCAAGTAGCTTCCCAGTGATGTGTTTCTACATATTCGTAGTCTTGTAAAAATTGAACTGCTAGATAATAGATATTATTTCCAAGACTACTGAGAGGTCCTTGAGGATTCTTGATTTCGGTTTTAACCGCGATAATTACATCTTGTGTATCCGGAGTATCTTCGTCTGCATCCTCGCTCCAACCTGAGTTATATAACGGAATCGGTTGTGCGGTAATTTTAATGTCTTTATCCTCATAAAACTTTTCAGTAAAATTATCCTCACTTTCCCGAAGACGTCTTCTATAACATACTTTCTTTAAGTTTTTCATAAGATTCCCTCTTTATATTTTTTTTAAGTTAGTTTACAAAATTGAGTCAAAAAATACATTAAACACATCTAACCAATCTTGAACAGGTCTTTCGTGAAGATCATCATTTTTTTGTTTAAGATACATTTGAAACGCTATAACCTCAGATTCGGTCATTACGTTAATTTCACAGAATTGTTCGAAAGACATCTATTCGTCCTCCGGAAAGTCTCGATTTAACGCTACATTCTCATCTTTAAGAGGAAGAATATCTATTAATCTATAATCAATAGTATCTATTTCAATAACATCAAATCCAAAATCATTCGCATCTCTTAACATATCAACAATATTACTTTCATAATACTGTGTTGCACCCGTTAATGCTGCTTGATTTTTCTTTGTAGGATTTTTATTATATCTATCCTGAAGTCTCTGAATCCATTCGTTTTTTAATTCAAAAGCTGGAAGAATAATACTAACGTTAACTTGAGGATTTTTTTGACGAAGTTCGTATAGATATTTTCTAAGAGGTTCGTGAGACGATGTAAATACGGAATACCCCTGAGCGGCTAAATCAAAAGCAAGATTACCATAATAGATATACCATTCATCTGGTCTATATCCATCATCTAATCGAAAGTTACTTGATTCTAAATCTATAAATCCAAAACATTCATTAACCGTACTAGATTTTCCAATTCCTTGATATGCTATATATATTGTACCTGGTGTTAAAACCGTGTGTTCGTTTTCTACCACTTTCTACTCCTTTATTATAATTAGATGTAGGACTCGACAATGTCAATAACTGTATCAGAATCTAAAAAAGGTAGATTTAAACCGGTCCAATCTAAAGCGTCATCTACATCTTCAAAAGCATCTTCTTCACACATATCTATTAAATAATTTTTATCAGCTTGAAAACACTCTACAAACTTTTCATCTTCAAAGAAATCATCAAACTCTTTTACATCGGTAACCGTTAAAAGATCTGTATCAAAAATACCGATAGCTGCGTGATGTCGTAATAAACCTACGCCAGCTAAACCATCCGCGTATGTTGAAGAAATTTCGTCATCCCACTCGTAATTTATATAACCATCAAATCCTAACTCTTTTACAAGAGGTAAAATATATTTATCTCGTACGCTATCTTTTCTAAAACAAACCGTTGACCAGTCTTCATCCTTAAATCGCTCAAAGTTTATTTTAAGGGTATTACCAGTCTCTTCATATGCAGATTTTAGAAGTTGTAGTTCATCTTCATTTCTAGCATCAAAAATATTTAAGTCTCTTTTTGGTTCTAAAACCATTATACATCCGTGTTGATTTGAATCATCTACTGAATATAGAGCTGCATATACAAAATCTGGTGTAGTATAAAAAGGTTGAGAACCTGAATTCTTTTCAAGAGTATTTGTTTTATAATCTCCGTGGTATAGTGTTATATTTGAAAAATCCTTATATTCTTCTTTTAATGATCTGTTCATGTTAATATTTAGTTTTAAATTCAACACTTCATCTGATCTATACTTTTAATCTAAAAACTAACTGAAAACAAAATGAGGAGACTATATGAAAATTTTAATTATACCAGACATACACGGTTGTACAACTTGGTTAGATTCTTTTAAAAAATATCATAATGATGTAGATCACATAGTTTTCCTTGGAGATTATTTAGACTCCTTTAATGAGAATGAACAAGGTGAGAACGGAGCTAAAAATCTTGAAAACATTTTAGAGACAACCGAATCATTTAAAAATAAAACTACTCTCTTATTTGGAAATCACGATCTTTGTAATTATGTTATACAAGGAGGTTGTTCCGGATTTCAAGTTAAGTTTTTTGTAAGATATAATCAGATACTTCAAAGTAATTTATCTCGCTTTAAAATTGGAGTCAACCTAGATAATTGGATTTTCTCTCACGCAGGTTTCTCAAAAACGTGGTATGAAAACTTAATTGAAGTTTTTAGAAAAAAGGGTTTTACTAGCGATCTAGGTGATCCTTTACAAATCTGTGATCTAATCCTCGAAAACAAGATGTTTCAACATTTTGACTATGTAAGAGATCCTGAAGATTTTAGAAGAATTGGAGAATCTATAAAACAGGGACCTTTGTGGATTAGACCTACAGCTCTTATAAAAGATATGTATTATCCAAAACAAGTCGTAGGTCATACTGAATTTCAACCAGGTCCGCTTAAGATATTAAATAAACAAAATAATTCAATTTTGTTTTGTACAGATACTCAAAGTCACGATAAGTCGTATATTTTAGATACCGAAACCAACAACCTGAACGTTGATCCTCAAACTTTTGTAATGAACGATGATTACTCTTTTTCAAAAGAGGTTAGCGAGAATACATAAATGGATTTAACTCCTCAACGACCTACATTTCCAGGTAAACCACTAGTAACTAATCCTGTTCGAAATATCATCACTCAAATGGAACATATGTTAGATCTTCCAAGTATTGATAAATATGTTCCAGTTGTATCAAAATGTGGTCTAGGTAAAGTTCAAGGTACAAAAGGAACAGCTAGAGGTATTCAATTTGACTCATATTGGGAATTTGCTTTTTATATTTATAAATCCGAGATAGAGGGTAAGACTATTATTAGAAATACCGAGGAGGCTTTCGATTACACTAGAGAGGATGGAAGACCTGCGAAGTTTTATCCAGACTTTAAAGTAGATGGAATGTACTATGAAGTTAAAGGTAGATTTAGGTCAGATGATTTATTAAAAAGAGAAGCTACAATTGGTCTTGTTACATTTATAGACGAACAAGATATGAAACCAATTCTTCGCGAAGTATATAGATTTAAACCAAATTGGAAGTCTGAATATTTTGAAATATCCTCAGGCATTCATTACGGAAAACACTAGACCCGAAAAAAGTTATTTGTTGAACCTAATTTGAATAGTGTTTCATTATAGTCTGAATCTGTTTCTTTTAATTTTAAAACATTCTGTAAATACCAAACAGCTTGTTGATATCTAGACATCTTACGTAGTTTCAAAACATCTGTCCATTCAAGGTACGTTGAAACGTCCGTTTGTGCTATAATTATTGAAAAATCTGAACCTTGTCCGATTGTAAGATTTAAGTCAAGAATCTCTTCATTATATTTTATAAAAAGACTATAGGATGAAAAATGTTCTGAACAATTTTTTTGAAAAGGTGATACGTGATTAAAAATATCCTGAAGATCGTTCATCGCGAGATAATATCTATCTAACGTCCAACCCTTTGGTATTAGATTTTTCCAATCTAAATATTCTAAGTCACTCGTCCAGAAACCTTCAAACTTTCTAGTCGATATACATTGAAGAAGATGTTCAACGTCCGAATTTTCAAAATCTTTCGCTTGGAATTCTTCTTCGTTTGGAAACATGTCTAATATACTTTCAATCTTATTTTCAACGTCTTGTTCTTGCATGTATAAAATATAGAACTTATCTTTCTTCTATATCCTCTTGTATTTCTTTCTCTTTTGTATTTGTATCTGTTTTAGGTGGTTCAAAACCTTGTAGGGCTTTCGAAGTAGTTATAATACCAGTTAGGATACCTAACAACAACGCAACGTGTCCATAAAACGAATCTGGTATTTCAGCTACGCCGGGAATAAAGTGTGATACCAAACCTGCAAGAAGCGTAAGAACTACAATCGCTATATCTACTTTTATAACTGATGCGAATGCCCATCTTGTTGAAGATATAGTTGTTGTATCATCTGCAATTTCTCGAATAGTTATTCTTTTCATTTTTTTGTAACTCCTCTTGATTAATTAGAGTTTTCAAAACCTGAACTATTTAAGTTATGACAAGAAAACTTTTTATATCTCAACCAATGCGAGATAAAACAAAACAGGAAATTTTAAATGAAAGACAAGTTCTTATAGACCTTGCAACAGTTAAATTAAACGGAGAAGTCTTTGAGGTTATCGATTCCTATATAACTGATTTTCCTGAAGATGAACCTATAAAACATACATCCGTTTGGTATTTAGGAATGTCTCTAATAATGTTGTCGAAAGCAGATTTCGTTATTTTTGGAGATGGTTGGCAAGACACTCCAGGTTGCTTATTAGAACATAAGACTTGTGAACTATATAATATTCCGATTCTAAGTGATTAGATCTCTATATTTCTCTAGAAAGGAGATACTAATAATCTATGGAATTTGATATAACACAAGTCTATACAGTTTCAACTGCCGATCTGTTAAAACCAGGTGATGTTTGTATTTTTGCAGACAATCTAAAAGAATTAAGAGATCTTGTAGAACGAGGTGTTGGTTTACGGCATAGTACTATCAAAAGCATCCGAGGTCCAGAGGAAAATCTTAGATTTATAGACAATCACAATAAATTATTTGGATTAGCGTATCTTATTGATGATTTATCTAGTTTTGAATATAAACCGTATGATTCTATTCAAAAAACCTTAAAAGCACTTGAACCTCATAACAATTGGATTAAGTTGAAAAATGAACAAGAACATTTTCAGGTTGTTGCAGTTAACCTAACGGGTATTAAAACAAGTGTAGGTAGTTTTTATATATCTTTTGATAAACTTCTTCAAGATTATGTATTTCCGGATAATACTCCTTGTGGTGAAATTGTAAGGTAGAGGGTAGAATAATGTTTAGGGATAAAAAGAAAATTGAAGAAAACATTAAAGAAGAATTAATTCAGAAAAAGTTTGATGAGATATATAAAGATTTCATCTTTGACGATCCCTCAGATGAGTTAATGTATTTTAACGCTTTTAAAAAGGGATTTCTCGTTGGAGAGAATTCGATGAGTCATCAAATATTTGATATGGTTCAAACGACAATTACGGAGGTATAGTCTAATGCTTGGTATAACTTATTTTCCTAAAAAGAAAGAATTTTTTAAACTCAAGACTCAATGGGAGAAACACGTAAAAAATAGAAATAGAGCGCTCGACAGATTATGTTCTGAACAACCTCTTAAATCTAGAAAAGATCTTGAAGAGGTTTTGTTATGGAGATTACATGAAAAAGGGGCGACGGTTCCAAGTTGGTGTAAATATAAAAAGACTCTTAAACATACAAAAGTTTCGGAACTCGCAAAATATATAATGAAGTTAGAAAAAATTCACAGAAGTAGATTTCTATTTTAATTCGCATTAAAAAAGTCGATACTAAAATGTATCGACTTTTTCTTTGTAATCTATTCTTTTTGTTTTTGTTCTAGAATTCGAACTCGTTTTTCAAGTTCTTTTAACCCCTCTGACCATCTCACTAGAGTTTCCGCTACAGACTCTCCAAATACATAATCAAAAGCAGACTCTAACTCTGTTGATTCTTGAATATCTTTCATTCGGTCGGATCCTTAGCTTTTAGTGATTCAAGGTATGACCTTTGTTTTAATTCAACTTCGATATCTTGTTTAAGTTTCTTTTTTAAGTTATTTAGCGGACTAATACCAAATGTATTTTGGACCTCTTGTTGTTTTAGATATACCTCATCCGAAAATGCTTTATCATAGGTTATCTTTATATTCTTGATACCTACAATCGAAATAGGACTATAAACCCAGTTATGAGGACTTTGATGCGTTATAACTTCAATTCTTTTTAAGACTATATCTTTGTTTGAAGGATCTACAATTGAGGTCTGTTTTATGTCTTTAATTCGGGTATCTGATATATAAGTATCAAAATCTATTTTGACAATAAATTCAACCATAGAGTTCATTACCGTCGAAGTGTTTTTAGAGTTAAATCTTCTACGATATTCTCGACCACTGTGCTCCCATACAACCTCAACCTCATCATAACCTCGATTAAGAGTTAAGACCATTTCCATACTTTTTATATCAGCTACGTTTTTTATAATGCCAGATCCTATATTTTCGGTATTAAATCTAGCATTACAGAACTCAATCGCGTATCTACTATCCGCATTCGGTACGGAGTTTACATAAACACACAGTCCGTATTTTTCAGATGTGATCGGATATTTTAAGTTCTTACCTAAGGTGTAATAACCAGATAAACTTACGGCTTTCGCATTAGAAACCCAGTCATAACCGGTTTCTAATACATCTTGTTTTACGGAATAGTCAAAAAGAACAGATTCCTCTGTGAAACTAAAAAATAAACAAAATCCAAACAACAATGGCAGCAACTGGCAAAAATGCCGAAATCGTCCTTGCAACTGGAATTTTTTCCAGCAAAGTAAACACAATTCCATAAACAATAGACAATACCGCCACTAATATCAGAATTTTATCCACTCCTTTGTGAATTAATCCATTAAGTTCAATTTTTTCATTAGTAATTTCCATAATAAACA
>ENA-OWLX01000740-OWLX01000740.1-metagenome-genome-assembly--contig:-NODE-740-length-12362-cov-23.889900_pt1 | contig 12362 bp, 11 predicted proteins | sample MGYA00245351_ERZ651106 | MGnify/ENA primary metagenome ERZ651106 (study PRJEB26857, sample SAMEA4031768) | metagenome | biome: human; feature: oral; material: saliva | place: Philippines | collected 2014... | reverse complement strand
ATTGAGTTTCTAATTTTTATTTATAAGTCTGTTAAGACAGATATATATACGCAATATAGTTGTTATACGAAAACAAAACTACTTAAGAAATCTGGTCCTGAATTACAAGTAATATATCAGTTACTTGTAAGTGACCTAGAAAGCAGATATATGTTTGTTTGGAGTGCCGTTTCTTTAGGCGCTATATTGGGTTTTATAGTAGGTATAGGATCGAATTTAGCGATAGAGGTATTAAAGGATGTTGCTAGTGATAATATTGTATATGCATATAATCAATTTATAATTATGCTAGTGAAAATATTGTTAGTCATTAGTATTGTAGGATTTATTCTAACAATGTTATTGAGTATTTCTAAGTTTAAATCTATCGGTTTTTATGTGGTTTTATTTATTTCACTAATGGGAGGAGTTTATTGGAGTCATTTTGAACATTCTATTTTGATGGATTTGTTTTTTCTCATATTGAGTTGCATATGCATATGTACTATGCTTGCTACTGTTTTTGACACTATAAAGAAATGTGTTGTTATAAAAAAAATAGTGATAGAAGAAATATTGGCTAATAGAACTATGACTATTCGATTACCTAAATATATACAGAAATAATTGTGAATTATCTAATATGATGTACTATAATTATATTGAATAAAGACAGAAAACATAGAAATTAGTATAAAAAAGACAGAAGGAAGACAGAAAAAGACAGAACATTTCATTCTATATTATTTGGATACTATATTTAGTATTTAGATATCATATTTAATCTATATATAGTGTTTATTATGAAGACAGAAGAAGACAGTAGAAAGACAGAAAAAGACAGTAGCAATAAAAAGGTGAGTGTAATGCGTATTTTATTAGCAAATTTAACAAAGATGGTAGGAGATACAGGTGGCCTTGCTAAGGTGACGGCTGCGTTTGCCAATGAGATGCAGCGCCGTGGGCACGAGTTGAGCCTTGTGTATAGCGATGTGCAAACTGGGGATTTCTACTATCCTCTTGATGCGGGCATTGAGGCGTATGATTTATGTCATTATGAGGGTGAAAGTCATTCTATTCCTCTTTGGTATAAGGCAAAACGGGAGATTTTGCGTGCTTTTAACAAGCGTAAAGCTCGTGGTGTGAATAATGAGTTTACGAAGAAGTATTTACTAGGTCATCTTCAGTCTGTATTAGATCGAACCAAGCCAGATGTAATCGTGTCGTACCAACCAGCAGCCTCAAAGGCTTTGTTGCTTGACTTGAAAACTAATATTCCTGTCATTACTATGAGCCATGGGGATCCTGAGGATTATTTTCATACCTATCCTGTAGAGGAGGTTGAAGCGGTTGCAAAGAGTACGGTAAATCAAGTATTATTACCATCCTTTGAATCTCATATTAAAAATCACTTGCCAAATGCTAAGACTGTTGTTATTGGTAATGCTATCCCTCAATATGCGGAGCAGGCAGAGCTTTCACAGGTGAAAGACCGTTATAAAATCATATTTGTAGCGCGACTCGATAAGAATCATAAACGACCACATTTATTGATTGAGGCATTTGCACCATTGGCCGGGAAGTATCCAAATTGGGATATAGAGTTATGGGGCCAAGAGGACCGTAAGATTTACAAGAAAGAGTTGGATATGATTGTATCCAAGGCGGGACTTGGAGACCGTGTTCATTTTATGGGGACGACAACCGATGTACCAAGTGTACTCGTTACGGCAGATATATTTGTTTTCCCAAGCGCCTATGAAGGATTTGGGCTTTCACTGGGTGAAGCGATGAGTATGGGCTTGCCAGCAATTGGCTATAAATCCTGCTCTGCTGTTAATGAACTTATCATCGATGGGGAAACAGGCATCTTATGTGATGATGGGGTAACACCATTGACGGAGGCTTTGGAACGATTGATGCATGATCAAAACCTTCGCGTTACCATGGGTCAAGCCGGCCGTGAACGAATGAAACAATTTAGCCCAGAATCCATTTGGGGACAGTGGGAGGAATTGTTGAAGACTACAAGTAAAACTAAATAAATTATAAAAACCAGTGGAGTAATTATTTAGTACTTCACTGGTTTTGTCATATTACTTGTATATTTTATTTGTTATTATTGTATACTAAGATGTATGGATAAAATATTTACGTTCTCAGTAGATTATATAAAATGATAACTATCATCAGAGGTAAAATATGCTTGAGTCACTACTAATAGGATTACAACAGGATTTAAAAATCTTTATATGGGCACCTATAATCAGTGCTATCTTTCGATTTATTTTTATTAAACTATATGGACCTTCATATCATTGGAATGTAGATAAGAAAAAACTAGTTAAAACCTTTACTTATGGATTTTGGTGGGGACTCGATTTTCATGCTTATGTATTATTAGTTTCCTTTTTAGCTATCTCTTTACCGGGTGCATTTATATCCTCTTATTTTGCGGTAGGTGATATTGTAAGAACGATACTTTTAACATTGTATTTGATGGTATTATATGCTGCATTTATGGGAAAATTAATATATTATTATCATTTTAAAGATACTTATAATGAATTAGTTCGTTTGGGTGGTAATGCTGATAAAAAGAATCTACTAGATATATTTTTTAATGAAAATCATGGGTTATGGATTTTACTTGGTTTTATTCCCTTTGCAGTAATTACATCTTTAGGAATTTATGCAACTTTATTAACACCGGTATTGTTGATACCTACATTTCCATTTGTAGGACAAGTAGTGGGAACAATTATATCAGTTATTCTTACGGTAGTGGTTTTCTATTGGTTACGTTATGGTGGTACATTGAATCATCGTAATAAACCGGAGTGGGATTTTGTACCAGCTATTATTAAAAATGATATATTTTTAGCTAAAGCCGTTATTGATGATTTGATTGCATTGGAATTAGTGCATAAACATAATGTTAATGAAGTTTTGAATCACGATGATAACACGGCGATTAAAAATTTGCATATTATTCCAGAATTTAAAGATATAAAGATAGGAGTAAATCCATTAGAGCTTTTACGAAAAAAAGCTGAAGGCCCGAAAATTTCTAAGCCTAAGCATATTTTTATTCTTGTTGGTGAAAGTCTTACACAATCTGTGACGGATGATATTTATTCAGAATATCATATTGCTGATGCAGGAAAGAAGTTTAAAGCACAAAAGAATACTATTTCTATGGAGAATTTTTTGCCTGCAGGCATGATTTCTCAACCGGCTATTACAAGTCTCATTTCAGGAATTTATGATTCTAATTTGGAAATTAATGAGAAAACACAATTTTGGGAACATACTATAATTACTTCTCTGCCAAAACAAATTAGAAAGTTGGGTTATAAAACTAAACTTTGGTATGGTGGTAATATTTCTTGGGCTAGCTTAGGTTTATTTGCTCCATCAATGGGCTTTGATGAGTGTATTGGTGGACCAGATATTTGTGGTGAAGATGCGCCTGCCACATGGCTAGGTGTGTATGACCATTTATTTTTAGATGAGGTAAAAAAACGCATATTGGCCGCTGATGATGAGCCAACTATGCATTTTATTTATACAACATCTAATCACTCACCAAGCACAATTCCTATTGAACGATATGGATGGAATGCAGATACGATTTTTGGAAATATTCCTAAAGAGGTAAGAGATAATAAGAGTAAAGTAGCATCTTTGGGTACTTATTGGTATGCAGAACAGGCATTATTCCGTTTCGTTGATGATATGAAAGAACATTTTGAAGATAGCCTTATCATAGTCACAGGTGATCATTCCTGTGGCATAGCAGATTCTCTGCTTTCATATAGAAAACAAACTATTAGAGAATCATTTTGTACTTATTTTGCTATGTATCATAAGGATATTGATGCTAACTGGATTAATAAAAATAGTATTGGTGATCATATGCAAATTATGCCTACTATTTTTGAACTTATAGCACCAAAAGATTTTGAATATTATTCTTTAATGCCTTCCTTATTTGAACCTCAAGAACACATTGTAACTCCGTACCATTGGATGACACAATCTGAAATCGGTTTTTATGGTAACTATACAGCACAGGATATTAACTGGAGAGATTCTAAACAGCAAGATTCACCTATTACACATATAGAACGTCATGATTTTGAAGAAATCAAGCAAGCTTATGTAGAGTTAACAGCTTGGGTTGTACGGCATCCAGAACTATTGATATCTAAATCATAAAAATTTGTATATCTTGAATTGCAATAAGTAATGCGACAAAATTAAATCAAATTTCTAATCTCATGTTTAGATATGTCAAATGATGTTTTAAACCCAAGTCATTTCCTAGGTCAATTATTAATCAACATTAGTGCTTCTGTTAGTTTATCAAGTGTAACTTTAGCTAAATCAATTTTCTTGTGTACCGATTTTTTGCCATTCCGGCGAAGTACTTTTTCTATTACAGCAAGAAAACCACGATGGATCCAAGAATATATTGTCTTAAAGCTTAGAAATCCAATTACTTCTTCTGGAGACCAAGTTTGTTGTAGCCTAGATTCAATTAAATCCGCTAATTGAGGTGTTAACTTTATTGCTCTTCCTTTAAGACTTGCTAATAATGTATTTGTGGTTATTTACATTTTACACGAGAGCTCCAATATGAGTCTTTTTTATTTGTTGCAATATATTTTACAATTCATCAAATACAATCACATATTTAAGCAGGATTTTATTCTCTCTTTATTGAAACGTATTAATAAGTATTTTGTTGATACGTTTTTATATATTAGGAGGGTTTTTATATGATTGAAGATAGGATTGTTTTTGACGGAGAAGAGATTCTTTGTATATATCACAAAGGGATTGATGATTTTGTCACTGTTAATCATGAGGAACGCACTACACTAGATGGTAAACTATTAGAATTCATCGAACAAAAAGTAGACAGTGATATTGTGCTTAATAAGGTGAGTTCATTGGCATCTATACAGGGGGTGTTATCTACTGGAGAGGATTTGAATCCTTATGGCCATAGGGCATCAGCACATTGTAGTCATTATATAGTAGCTAATAAACCATCATTTTTGTTATATAGCGATGAGTTTACATCTAATGATGCTAACGTATTGGTAGAACTATTTGATTTTATTAACACATATTGTGGTTTACAATTTAAAAAATATCCATTACATTTAGGGGATATTTTTATCTTTGAGCCTATTCCTGTAGAAGGACGGGGAAATGAAGTAGATGGGATTGATGGTCTTACGCTTACAAATCTTCCTGTAGATTCTATGCTTATTGTACATTTTAAAAGTTATGATGATTTAGGTGATACTGAGTATATTGTTGATACGGCTATTATTAATGTTGAGAGTGGGAACAGAAGCATTAATATTAGTTCTGAGCATCCTTGGCAAAGTTTTGATATATTTATATATCGTGAAGGAAAATTAATATATAAATCTATTGATAACTCTATTATGCGTTTGATACATATGACGATTGATATACAATGTGAACCTGTGGAGTTATCTTTTAAACGATTAGGGAAAACAACTATTCAACAACCTAGTGAAAAAGGAACTTTTACAGTGGGAAAGATGATTGAGCCGAAATTGTTAAGGAAATATAATAAACAAATTGTTGATAATATGGCCTTGTATGTGGATGATGTAAATAAAATATTGTATGGTGGAAGTGATGAAGATATACAAATTGAAAAAGATTATATAATTAGACAATTGGAACATGCTGCTGATGAGATTGTTATTTGTGATAGTTATTTTACCGATTATCGGGATGATAAGGACAAGGATAAGATTTTTGAATGGCTTGCTATTTTGGCTAATATGTCGGCAAAATCGAAAACTATTGTTTTCTATATTACTCGAAAAGATGGGATTAATCGAGCTTTTACAGTAGATGAGTTATTAAGACATATTCCTTTACATCGAGCAGTAGCAAATTACTATCGGAATCATAATAATAGTTTAGGCATACGTTGTATTGAAACAAAAATACCGATTCACGATCGATTTATATTTACGAGGACAGATAAAGATGTGCAATGTCTTGTTGTAGGGACATCATTTAATTCGTTAGGTGAAAATTTTCATTGTATTCATAAATATACAGGGACTACAGCTAAATCACTATATGAAAATATAATGAACAATGCAGTACAACATCATATGGATGGGGAGGCAAAGCTGTTATGAGTGAATTAAATGTACATGTTAAATATGATACTTTAAGTGCTTTATATGATTTATTTAATGGAATAAATTCAAATGTATTTGACCTATATAAAGATTACTGGCAACGAGAACTAGATATGTTTCGTGGGAATATTGAGAAAATTCAGTCACCCTTGGATATTGTATCTATGTTAATGGTATGGCTCGTTATATATCCTAATGATGAGGTTGTAGTAAGAAACTTTATAATCAATATAATTTGAAGGGGAAATTATATGGTGGGCTAGTTCGATTATTATCAAGTAAAAATCACAAAATAAAGCCTTGTATTGCTGACCATTCTCATAAGTTTATAAATCATACAATTGATAGGCAATATATGGAATGCGATCATTTAGAATATAGTTATAAATTTCTATTTATTCTTGTTGATATATTGCATGATATAGATAAGGATAAGTATATTAACTTATTAGAAAAAGATAATACATACTGGTTAGTGTTCCATCATATTATTAAGTATAGAAATAGTCATATTGACACTTTATTATGTTCTACTGATTTTGTCACAGCGAGTATTGCTTTTTATTCATTAACTCAGTATTTAAACAGTTTAATCACTAAGTATAATGATAATATACGATTGCAGAATCAAAATTTAGTAACACAGAGCTTGCCAGGAGATAGTTTATCTCAAGATGAAATTAAAGAGAAGATAGAGCGATTGTATCAAGCCATTTGCTCTAGATTACAGTTGAAGAAAGCCCCTTATATGTGTGAATTATTGATGTATCATGTATTGGAAACTAATCGGATATATCATGTAACTGGTCAGCTATTACTTAATGATACATTAATACAATCATTATTTAGTAATTCATCATTAGAAAATATGAAGGAGAATTGGAAACAAGCTTTATGTGGAGCAAAAGAATTGTTGGTTTTCTTTGGAACATTACAAGTAGCAAAGTTATCATTAGATAAATTGGATGTATACTATCATTTAGGTATACAAATATTAACTAACTTAATAAAGAATAGAAGTATAGTATTGACTGAAAATAGTAGTGTTAAACCTTTCGAACTTGATCAAAAATATATAAAAGTTGTGATAGACATGCTATCTGATAAACTAAAAATAGAGTTAAAAACAATTTTAATTACATATAGAGATTCTCTATATGCATTTCCATTGGATCGATTAGTAAGAACTTCTTTATATATACGAGATATCTCTCAATACGAGACGATTCAGAAATTATTAAAGTTCATATAAATATTAATGATAGGTATTTTGTATATAATTATAATTTAAAATATTGCAATTATTTTAAACAGATTAAATGTTTTAAATAGAATAACTGTGATATAATAATTAAAAAAGGAGGTGTTAAAGTGCGGTTATTAGGATTTGAAATACACAACACTAATCTATTTGGTAAAAACTTACATATTGATTTAGTGGCAACTGATAAAGTAAGTCAGTTAATTACTGATAATGACAACATAGAAAGAGCTTATAGGATTGACAGCGGAGCGTCTATTTATTCCCAAAATTTAATAGCTTTCACAGGTCTTAATGCGACCGGTAAGACAACGATTTTAGAAGTTATTCAGATTTTATTACAGATTGTGGCTAATGATGCTAGACTGAATGATCCTCATATTAAACCAATTATTCAGAAAATTATAGGAAGTGTTGATGGTACAAATGAGAAACCAATAGTTTTTGTTATGTGGTTTGAAATTGATAAACAAATCTTAGAATTAACATCTTCAATTATAAAACGATATACAATGGATGATGAATATGATTTTGTTTATAAAAATGAGATATTGAAAGTACGATCGTTCTCCAAACTGACTAAAAAGAATCTATTTAATTTTGTACATTCTAAGGTTATTAATCAACGTACTGATTTTGAAGATGCTAAGTTTTTACTTGATGATATGAGTATTGCAAGCATGTTTAAGGATAAGGCAACAAAGGTACTTTGTTCATTTGAAAAATATAATACAGTTCGGAATATACGACCTACGATTCCTGATGTGTCAATTATACAGTGTTTTGATAGTGCAATTAGTTGTATTGAACAGTCAGATAGTAAAGATAAATATAAGTTGAAATTTAAAAAAGATGGTGATTCTGAGTATGATGTATCCTATGATGATTTAGAATCCATCTTATCTTCTGGTACTGTAAAAGCATTGCACTTTTTTCCCGCTCTCCAATCTGTATTGAAAGCAGGAGGGTATATTTTATTCGATGAGATAGAAAATCATATTAATAAACGTCTTGTAGAATGGATCCTATCTTTATTTGAAAATAGGGATTATAACCCTTATGGGGCCTGCTTAATTTTTACAACTCACTACCCCGAACTATTGGATACTTTTGTAAGAAAAGATAATATTTATATTACTCGTAAACGTAATGATGGAACATTAGAGGCTGTTAAATACAGTGATGAAATTGAACGTAATGAATTACTCAAATCAAATGTTATTTTAGGTAATTTAATTAAAGGAACAGTGCCTAAATATGCATCAATGAAAGCAGCAGAGCAGGCGTTAGCGGGTACTGTTAAATAGGTGTAATATGTCTACATTAACAGATATATGTATAGATTATTATATTATTTTCTTCTGTGAAGGCCGAAATGAAGAGGATGCCTTAAAGTGGTTATCTGAAGAAGAAAAATTAACTTTAGATGTAAGCAGTTGTAATTTTGATAATTTAAGAAAATTGCGCACCCGTAAACAACGTACTAAACACTTACAGGAAATACTGCGTAATGATTTTGATAAACCACCAGCACTCATTTATATATTAGATAGTTTAAAAGAAACAATTACGTTACCTAGAGAGTTCCGTCATATTCCTATTTATTATATATATACGTATCCTGAGTTTGAGATTTTATTTATTATACATATAAATAAATGGAGAACGTATAATCAGCAAAATCCTAAACCTAAAGCATCTGAATTTGTTCAAGGCTTTTTTAATTGGGACATAAAAACTGAAGGTTCAGTTAAGCGTGTGTTTGAATTTGAGGTTACTAATTTAGTGGAAGCAGCTCGTGTATTAAAGGTACAATATAATAAAATACGTGATTTGAGAGGTAAATATGGCCTTTATGATTTATGTCATTAGTTTTTGGTGTTAAGCAGTTAAAATTTTATAGTAATAAGGCTGTACCAGAATGTGAGTTGAGCATATTTTGGTACAGTTTTTTTAATTCCATGTTTGGTTAAAATGAAAATAATATGAAAAATTTATGATATTCTTAACGAAAATTTATCTCTCATTGTTATACTAAAAAAAGATTATAGTCGTATACTTTCGCTATCAGAAAATAATAATGCATATTTTAAGCAACTATAGAGTGTGTAATATAGTTTTAGAGAGGTATTTTTATGAAACGAAAATTTGCTACTATGTTAGCTTCAATTGCTGTGTTAGGTGTAACAACTGCATTTGCAGCCAATCCATTTTCTGATGTAACGCCAGATTCTTGGGCGTATCAAGCTGTATCCCAATTAGCAGCAGCTGGTATCGTAAATGGGTACCCAGATGGGACTTTCAAAGGCCAAAAGGATATAACCCGTTTTGAAATGGCTCAAATGATTGCAAAGGCCATGGCGAATCAAGACCGTGCGAATGCAGAGCAACAAGCGATGATTAATCGTTTAGCCGATGAATTCTCTAATGAATTGAATAATTTAGGCGTTCGCGTTAATCGCTTAGAGGACCGCGTGGGCAATGTAAAGGTGACTGGTGATGTGCGTTTGCGGTATCTTGGCACTAAAGCTACGGACGATGGCTTCATAAGAACCCAAGGGGAGTATAGCAAAAAGTCCCAATTTGATATGCGTGCACGAGTCCAATTCAATGCGAAGATTAACGACAAGACTGATGCGGTAGTGCGTATGACGACTGACTCTATTGAATTTGGTAATACTTACGATGATAGTACAGGTGAATCGACTGGGGCAGCTTACATCGATCGTGCATATGTGAATCATCGATTCGGCAAATATGTATCTGCAAAAGTAGGTCGCTTTAACCAAGTCATCGGCAATGGTTATTTCTATGACGATGCGTTTGATGGTGCTCAGATTAACATTGGCAACGATAAAATTCAATTCCAAGGGGCCCATGGCTATTTCTTAAAAGGGCTCTTCACCGGTACCTCCGCAGATATGAATGATACAGTTAGTTATGCTAGCCTCAAAGGCCAACCAAATAAACATATCAATATGGGTGGTTTCTATGCTCGTATGAACTCACCATACAATATGGGCTTCACATTTAGAAAGTTCTATGGTTTCCATACCGATATTAATTTTGATAATGTTTGGATTGGTGGTGAATGGGTGAAAGCAGCCCATACGGACCATGGCGCAGGGTGGACTGCCGGTGCAGGCTATGGTCATTATGACATAGCTAAAAAGGGCACTTGGGATGTAAAAGCCCAATATTTCAATATTGATGAGCAGATGGGTGCTGTATCCTCTAAATGGAACCTTGCTTATGATTCTACACAAACTTTAAGTGATGGTCACCTTTGGTTCCATGGTTATAAGGGATGGCTCGGTACTGTAGATTACGCATTACAAGATAATCTAGGTCTTAGTGTATATGCTGGGTTCAAAGGTAAAACAAAACCTGAACTTGCTAGTTATAAGCGATCCTTGGCTAACTACTACCGTGTAGAGCTAAATTATCAATTCTAATTAAATAAATTAATACAATTTAATTACATATAAAGAGATGATGAAATGAATATTTCATCATCTCTTTTGTCATGGTAGAGGTTTTATTTTTACCCCCATGAAAATCCAATGAACTTTGCAATAGAATATAAAATAATTGTTATAGTATGTTATACTTATGTTATATTCTGCATATAACGGTTATCACTTATAAGGGGGTAGGGAGATACAGTGTTAGTAGGCCGAGTTGCAGATGTGTATGGTTCTTTTTTTGGGAGAGAGGTATAGTTATGAAAAAACAATTTGCCGCTATCTTTGCAGCAACTGCTGTGTTGGGTGTAACAGCTGCGTTCGCTGCCAACCCATTTTCCGATGTAACCCCTGATTCTTGGTTCCCAAAAGAAAAATGGTAACTATGTAAACGCTGTAGGCGATTACAGCAAAGGTTCTCAATTCGATGCCCGTGCTCGTATTCAGTTTAACGCGAAGGTCAATGACCGCACAGACGCTGTGGTTCGCGTAACATCTGGGGACTTTGAATTTGGCGATGCTACAACTGGTGGTAATGCAGTGGCTACTATCGACCGCGCTTATGTAAATCATAAATTTGGTGAACGCGTGTCTGTGAAAGCTGGTCGCTTCGATCAAATGCTTGGTAATGGTTTGATTTACGATGATACATTCGATGGTGCTCAATTCAATGCGGGTAACGATAAGGTTCAATTCCAAGCAGCCTATGGCTATGCTGTGGCGGGTGCTTTTGATGGCCTAACTCAAAAGGATAATCAAACATTTACCTATGCAGGTCTTAAAGGTCAACTTAATAAACATGTAAACCTTGGCGGCTTCTATGCGCGTAAAAACGCACACAAATCCGACAATAATGATTACAGAAACCTATATGGCTTCAGCACAGACATGAACTTTGATAAAGTTTGGGTTGGCGGCGAATGGGTGAAAGCAGCTGGTGTTTCTCATGGTTCCGCTTGGACTGCTGGTCTTGGCTATGGCGACTACGACCAAGCAAAACGCGGTTCTTGGGACGTAAAAGCACAATATTTTAACTTCGGTCAAAACTTAGGTGCTGCATCCTCTACATGGGACATCGCTTACGATGTAACTAATACGGCATGGGCTACAGTTGCACCTGGTATATCTACTACTACAATGAATTACCAAGGCTTCAAAGGCTGGTTATTAACTGCTGACTATGCATTACAAAAGAACGTAGGCTTAACAGCATACTACGGCTTTAACAACAAAACAAACAAGGCTACTGGCGATAACGAAAAACTTTCCAACTACTACCGTGTAGACCTTAACTACCAATTCTAATATGATTATTGGTATCGTTCATAACTAAAATAATCCCCTTGATGAGTATTTGGGTACTGACCAAGGGGATTTTTCGTGCTATATTACGTATAAGTAGTATTTTTACGTTCATATGTATAAGGAGATACTCTATGTTTAACTTTTATA
>ENA-OWLX01000730-OWLX01000730.1-metagenome-genome-assembly--contig:-NODE-730-length-12394-cov-7.731988_pt1 | contig 12394 bp, 10 predicted proteins | sample MGYA00245351_ERZ651106 | MGnify/ENA primary metagenome ERZ651106 (study PRJEB26857, sample SAMEA4031768) | metagenome | biome: human; feature: oral; material: saliva | place: Philippines | collected 2014... | reverse complement strand
TTATATTATTATAGTGTAAAAAATAAATATAACAATAAAAAAACTGACTTGGTAGTCAGTTTAATCTCTAGAAATCCAATCTGCTTTCTTAGCATAAATGACTAGAATGACGGCACATATTGCCCAGGTAATAGGCCAGCCTGCATAAACAGCGGCTAATGAACTATTGAACTTTGTAAAGACAAACAAATAAATCTGTCTTAGTACAACATAGCATAAGACTAATACATACATGGGTATCTTTGACAAGCCTACACCTCTTAATGCTCCGGCAATTGTATTAGTAATAGGCAAGACAATATAGCCGGACATAAAGACTTGAATCATAAGATATCCTGACTGAATAACCTGCTTATCATTAGTAAATAAGCCAAGAAGAAATTTTCCTTGTGTTAATAAAACTGCAATACCTATTCCTGTAATCAAAAGTCCCATGCCTAAAGTTACATATAAGCCATTTCTTACTCGATCATATTGTTTGGCACCATAGTTTTGACCAACAAAAGTTGTGATAGCTAAAGCGAAGCTTTGAATAGGAAGCTGTAAGAATCCATCAAGCTTAACAGTTGTTGCATAGCCGGCTACAGCGGTAGATCCGAATGAACTGATATAAGATTGAACAATAACATTGGAAAATGAAACAATAGAATTCTGTAAAGCAGCAGGAATACCTACCGCAATGATTTTCTTAAGAAGCTGATAATCTAAATGAAGCTGTTTAATATGAACAGCATAATCTTCTTTGGTCGTAAGAAGTTTTATCATGACCAGTATGGCAGAAACTCCCTGAGCGATAACAGTAGCAATACCTACTCCGGATACTCCCATATGACAGTAAAGCACAAAAAAGAAGTCTAAAACAATATTAACCAGACTGGAGATAATCAGATAGATAAGAGGGTTCTTAGAATCACCGATAGCCCTTAAAATACCTGATCCCATATTATAAAATAAGGTAAAAGTCATTCCGCTAAAGAAGATTTGAAGATAAGCGGTTGCAAGGGGAAGAACTTTTTTAGGAGAACCTATCATAATGAGAATAGGCTTTGAAATGAGGATGCCGATTACTGTGAAGAAGATACTTAATAAGAAAGTTAGTATTATTGAGGTATGAATCGTTTTCTTCATTTTATGAATCATATGTGCTCCATAGAACTGTGAAATCACTACTCCTGCTCCGGTTGCCAGCCCCATGAAAAAACCTACCAGCATATTAATAATAGGCGTAGATTGTCCGACAGCCGCTAGTGCATTCGCATTAACATAATTTCCAACAACATAGGAATCTACAGTGTTATATAATTGTTGAAATAAATTACCTGCCAGCAGCGGTAAAGAAAAAATCAGAATAGATTTCCAGATACTGCCGGTCATTAAATTAGTTTTATTTGTATCCATATCTATAAGATACTCCAATTCAATATCTATTAAAAGTGTTTTCTAAATATGAAAAAAAGAAATATTTCTATGTGTATTAAAAAAAAATAATGAAACCGATACCATTTTTTGTTGACATTAATAGTATGGAATAGTAATATAAAAATGAAAAGGAACCGTTTCCATTTAGGAGAAAAGATATGATGAAGTTTGATAAAAAGATATTTAAAAAACACTATGGGAGTTTATATTTCAAAGGGATGTATTGGGGATTTGGAATAGCTCTTTTATTTTTACAGTTAATTTATTATCCTTCATTATTTGGATGGGCAGTAGCACAAAGTTATATCGGTGTATTGGCTGTTTGTATGACATTATTATTAATTAGTATCGGAGTATCAGGCTTTCTTTATTTTGATAGAAAAAGATTAGCTAAAAATCAGCAGCAATGGATTGATCAGAATTGTATCTTTTATCGTTTAGAAAAAAGAAGAATGCTGACATTAAAATCATCAGAACCGCATGTATTAACTTATCAGGTTCAAAGTATTAAGGAATTAAAGATTGAGAATGCCTATCTGACTATTTTAGGTAAGATACATTTAACTGATGAATCAGATGATGTTAAGACACATTATTATATTAATCAGGTACGTATACCAAGATGCTTTACAAATGAAGAGAATATTATTCGTTTGTCAGCAAATAAAAAGAAGAAATAGGAGGATTATAATGGAAAAGAAGTATGATGTAACAGCTTTAGGGGAATTGCTGATTGATTTTACACAAAGCGGCATATCTGAACAGGGAAATCCTTTATTAGAAGCAAATCCGGGAGGAGCTGTCTGTAATGTATTATCGATGCTTACAAAATTAGATAAGAAAACGGCTTTTATTGGAAAAGTAGGTAATGACGGTTTTGGTCATCAGCTTGAAAAAGCAATAAAGGAACAAGGCATTGAGACAGAGGGATTAAAGTTTGATGATCAGATTCATACAACCTTAGCTATTGTAACAAAAACTGAAACCGGGGATAGAGATTTTTCTTTCTATCGTAATCCGGGGGCTGATATCTCTTTAACAGAAGAGGAAGTAGATGAAGACATTATTAAAAACAGTCGTATGTTTCATTTTGGATCGTTATCTTTAACTGATGAACCGGTAAGAAGTGCTACTAAAAAGGCACTTAGGCTTGCTAAAGAAAATAATCTTTTAATTAGCTTTGACCCTAATCTAAGAGAACCTTTGTGGAATAGTCTTGATGAAGCACATGAACAGATAGAATATGGTTTAAAGCAATGTGATATTTTAAAAATATCTGATAATGAAATTATCTGGTTTACAGGAAAAGATGATTTTGATGAAGGCATTAAGTATTTAAGAGAACACTATCCTCAGATTAAACTCTTATGCTTATCAATGGGCAGTGATGGCAGCAGAGCCTATTATAAAAATTTTAGGGTTGAACATCCTGCTTTCTTGCATGATGCTCCTGTCGAAACAACCGGATGTGGTGATACATTCTGTGGCTCAATGATTAATACTGTATTAGATAAAGGTATTGATAATCTTGATGAAGAAAGCTTAAAAGAAATGTTAAGGTTTGCGAATGGAGCAGCTTCTTTAGTGGCTATTAAAAAGGGTGCTTTAAGGGTTATGCCGGAAAAGCATAAAGTATTACGTTTTATTAATAAGGGGATTAAATAATGAAAGTAAAGTATGGTAAAGTCTTTGAGAAACGCTTAAATAAACACTATGATGAACTGAAATGGCTTTATGTAGAATTATTCCATGATGAGAATGCTTTTGATTATTTCTGTTCAATGCTTGTTAAGTATTATAATGACAGATCAGTCTTATTAAAGAAAATGGATAGAAAAAGAGAAAAGAATCCTTCATGGTATCAGGGACATGAATTGTTGGGGATGCTGATGTATACAAATGCCTTTGCGGGAACATTGCAGGGAGTAAGAGATCATTTAGATTATATTAAAGAATGTGGTGTTAACTATTTGCATCTGATGCCTATTATGGAAACTCCGGTAGGAAGGAGTGATGGCGGCTATGCGGTTAGTGATTTTGGAAAGGTACAGCCTGCACTTGGAACAATGGCTGATTTATTAGAACTTACGAATGACTGTCATAATAATGGAATCAGTGTATGTCTTGATTTTGTTATGAATCATACAAGTGAAGATCATGAATGGGCAAGGCGTGCAAAAAATGGAGAAAAAGAGTATCAGGATCGTTATTTCTTTTATGATAATTGGGATATCCCTAATGAATATGAAAAAACTGTCCCTCAGGTCTTCCCACAAACAGCTCCCGGTAATTTCTCATGGAATGAAGAAACACATAAAATTGTCATGACAACATTCTATCCCTATCAGTGGGATTTAAATTATGCAAATCCGGTTGTTTTTAATGATATGACTGCTAATATGCTTAATTTATGTAATCATGGAATAGATATTATCAGATTAGATGCTGTTCCTTATATCTGGAAAGAAATAGGAACAACATGCCGCAATCTTCCTCAGGTTCATTCATTGGTAAGATTAATGAGAATGGCAACTGAGATTGTATGTCCGGGAACATTATTATTAGGTGAGGTCGTTATGGATCCTAGTAAGGTTATTCCTTATTTTGGAACAGTAGAAAAGCCTGAATGTCATATGCTTTATAATGTAACAACAATGGCTAGTACTTGGCATACGGTTGCAACTAGAGATGTCCATTTATTAAAGCATCAACTGGAAACTGTTTTTGCTTTACCAAGTCAGTATACATTCCTTAATTATTTAAGATGTCATGATGATATCGGATGGGGATTAGAATATGATTTCTTAAAACAGTTTGGTATTGAAGAAGTATCTCATAAGAAATATTTAAATGATTATCTGACGGGAAGAGGATACAACAGTGATGCACGAGGAGAACTTTATAATGATGATCCACGTTTAGGAGATGCCAGGCTTGTAGGTATGACTGCTTCATTAGTAGGAATAGAAGCAGCTGATTTTGAAAGAGATGAGAATAAGCTGGAGAGATCCATTCGCTATGATGTGATGCTCCATGCTTTCTTGTTTACACAAAGCGGTATACCTGTACTTTATTCAGGGGATGAAATAGGACAGATCAATGACTGGAGCTATCATGATGATCCATTAAAATGGGATGACAGCAGATATTTACATAGAGGAGATATGAACTGGGAACATGCTTCTTTAAGACATGATCTAAGCACTAGACAAGGCAAACTGTATAGTCAATTAACTCAGATTAGAAAAATTCGTGAAAAGTATGATGTTTTTGATAGTCATGGAGATACATGGGTTATTGAAACATATAATGATCATATTTTAGGCATTGGCAGATATTATAAGGGTCAGGTATTAATAGGATTGTTTAATTTTAGTGCAAATGATGAGACAGCATGGATCAATGAAGAAGGAAACTATATTGACTTATTAACCGGAGACTCCAGAGAAGCTAAAGCGGTGAATATTCCTGCCCAAGATTTTGTATGGCTATTCCATGAATATAAAGAAGGTACTAAAAGTGAATAAAAAACTTTTGTTTATAGATATAGATGGAACACTGACACTGCCGGGAGAGAATATACCGCCTAGAAGTGCTTTAAAAGCTATTAAACAAGCACAGGAAAATGGACATAAAGTCTTTCTTTGCACAGGTAGAAACTTTGGAATGCTGAAGCCATTATTAAAGTATGGTTTTGATGGAGTTATTGGCTGTGGAGGAGGTCTTGTTCAGATAGGAGATAAGCTTATTTATGATTATCCAATGACAAATCAGCAGAGGGATCTGATTATGGAAGTTCTCAAAAGAAATGGTGTATTTAGAACTATTGAATCAAAAGATATGACTTATGGTGATGAAAATCTTGGTGAAATGCTTAAAGGTGTAGGTACGGGTAATAGTGAAATAGAAAGATGGCGTAAAGCTTTAAGTAATGATTTGGGTATTCGCCCGATGCATGAATATGATGGGAGACCTATTTATAAGGTTGTGGTTATGTGTGAAAGAAGTGAACAGCTGAATGAAGCAAGAGAGTTACTGGAAAAAGATTTTGTTTTTGCGATTCAGGATGTAGCTGCTCACAATTGTCTTAATGGCGATATTATTAATAGAGCTTTTGATAAAGGACAGGCAATTCAAAGAGTTTGTAAATACTTGAATATATCTATCTTGGATACAATAGGATTTGGTGATTCTATGAATGATTTAGAGATGATCCGAATAACCGGTACCAGTGTATGTATGGAAAATGGTAGTCCAAAGCTCAAAGAAATAAGTGATGTGATTGCTCCTAGAGTAGAAGAAGATGGATTATATAAAGTATTTCAAAAATTAAATTTAATAGAAGGAGAAGAGGGAAATGGCATTAAATTATCGTAAGTGTGCCGAAGATATTTATTCTCATTTAGGCGGGAAAGAGAATATTGCTTCAGCTGCACACTGTGCTACTCGTTTACGTCTTGCGATTGTTGACAGTAGTAAAGTAGATGAGAAAGCACTGGAAAATGTAGAAGGTGTAAAAGGTGTATTCACTTCTAATGGTCAGCTTCAGCTGATTATTGGAACCGGTACAGTCAACAAGGTTTATGATGAGTTTTTATCTATTACCGGATTAACCGCTGCATCAAAGGATGATGTAAAAGCAGCAGCAGCAGCAAACATGTCATTGCCAAAAAGATTGGTTAAGTCTTTAGGTGATGTATTTGTACCTATTTTACCGGCAATCGTTGCATCCGGTTTATTAATGGGTATTGTAGAGGCTTTAGGTAAGGCAGTTCCGGGGTTCTCAAAAACTGACTGGTATTTATTCTTAGATATGGTTGCGAATACGGCATTTGCTTATTTACCTGTTATTGTAGCAATTAGTGCTGCCAGAGTATTTGGCGGTAATATTTTCTTAGGTGCCGTTGTTGGTTTAGCAATGATTCATTCATCATTGAAAAATGGCTGGAATGCAGCAGAAGGATACAATGTATGGTATTTGTTTGGTCATATTAAGATTGGCAGCTATACATTAGGTCAGATTAATGTTCTAGGATATCAGGGACATGTTATTCCGATTATGATAGCAGTCTGGGTAATGTGTCGTATTGAATCATGGCTGCATAAACATGTACCGGAAATGCTTGATTTATTTGTTACTCCATTAACAACAGTATTTGTTACATTATTATTAACATTTACTATTATCGGTCCTCTTTTCTCAACAGCTGAAACATATGTTTTAGCTGCTGCAAGATGGCTGATTACAATTGGTTATGGTATAGGTGCTTTAGTGATGGGAGCTATTTACCCGGTTACTGTTGTAATGGGATTACATCATATGTACAATGTTATTGAAGCAGGATTACTGGCAAGCAAAGAATTTAATAATTTAAATATCTGGATGCCAATCGCATCAGCAGCTAACTTTGCACAGTTTGGTGCTTGTTTAGCAGTAGGTATTAAAGCTAAGTCAAAAAGAACAAAAGCAATTGCAATTCCATCATCAATTTCTGCAGCTTTAGGTATTACTGAACCGGCTATTTTTGGTGTTAATATGCGATTCACTAAGCCATTTATTTGCGGTATGATTGGCGGAGCTGTCGGTGCTATGTTTGGATCATGGGTTGGACTTGGAGCAGGTGCCTATGGGGTTACCGGTCTTCCCGGCTATTTAACAATTAATAATCCAATAACTTATACTATTTTACTCGCTATTTCAGGAACTATTGCTTTTGTTTTAACAAGTATGGTATGGAAAGAAAATCCTGATGATATTGAACGTGAAAAGAAATTGGAGATGCCAATAACTGCTCCTATAGAAGTTGTTATTCATACAGAGGACGGTGAAGTTATTCAGCCTGTTAATGGCGAAGTTATTACTGCCGGCAATATTCCTGATCCAATGTTTGCAGCAGAAAATATGGGACCCGGTGTAGGTATTAAACCGGCAGATGGTAATGTCTTTGCTCCATTTGAAGGAGAAGTTATTATGACTTTCCCAACATTCCATGCTATTGGATTAAGAAGCACAAATGGATTGGAAGTTCTCATTCATGTCGGTGTTGATACCGTAAATATGCAAGGTGAAGGCTTTGAATGCTTAGTAAAGCAGGGAGATAAGGTCACAGCCGGACAAAAAATTCTGACATTTGATATAGATAAGATTGAAGAAGCCGGTTATTCAAGTGTTGTTATTGTAGTACTTACAAACGGTGCTAGTTATAAGACAGTTAATAAATTAATTTAAGAAAATTATATTTAATACCGGAGATATTTATCTCCGGTATTTTTATGTAACTTCAGTAATCACAGTTTTTACTGAATTGAAAGAATTCTCATTATAGAATGTGAAAGTATCATTAATAAATAAGACGGTTTCATGAAGGTCAGTACATGAATCCGTCTTATTTATAATCTTTATTTATATTTTTAACACTATGTCCTTCAATAAAGACATAATCAATACGTATTTCATTATTTACATCTTTTTCTTCTACAAGATCAATAACAGCTTTAGCAGCACAGCATCCTGCTTCTTCATTTTCAAAGCGAATTGTTGTTAGATCAGGAGTAATCAGTTCAGATGCCTCATAACCGCCAAAAGCAATTAAAGAAACATCATCAGGTACTTTATATCCTCTTGATATAAGAACCTTATAACATGCCAATGCCTGATTATCAGTACTTGCAATAATAACAGTAGGAAGCTGATGTTCATCTAAATAGTGTGATATCTTAGAAACGGTATAGTCAAAAGAAAAAGTTGATTCAACAAACTGAATATTATCTATCTTCATATCATTTAAAGCATCATATATTCCTTGCTTTCTAGTAATGCCGACAGCTTCATCTTTACTATTGACACCTACTACAAGAATATCTTTATGACCATGATCAGCAACATATTTACCAATATCATATCCGGCATTATAATCATCATAAATAATAGATACATTATTCTTATAGCTTTGACCTAATATAACGATAGGAATATTAAGATCAGCAAATAATTTCTGATGAGCCATTGTTAAATGAGTTGCCAGTAAGATAATGCCATCTACATTAAGTTTAGAGAAATTCTGGATAGATTTTAACTCTCTTAATTCATCATGATTAGTATTAATGATATAAGACACATATCCTTCATTTCTTAAGTATTCATCCATACTCATAATCACTCTGGAAGATGTAATAGAATCGAGAGCAGGTGTAATAATACCAATAACATTTGTTTTCTTTGCCTTAAGCATTTGAGCAATTACATTAGGCTCATAATGATATTTATCAATAACTGCCTTTATTTTCTCAGCAGTTTCTTTTTTTATATAACCGCCATTAAAATATCTGGAAACAGTACTTTTTCCTACACCGGCCATTTTTGCGATATCCAGCATTGTCAATTTAGATTCAGCCACTACTCTCACCTCTTTTCATATTATAACATAGATACATAGAAAGCATAGAATAAATTATTAAGTATTACGATATATTAAAAAGATGCCGAGTATCCGGCATCTTTAATCAAATCATTCTATTAACAGCAGCGTTTCTTTTTGTAATCATCATGAAGCTGATAGGCAATATATAAAGCACTCATTACTAATAGTAGCATCCATCCATAAATTTGACTCTTATCTCCGGTTTTAATTTCAGGAGATGGCTGAGGATTATTAGGAATTAATGGAGGTTTATAAGTATGAGTAAAGATAAACTTATCAGATTTTTCATTTGGATTACTCTGATTATGTCCAAAATACTGATAAACAAAATTGCCATTACTGTCATATGTTACTCTTACAGTAACAACATATACTTTTTTATCAAGTGTAAAATGAGGTTTATTTTCAGCTGTCTGTGAAATAATATACTGATAATCACCCGGTTTCGTAAAATTTATAGGACCAAATGTCTTTGTTTCTTCTTTAATATTATTGAAAGTTAAAGAATTATTAGAAGGCATTGGTGCATGATTAACAGCTTTTAAAGTAACAGTGGTAGTAATTGATGGAGCATTCTCTCCTTTAATACTAACACTAACCGGTATTTTAGGATTTATACTAGGATCACTAATTGCATAAATCTTAGAGACAAATCCCATACTTAATAGAGTGACTGAGAGAATAAACATACTTAATAAATGTAGTTTTCTTTTCATGTTTCCCTCCTATCTTATCATTTTACCAAATAACAGTATTCTTCCATTTGTTACTGCATCCTGACAGGTAGATAGAGCAATAACTTTATCATTATTATTAATATTAATATTCTGATATTGAATACTGTGCTTTTTAATATAATTTAATCTCTGATTTATAGATCCCTTAGTTGTATTATAAATAATTACGTTAGCGGCATCACATTGTATACAGGCAAAGAACTGAATATTATACTTAGTCTTATTCTTTAGAAATAAAGTACCGGTCTTGTGACTGTTAAAGTAAGACTTATCTGTAAATTCAGTAATATCACCAAACATAGCACCATTTTCCATATGATGACCAAAAACAACATTATAAGGATCAGAAAAATCAGGTTTATTTAAAGAGTTAAGAAATATTGCTCCGGATAATTGAAAGTTACCATAAACATTCTTATTAATGTATTCCAGATTATTTTTACATTTCACAATCGGATAATCAATATGAGTCTTATCAACTGTTAGCCATGCAATAACATCAGAATTGATATTAATAAGTCCTTCTAAAGTCTCTTTATGATCATCTGTAGGTTTATATTGTAATAATCTTTCAGAAGCAAAGGCACTTTTATTAATACTGTAGTTATCATATAAAGAATATGTTCCATAAAGTAGCATACACAATGCCAACAATAAAGAAATATATCTAATAAGAACATCACCTCTGCGTGACCATTTAGCAGCACTATCCATGCCTTTCCTCCCTATTTAATCTTATAATTCAGAATGATCTCTTCTCTTATTAAATAATACAAAGATTGCTCCGGCAGCAATTACTAATAATATATATGGAAGATAAGTCATAATAATGCCGGTAGGAATATCTGAATTTTTATTATTAACAACTGTGATCTCTTTATTTTCATTAACTACAGTACCGGTATTGATTCTGTCTGTTGTAGTATAGCCATCAGCTGAATAATCATCTTCAGTGATAGTATATTTATCAGATTTAGATAAACCGGTAATTGTGAATGATTCATTATCCGCTAATTCGAATGTAGTTGAAGATTTTGATTGTACCTCGCCCTTCTTTTCATTGCCTTGATAGATTGCATACATTTCACCTTCTGCACCATCTATTCTGATAGTAAACTTAAACTTTTTGGAATAATCGGCAATATTACCTTTAACAGATTTCTTAACAGTCAATTCATTAACACCATCAATTCCTCTTTTATAAGTATTTGTGAAAATACCTTCATCCTTAGTATTGTTATCATTAACAAAAGCATAGCTATAAGCATGTTTACTAGTATCAACAAATACATCAAAATGTTTAGAAGAAGTATCATATTTTATGCCTTCATAGCCGGAATCAACTTCTGTAATTTTATATCTGTATCTGCCCGGTTTTGTAAATACACTTTCATTAATCTTTAATGTTGCAGTATCAGTAAGATTTAAAGTAGTTTTACCAATATCATCAGCTTTAGGAACTGACTTGATTTCATTATCAGTAAATGTTACACCGCCATCAGGACCGGCATAAATCTCACCATTAGCTGAAGCAGTTCCGGCTGATATTTGGAATTTAAAAGTAGTATTAGGAGCAAAATCTCTAGCTTCTTTTTCGATTACTTTTTTTATTGTAACATTCTTTGGAACATCTTGTGCTGCACTTACATTCATTATAGGAGCTGCCATAGAGAATATCATACCGGCAGCAATCATTGATTTAAAAACTTTATTCTTCATAATTTTATCCCCATTCTTTCTAAATATTTATTCTTCTAACAACTGTAATAACCTTTCCTTTAATTTCAGCTTTATTAACCGGTCCAAAATATCTGCTATCTCTTGAACCTTCACGATAGTCACATAGTATAAAATATTGATCTTTTTTTAATGTCAAAGGATATCGAACATCGCTTTTATAGATACCGGTTTTATAGAAGATATTATTTTCAGTTACAATACTGTCATTAACAATAAGACGCTGATCTTTGCTAAAGCTCAATTTATCACCGCTCTTGGCAACAATTCTACCTACATACTGAGTATTATTTTTAGTAAATACAACAACGTTTGAACTGCTATATTTCTTATCAAGGCGATAATAGAATAATAAATCTCCAACACCTATTTTAGGAAACATATCATTGTTTTTCATTGTTTCAATTCCAAAAATATATCCAAAGAGCGTGCTTAGAATTATTATCAAGAGAATAAGCTTAATGAGAAAAGACTTTATATCGCCGATATTTCTTAACCTTATTCTTCTTTGTCTGATAATACCTAAAGGAGTATTATCTATTTCTTTTACTTTTTGTTCCTTAAATTCACCTGAATTTATCAATTTTTGTGCTTCATCTCGCACAAAATCAGGAGTAAATTTTTTATACTCTTGAATCTTACTATAACCTTTTTTAAGTTCCTTACCAGCTTCAAGAGATTCTAAAGTGCCTAATCGTTTATCATCACGACTATTAGCTTTACGTTGTAATCCACGTGCAGTAGTCAATGCTGATGCAATAGAGCCACCTAAGCTAACAGTTAAACCAGATTGTTTCTCTTCATGCACCTGGTTCGATGCCACAGTATCATGTTTACCATCAAGAGTAATATCAGAAGCACTAACTTCAATATCATCTTTACCAATTATATCAGTACTAGTGAGATGTGCTTTATTATTAGCATCAATACTAATTTTTCCATTCGCAGAACCAATTAATGTATTTACATTAGTTTTAGAATTTCCTTCTAATGTATCAGTAACTTTCTTGCTACCAATAGTAAAGCCTATACCAGCGCCCATTAAGCCAGATTTTTTACTATATTGATATACATCATCAC
>ENA-OWLX01000728-OWLX01000728.1-metagenome-genome-assembly--contig:-NODE-728-length-12409-cov-4.042901_pt1 | contig 12409 bp, 12 predicted proteins | sample MGYA00245351_ERZ651106 | MGnify/ENA primary metagenome ERZ651106 (study PRJEB26857, sample SAMEA4031768) | metagenome | biome: human; feature: oral; material: saliva | place: Philippines | collected 2014... | reverse complement strand
CTTTGTGTATTTTAATACGTGCATGATAACGTCATTTCTCCAAAGGATGAGCTCTAGCTCAAAAGCGGTGCTTTGATATAGCCGATCCGCAACTACTACGACAACATCATCTAGCTTCATATGGCAGCCTGTCATCCATAGGATGATGCCGACTAGATTGGACACTATCTGACTCAAGGTTTTTCTTAGCGCATTATACGCTGTGTTCACCGAAGATATAATTTTTCCCAAAAAACGTGTCGTCCCACATATACTCAGACGTTTTTAGTCCCTTATAATTTCTTTCAGCGAGCAACACCATATCGCCGCCGATGCTCTCTTGCAAAATCTCAGCAACACGGATTTCTTCTTGGTGATCCTTAACCGAATAGATCGACTGTGGCGGGAATGTGAGCATTCCGCCGCTCTTTTTTTAGTTTAGGATCCTCTCGACCAAGTCTTGCACGATTTTCCGCTCAGAGAGGTTATCGAGCCGCCACTGTTGATACGTCTCGGTCTTTCTCACCATATATGCATGACACAGAAGATATGCAGTGTGAGACGGCGCGCATCTTCGGAGGGATTGTAGACAGATAGTTCTGTAGACAAATTGTAGACAATACGCGGAAAAGTGCCGCGCATCCCTTATACATCAAAGGGTTATTGAAATACGGCGCATTTTAGCGTATAATGCGTTGAGAATTCACCATGATGGGAATTATACCAATCCATAGGGGGACATTGTATGTCATTAATTGTAAAGAAGTTTGGCGGAAGTTCGGTGGCTACCCCGGAGAAGATCAAGAACGTAGCAAAACGCATATTGCGTGAGAAAGCCCCCGATGATCGCATTGTCATGGTGGTATCTGCCATGGGCGATACGACGGATGATCTCATCGCGCTGGCTGGCGAGGTAGTGGAAAGCCCCTATCAGTACACACGCGAGATGGATATGCTCATGACGACGGGTGAGCAGGTCTCGATTGCACTGCTCGCGATGGCGTTCCGCGCCTTGGGACAGCCCGCCATATCCCTCACCGGCGGCATGGCAGGAATGCGCACAGATCATGCGCATACCAAGGGGCGTATTCTCGGAATCGAGCCAAAACGTGTGCACGAGGAGCTTGAAAAGGGCAACATTGTCGTTATCGCTGGCTTTCAGGGTACAGATGCCGACGGCAACCCCGTGACACTTGGACGCGGTGGGTCGGATACCTCTGCCGTGGCAATCGCGGGTGCAATCGGCGCGGATACCTGCGAGATCTACACGGACGTTGACGGAATCTACTCCGCCGACCCGCGCATTGTCAAGGGCGCGCGCCGCATGAAGGAGATTACGTACAACGAGATGCTCGAGATGGCACGTCTCGGCGCGGGCGTTATGCAGCCACGCTCGGTGGAGATGGGACAGCTCTACAGCATCCCCATCCACGTTCGTTCGACCTTTACCTCAGAACCCGGAACCATCATTAGGGAGGAATATACAGTGGAAGAAAAGTCCTTTATCATTCGCGGTGTCGCACACGATGAGCACGTCGCTAAGATCACGGTGCTCGGTGTCTCCAACGTCCCGGGCGTTGCCTACAAGATATTCTCTGCTCTCGCCGATGCGAACATCGACGTGGATATGATCGTGCAGAGCCTCCGCAGTGCTGACTCCAATGTAACCGACATGGTGTTCACTGTGGCATCCATTGACGCCGAGGAAGCGCGCCGCGTCGTCGAAGGGATTTCGGCAGACATCCACGCATCTGGTGTATCCATTGACAATGATGTCGCGAAGATCTCCATTGTCGGAGCCGGAATGCTCGGCAATCCCGGTATTGCCTCCCGTATGTTTGGGGCACTCTCCAATGCAGGCATCAACCTCGAGATCATCAGCACCTCCGAGATCAGCATCTCCTGCCTCATCAAGGGCGGCAGCGTCAAGGACGCCGTCAACCGCATCCACGACGAGTTCTTCCCGAACGAGGCATAAGAATACGTGTATACACCTGTGCGGCTTGTGGACATAAGAAGAGTCGCGCGCTATCATCATATTACGCTACGACGGCACGGATCAACGACGCCCTACCCCTGCGGAGGACACGATGATCCGTGCTTTCCATCGAAAAGGAGAGCATATAACATGGCAATTCAAATGGCAGCATCACACGCGGCATCGCGCCGCCTGAAGGACGCGATCTTCGGAGCCAATGCGGCGTGCCGCGCTGCAATCGCAGAGCACGGTGAGGAGCGCGTGATCAACGCGACAATCGGTGCCGTTATGGACGACAGCGGTAAACTGGCACACCTGCCGACGGTCGAGCGCGTCTTCCGCTCCCTCCCCATCGAGGACTATATCGCCTATGCGCCGATCTCTGGGCTTCCGGAGTATCTCGAGGCAGCGATTGATATTACATTTGCCGGCAAGCGTCCTGCGGGCTATCTCGCCGCTGTCGCAACGGCAGGCGGAACGGGAGCTCTGCGCACCGCCGTCGACGACTACGTCGAGCGCGGCGATCAGGTACTCACCTCGGACTGGTTCTGGGGAACGTACAACATCATCTGTCAGGAACTTGGCTCCTCCGTCACGACCTTCACGCTGTTCGACGAAGCAAATAACTTCAATCATACGGCGTTCTCAGAGGCCGTCGATGCTCTTTGCAAAAAACAGGACAGCCTGCTCATCATCCTCAATACACCTGCGCATAACCCGACGGGCTACAGCCTTTCTGCGGAGGACTGGGATCACGTTCTGGACACGGTCAAGGCACAGGCAAAGACCGGAAAGAAGATACAGCTCCTCGTCGATATCGCCTACATTGACTTTGCGGGCGAAAAGCATGCGACACGCGCCTTCATGCAGAAGTTTGCAGGACTCCCCGAAAACATCCTGACACTCTTCGCCTTCTCCATGTCCAAGGCGTATACATTCTACGGGCAGCGCTGCGGCGCACTCATTGCTCTCTCTGCAAACAAAACGGTCATCGATGAGTTCAGCGAGATCAGCAAGTACGCTGCACGTGCAACGTGGTCGAATATCAACCGCGGTGCAATGACTCTCCTGACGCGTATTCAGCAGGACAGCGCAGCGTATGCCGCCTATGAAAGTGAGCGCGACGCACTATACCGCCTCGTACAGGAGCGCGGCGATATCTTCATGCAGGAGGCTGCGGCGTGCGGTCTGCCCGCCCTCCCCTATAAGGGCGGCTTCTTCCTCGCTATTCCTTCGAGCGATCCACAGGCGGTCTGTGACGCTCTCCACGAGGATCTCATCTTTGCGGTTCCGCTGAAAATGGGCGTGCGTATTGCGGCATGCTCTGTGCCGAAATCGAAAATGCATGGGGTTGCAGAAAAAGTAAAGCGTGCTATGGAGAAAATTTCTTGACATTCGCGTAAAAATTTTTTAGAATAGCGACGTGTGATATTTTCCATGTATCCATTAGCCCCGGAAGCGTGAGTGTATATCGCATCAACCAATATTGAAAACTCTTACTCTCTAGGGGGGAATTACGTGAAAACCACGGTTATGGCAAAAGCAGCCGATATTGAGCGCAAGTGGTATGTCGTAGATGCAGAGAACCAGACGGTCGGTCGTCTTGCAACGGAGATCGCGAAAGTTCTGCGCGGCAAGAACAAGCCCATCTACACGCCGCATGTTGATACCGGCGACTACGTCATCGTCATCAATGCTGAGAAGGTAAAGTTCACGGGAAAGAAGCTGACGGACAAGACCTACTTCCGTCACTCCGGCTATCAGGGCGGCACGACCTTCACAACGGCCGGCCAGATGCTCGATCGCTTCCCTGTCCGTGTCATTGAACACGCGGTCAAGGGCATGCTTCCGAAGAACAGTCTCGGCGCACAGATTTTCCGCAAGCTCAACGTCTACGCCGGTCCGGAGCATCCCCACGCAGCACAGAAGCCCGAACCGCTGAAGTTTGATATTCGCTGAGTTTTGTATAAGGAGGAATCTGTTCAATGGCACAAGTCACTTACTACGGAACGGGTCGCCGCAAGACCTCGGTTGCCCGTGTTCGCCTCGTTCCCGGAGACGGCAAGGTTACCATCAATGGCCGCGAGATGGCAGAGTATTTCGGCCTCAAGACGCTTGAGCTGATTGTTCGCCAGCCGCTGAACCTGACGGAAACTGTCGATAAATATGATGTCATCGCTAACGTAGCCGGCGGCGGTGCGTCCGGTCAGGCGGGTGCGATCCGTCACGGCATCACACGTGCACTGATTGAGATGGACGCAGAGTTGCGCCCTGCACTCAAGAAGGCAGGCTTCGTTACGCGTGACCCGCGTGAGAAGGAACGCCGCAAGTACGGTCTCAAGAAGGCACGTAAGGCTTCCCAGTTCTCGAAGCGCTAAGATATACGTATACGAAATCCCCTCTTCCGTTTGGACGAGGGGATTTTTATTTGACATTCGCTGCATATTAACATATTATATGGCTATAAAAAATATGTTTTTAGAAGGAAGTATCGATATGAAAATCTCAGCGAAGGGGCGCTATGGCATCGCATCCATGGTCTTTCTGGCGCGCAGCTACGACACCTCCTCCCCTGTCACCATCATCAGCATCTCGGAGCATCTTGGCATCTCCAAGATCTATCTCGAACAAGTCTTTGCACTACTCAAGCGGAGCAAACTCGTCAACTCGATCAAGGGTTCACAGGGCGGCTACCAGCTTGCTCGCCCACCACACGACATCACCGCCTATGACATTCTCTCTGCCATTGAGATCGCACTGATTGAAAAGACAGGCAGTTCCTGTGAGAAGATGGAAAAACTAGACCGCGTTCTCGCCCGTGACCTCTTCGGCGTACTCGACCAAAACATTCACGATACACTCAATGCCGTAACACTTGAGGATCTTCTTACTGCGTGGAAACGCGAGGAGAACAGCGAAACACTGATGTATTTTATCTAAACATCTGTGTTCCGAGGAAGAGAAGCAGACCGATGCAGCCGCCAACGAGAGAGCCGTTGACGCGGATCCAGAGAAAGTCCTGCTCTACCTTGTCATAGACAAGACGATTCAGCTCCTCATCCGTGAGACGCATAAGTGCATCGGAGACGACGATACCGACCAATGCCTGTGCATGGAGAGCCGACCGTGCGATAAGATCATACATCAGGCGTGTCATGATTTGCTGCAGATCACTGTGCTCTGTGAGGAGCGTCAGCATCCGCTGATATTCTGCATGGAGTATACTGCGCAGCTGCTGATAAAAGGCCGGCATGTGCTCCTCCATCGGATCCACATCACGCTGCAGATCAGCCTGCACATGTGTCCGCAGATCACTTAGAATGCGTTCCATCGACGCATCGATGGGAAGCGTCTCTGCCAATCGCTTTTGCAGCTCACGCACGAGTGTGGCGAGTTCCTCATCCCGTTCGAGGTCAGAGAGCGCATCATGGATCAGATTTGCCGCATGATTTTGCAGCGGCGAGTTATCCCGTCCGAGCTCTTCGAGGACATGACATGTGTGCTGCTGAATCAGTTCTGCCCCCTCATCCAGATTGATGGTATTCGTCGCGGTGAGAATACGCGATAGAAATCCGTCGCCGATCTTTTCCCGCTCCAGCTGCTCCAGTGCATTCCTTATAGAGGCATACGTCTCCTCCGTCGCCGCCTCCCTGACAAGTATCCGCGAGATACTTGTCAGGGCTTTTTTATCCCATCCCTTCTCGCGCAGGAGCTCGTCGAGTCGTTGCATCAGCACGGCAGGATCCTCCTTCAGGAGTAAATCCCTCAGGCGCGACGAGAGATAGGAAACGATCTGCGAATTCCTCCGACGCAGAAAGGATGCACGAATAAAGTGCAGGATCATTCCGGTCAGCTGTTCCTCCGTTGTCGGACGGCGCAGATAGTTTTCTATCATTGGAAAGAGGTGCATCTGCTCCATGTGGTGAAAAATCTTGCGCTTGGAGAAGAACTCCTTCTGAACCATCGTGACAATCGCTTGAACAAAGCTGTCACGGCGACGCGGCAACAGCGCTGTATGATAGGGAAATCCGAGCGGCTTCCGAAAGATCGCCGTTACTGCAAACCAGTCCGCAACCCCACCGACCAGTGCCGCTTCACTTACTGCGAGCAACGCACGCACCCAGAGAGAATCCGCAAATCTGATATGAAGGAAAAGAGCACACAGAAAGAGGACTGCCGAGAGCAGCAGTGCGGCATCTGCTTTATTCCACGTACGCATTAAAGCCCCCACATCCTTTCCGCCATGCAGACGATGAGGGAAAGTGCCATACCAACTGCTGCGCCGACCACAGCACCATTGATGCGGATCATCTGAAGATCGGTGCGCACCTTTCCTTCCACAAATGAAACGAGCTCATCGTCCGACTTTTGATTCAGGTACTCACGCACAAAGCGGGCAATCATCCCGTGGTGTTTCTCGACCTCTCCCGCCGCGAGCGATTTCATCCATCGGTCAACACGACTTTGCCATGGGACGGAATGGGCGTATGCTTCGATTTTCTGATGCAGGAGCTCTCGCACGTAGGGAATCCAAAACGGATGATTCCCCTTCATTCGGCTCTCGATGAAATCCGACAAAATGGACTCCATGTCAATGTCCTCAATCAGATGCTCCTTCGCTCGACGCATCGTCGTGCGAAAATCATCATGATCGCTGAGCGATGCAAAGAACGAAGAGAGTGCCTGCACGCCTTCGCGGTGACGCGGATTCTCCATCTCCAATGCCGCCGTCAGAATCTCCTGCAGCCGTTCTGTGATCCACGATGCAATCATCGCATCGTCTACGAATGAGAGAACGAGGGCACGGATCATCCCATCGCCCTCATATTTCTCACGAATAGAGGCTATATTGTCATGGAGGATCTCTTGAAAGAGCTGGGTCTGCACCAGCTGGATACCGACGCGGACAAGTACCTGAAAAATCCGCTCTGTATGATGCTGCTCCGTAAAGAGCGCCATCAAGTCTCCTGCGTGATCTTCAAGCGGCAGCTGATAAAGTGCCTGTTTCACGTATGGCGTCAGCTCATGTGAAATGCGCGTACTGTCAAGATCCGCTGCCACATAGCGGAGGACATCGATGGCAGTGTCCGTCAGGCGTTCCTCCCCGCCGCGTTGCAGTAAATAGTCTGCGAGCATAGCCCCCATATTCTCGCGCTCAATGACTGCCATAATATTCTTCTTGCTGAGAAGATCCTCCGAGGAGAACGCAACGATTGACTCCATAATCCGTCCACGATTTCGACGCAGAATATCGGTACGATGCGAGATGCCAAGCGGTCGTCCGAAGATCGCCTTGATGGCGAACCAGTCTGCCAGTCCGCCGATCGTCGCTGCGATAAATCCATGATGAATCGTTGATAGGAGGAGACTGCTCCCCTGTCCTGCCGTCCCAACAGCACCGAGGGCACTGAGCGCAAGAGCCAGATTTGCCTGATGTTCCTTCTGCACTCCAATCGCCTCACAGTGTTTCCGCTAACTGCTTGAGATACGCGCGGAACGGATCGCCGAGATCACTGCGGCGCAGAGCAAACTCCACCGTCGCCTCCAAGAACCCGAGCTTATCTCCCAAGTCATAGCGACGTCCCTCAAAATTATAGGCATAGACCGTGTCCCTCTGGGCGAGCACCTTGAGTGCATCCGTCAGCTGAATCTCTCCCCCTTTGCCGGGCTCTGTATTCTGCAAGATAGAGAAAATCTCGGGGCGGATGATGTATCGACCGAGCACAGCCATACGGCTTGGTGCCTCAGCGAGTGCAGGTTTTTCGATCATATCGGAGACACGCATCAGACGCTCATTCTCCATCGTTCCTGCAACGATACCATAGGAGGAAACCTGTGCATCAGCGACAATCTGACAGCCGAGAACAGAGCCCCCCGTCTCCTCATAGACATCGATCAGCTGACGCAGCGCAGGACGCTGCGGATGGTAAACGACATCATCACCGAGGAGGACAGCGAACGGCTCATCGCCGACGAAGGCACGGGCGCACAGAATCGCATCTCCCAGACCGCGCATATACTTCTGGCGGACGTAGTGGACATTGACATCGGTCGTCTCACGCAGGACGTTGAGAAGATCCTGCCGCCCCTTACGCAAGAGCTCGTGCTCGAGTGTCGGCGCGGAGTCAAAATGATCCTCGATGGCGCGTTTCCCATGACCGCTGATGATCAGAATTTCCTCGATACCGCTTGCCAGGGCTTCCTCCACAATATACTGGATGGTCGGCTTATCGACAATGGGCAGCATCTCCTTCGGTGTTGCTTTCGTCGCAGGAAGAAATCGTGTTCCATATCCTGCTGCCGGAATAACCGCTTTTCGTATTTGCTGTGCCATGACTATACACTCCATCCATATAAATAGAGCGGAGGGCGCTTGAACCCCCCGCATATTCTGTATGATTCAGCGTGCCAGAACATCGAGTACTGCATTCCCGATGTCTGACGTACGTGCCGTTCCGCCAAGATCCGGCGTCAGCGTCTTTTTCTCCACAAGCAGCGTCTCGATGGCACGGAGCACGCGCTCTGACCACTCTGTTTCACCAAGAAAGTCGAGCATCTGTGCAACTGACCAGATCGACGCTAATGGATTTGCGATCCCCTGCCCTGCAATATCAGGAGCACTCCCGTGAATCGGCTCGAACATCGACGGATAGCGTCGCTCAGGGTTGAGATTCGCCCCGGCTGCGAGCCCCATCCCGCCCGCAATCGCCGCACCAAGATCGGTGAGAATATCGCCGAAGAGATTGCTCGTCACCACGACGCCGAACCGCTTCGGATCTTTGACGAAGAACATGCTTGCCGCATCGACAAGCAAGCTGTGTGTCTCAACATCGGGATACTCCTTCCCGATCTCGGCAAAGATCTCATCCCAGAACACCATCGAGTATCGCAGTGCATTCCCCTTGGAAATCGAGGTAAGCGTGCGCTTCTCACGTCGCGCCAGCTCGTAGGCATAACGGATGACGCGCTCACATCCGTGCCGTGAGAATACCCCCGTCTGGAGTGCCGTCTCACGCGGTGTCCCGGGATAGAGCCGTGCACCAACATTCGCGTACTCCCCTTCACTATTCTCGCGCACCACGATCATATCGATATCGCGTGGAGAGATATCCGCGAGCGGGCACGGAGCACCGTGCAGGAGACGAACAGGGCGTAAATTGATGTATTCATCAAAGCCACGGCGGATACGAAGCAGAAGATCGCCGAGCGACACATGGTCCGGTACACCTGGATAGCCCACGGCCCCCAGATAGATTGCATCGTAACCGCGCAGGAGATCGAGCCCGTTTTCCGGCATCATCTCGCCGGACTTCAAATAGTACTCACATCCCCATGGAAAGTCCTCAAATGTGACAGAGAACGTCCCGTCCATCTGTGCAATTCCCGAAAATACCTTTTTCCCCTCAGCGATGACCTCAGGGCCGATCCCGTCTCCTGCAATCACCGCGATATGAAACTGTTTCATCTAGCTCCCCCACCGAATGTCCCATAGAATAGGCGTATTAGAATGCCTCTGCAATCGTCTTGATGAGCAACGACTCCTGCTGACGCGGCAGACCGCTCTGATGCAGGGCACGGCCAAAGCCAATGAGGAAGTCCACCTTCTGCATTCGCGTGAGTTTCGTGCTCTCACGCAGCGCACGCGTCAGGGCCTGCACCCCCGCGATGCTCGCATCGCGTTTCAGCTGTACCTGCATCGCGAGCTGTCCCGCAAGGATATGACGGCGAACCTCATCGGAAATACCGGCAAGATCAGCATCCCCGTTTGGTTCAATTTCATTGGATGAAAATGCCGGAACACCTTCAGGACGAACGGAGTGTTCAACAACTGGTATCGAGTCTTTCGTCACCGGCGAATTGAGACGTTGTACCGAATTTTCCTCCAGAACATGGAAACGCTCCGGTTGCTTCGGTACGCTCCCAATATCGGTTGGATGTTCCAAAGAGAAGGATTTCTCCGGCATCTGAGGGTAGCGCGGCCGTGAAGGCCTTTGTTCTGCGTTCTCTTCTACGTTGGAAGAGGAACTCTGTACCGTTTTATCCTGCACTGCTTGAACCGGCTTCTCTGCTGGAAGCTGTGCAGTCTGCTCCTGTACAACATGCTGGATAGGAGCAGTCACTGGCTGAACAGGATTTTGCGGAGGAGTATCCCGGTGTATATTCACATCTCCAACAAGTTCCTGCGCAGGCCGTCCTTCTTTTGCCGACTGTTTTTCTTCATGTTTTACATCTTCTGCCGTTATAATTACGGGTTTTGGCTTTTGTACAGCAAGTGTAAATGACGGCTGCGTATTTCGTTCCGCAATACGTGTATCCACACTCTCCCAACGAAGGCGAGTCGGTTCCTGTACCTTTTCAGATGCTGCAGATTGTGCAGAGGAACCGGCTTCCGACGATTTTTCGGAGGAAGCTGGTGCTGTGCCGCGATTTGACACTGCAATTTCTTCCGCCGCCGAATTTTCCGAACGATCCGTTTCCAGACGATCTGAATGCAGCAGTTCCTGCGCATCTGCCGTGCCGGGTGTAGCGGCAAACGCAGTGCCTGAAGAGAGTGTAACGAGTACCGCAGCCGTGAGCATCGTTTTCTTCGATGACATCTTCATTGAAATCTTCTCCTTCATTTCTTTCTTCCCTAGTTCCCAAAATAAGCTCTTACGTCATCGCACGAAGTGTTCGTGCTCCCGCCAAAAATAGAGAAACGGCCTCGGCACGAAGTTCCGGGTTATCAATAAGCTCTAATCCATAACGCTGCCCATTTTCACCGCGGAAGAACAGAACTGCCATCTGGCTGTCTGCCTTTGCGGTTGCATCCACAACACCATCCCCGTCTTCATCAATCTCAATTTCCTTTGCCGTCGTAGCAAAAATAGCCTTATTGGTGTCTGATAAGTTGACCAGCATGATCCCTTCATATCCATTGCTGCCCATAATACGTCCCAAAAGATCAACGGATTCCTCCGGATTGATTGTGTTGAGGTTCGGGACAGCATCGTCCGAAAATGCATTTACAAGGACGACCCATGCATACTTAATACGATATTCCTCATTTTCGAAGATGAGGATTTCTCCCTCCCGATTTTCAAACAATGTATTCGCAGGAATGACTCCGACCGGCCGTTTCGGGCACATAATACGGTATCCATATGTCGTGCTCTCATAGGAATATGGTAATTCAGCAGGTATGCTGCTCTTTGCATCTTCCTTTGCTGGAGATGTATCCGCAGCTTTTGCTGCGTCGGCATATGCCCCTCCGTACAGGAGTGTCACAAGACTCAACACAGCCGCAATTTTTCTATAGCTTTTCATCCATCAATACTCCTTATCTCATCTTGAATCATTATAAGTGCTTTTTCGACCGCCATCCTCTTATTTTCTGTCCGTGTTCCCGAAAAATAATTTTCGATAACGGTAATATGCTGCCTGCAGGATAGCGCAATGTATACAAGGCCAACTGGTTTTTCACGCGATCCTCCTCCAGGACCGGCAACCCCTGTAATTCCAACGCCAATATCCGTCTGAATGAGATTTCGTATCCCCTCCGCCATCTCACGAGCAGTCTCTGCAGAGACTGCTCCATAAACGGAAAGAGTGTCATCAGAAATGTGAAGGAGATTCGATTTCACATCATTCGAATAAGACACGATCCCCCCCATGACATAGGAGGAGCTGCCGGGAACATCCGTCAAAATACTAGTGAGCAATCCCCCGGTACAGGATTCTGCACAGGAAATCGTGAGCCCAGAGGAGCACAAGCTTCTGCCCACTTCTTCAGACAGTTTATCGAGTTCAGGCATCACTTAATGTACCTTCTCTCCCACAATATCGTAGGTAAATCCCTGCAAAAGACGCACGCGGGCAATATCGCCAATATGACTTTCCATATCACTCTCAATATAGATCTGACCATCAACCTCAGGAGCTTCACGGTAAGAGCGGCCAATAGAAATACTTTCCTGCTCCGCATCCCGGCCCTCGATCAGAACATCAACCTCCCTGCCCTCAAGAGAGATGTTAATTTCCTCGGAAATCTTACTCTGCAGGCTCATCAAATCATGATAACGCTCCTGCATAACTTCTTCCGAAACTTTCTGTGCCATCTTTGCCGCAGGCGTATCCTCCTCTTCAGAATATGTAAAGATCCCCACTTTATCAAAACGCTGCGCCTCGACAAAGGAACGGAGCGCCTGGTAATGCGTATCTGTCTCGCCGGGAAATCCGACGATGAATGTCGAACGAATTGCGACTCCGGGAATACGCTCACGCAGTTTTTTAATCAGCTTTTCAACGCCTTCACGTGTATCGGGCCGATTCATCGAACGCAAAACCGCATCATGTGCATGCTGCAGGGGAAGATCAACATATTTGACAACCTTAGGCTCATTCGCAAATACATCAATGAGTTCATCGTTAAAATATTTGGGGTAGCTGTATAGAACACGTATCCATGCGATG
>ENA-OWLX01000725-OWLX01000725.1-metagenome-genome-assembly--contig:-NODE-725-length-12416-cov-10.239544_pt1 | contig 12416 bp, 5 predicted proteins | sample MGYA00245351_ERZ651106 | MGnify/ENA primary metagenome ERZ651106 (study PRJEB26857, sample SAMEA4031768) | metagenome | biome: human; feature: oral; material: saliva | place: Philippines | collected 2014... | reverse complement strand
CGCTCGTCATCGGCATGAGGATCGCGCCGGCGGGAGCGACCTGGTGGACGGCCTGCTCGGTGAACGTGCCGAACGGACCGAGGAAGGCGATACGAAGCTTGTCACCGAGGGGCGCGGGGCCGGGAATGTTCGTCGTCATGGTGTCAAGGGTAACGAGAGCGGCGCTCGCTCCGCGGCCTCGTTTCAGGGCAGAGGGTGCATTGTGGCCAATCGCGCGGGTTCAGATGCCGAGCGTCAGTCGCGGTCGCCGGTCACGCCGGTCGCGAAGGCCTCGCGCCCGCCGCCAGGCGTCACATCGCCGCACGCGGTGATCTTCCACAGCTTCGCGGTGCCACCCGCGTCGACCAGCTCGAAGCCGGTGGACGTGTCGACGTTGTAGAGGCCCGGGTGACGGGAGGATCGCATGAAGTTGTAGTACGCGCCGTCTTCCTCTTCGTAGAAGTGCGTGATGCCGAGCCTGCGCACGACCTCGCACACCTCGGGATCAGTGGCGATGTCGTGGAAACGCTGGGTGAGGACCTTCTGCGAGGCCACGTCCGCATTAGCCGTGCTCAGCTGCGGGAAGACCGCCTTGCGTCCGCCGAGGATCTCGGAGTAGGCCGCGCCCGCGATCGGGTCGCCCAGAATGAGCGCGTCGGGGGCGGTCGTGTACTTCATGCGGCGCAGCATGGCGAGTTCACCGGTGGTGGCCATGCCGGGCTTGCCCAGGTGCGCGGGGTCATACACCTGGGCGACCGCCGTGTTTCGCGCATCGATTGCACCAAAGCCCGACAGGACCAACACGAGCAGGCCAACCGAGAATTGAACCGGCCAGCGCGGCGCCTCGATATTGTCGTCGGCTCCGCGTTCGGCGAGGATCCGCTGCAGGGACTTTGTCCACGCGGCGTGGATGACGCGAACGATGGCGGCGACGCCGACCGCCATGAGGATAGTCAGCGCGATGTCTTCGACGCCCATGATGCGACGGGCGTCCTTGTACCAGGGGGCCAACAGGTAGCTGCGCAGGGCCGAGTCGGGCGAGTATGCCAGGGCGGTGAGGGCAGCAAGGATCACGTAGGAGAACAGGGGCCAGAACGGCAGGGGCTGCGCCTCCTCCTCGGACTCCTCGATCTCGTCAGCCGAGGCCAGGGCACCCTCTTCCGCGACCACATCCACGTCATCGGTGAGTCCAGCGCGCGCAGCTGCAAGCTCGAGGGGATCCGGGCGACGGAACAGCAGGTACAGGCGCGCAGTCGCCGCGACGCCGACGACCAGAAGAATGAACTGGACGATCGTCCACTGAATGTTGCCGGAGGTGTTCGAGAAGGGCGGGTAGGGCAGGAAGGCGTGCATGAAGGCTTCGCCCCAGTTGCTGCCTTTGCGGTTGTAACTACCCATAGCCCGGATTTTCGACGACGACAGCGCGAGGAGCGGCGCCGCGACAACGACAAGCGCGAGGGCACCCCACGCGAGGGCAACGAGCTGGCCTCGTCCGCCGCGACCGTAGGCGCGTCGGGCGAGGGACGCGAGGGAGACGAGGAGCGGCGCGATGAGGAACGCGAGGATCGAGAAGGCGGCGCTCGGGTGTGCGCCGACGAGGCCGATGGTGCCGATGAGGAGGAATATCGCCTGCGGAATACGGCGCATGACAGCACGCAGCCCATCGCCCGCGCGCAGGTCGGCTACCAATCGGCGTCCCACAACGATCGCGATGGCTGCCAGACCCGGCACCAGAGCGGTGCCCGTCGAGTTGGGCCACTGGTTGTACATGGTGAGTGCGTCGGCGGGCATGTTGAGCATCATGCCGCCGATGATGGGCGCCGCCATGATCGCGCTGCGCGAGGCGGTCAGCACCGAGACGAGCGCCGCCAGGCCAATCACCCACACGGCCATGAGCGCCAGCGAGGACACGTTCGAGGCCTGGACGACCGAGTCGTAGCGCGCGAACAGCGCAACGAAGGCGTGCCAGCCCGTCGGATAGTAGACGTTGCGGCCGCCGTACAGCTCGTGGAGGCCGCCGAAGGGGCTGGCATTCTTGCCGTACAGGATCGCGTGCACACCGTTCTGGTGGAACGTCGGATCCCACTGCTGGACGGGGTTCGATGGGACCGCTCTCATCACGAGGGGCAGCGCCGCGAGGACAAAGCCCACCAGGATCGCGCCCCACGTGGCCGCGCGGATCGCGGCCTGGCGTCCACCGATCGGCTTGCGCACGCCGATGGCCTCGCGCAGGGGAACTCCCCTCAGAGAAAACCCGTCGTTGCTGCGGCGGAAGAAGCTCAGGCTCCACGCGCCGGCTCCGCAGAGGGCGCTCATGCCGAGGATCGGCAGCGCCGTCGAGGGCTCCCACTCGATGTCGAGCGCCGGGTAGGCAACCGACAGGATCGTGATCAGGCCGAAGGTGAACGCCGGTGCCGCACCGATCGCGACGAGCGACGAGCGACCTCCCGCCCGCAGCCACATGAACCCCGGCAGCACCAGGGCGACCATCATGGCCAGCAGGGTCGGGAGCAGCATCCACCAGGCCAGCACGGATTACTCCTTGTCGGAAGCGGCGCGGCGCTTGCCCACGATCTCAATGATGACGGGCAGGACCGACGCGAGGATGATGACACCGAGGATGAGCGTCAGGTTGTCGTGCACGAAGGGGACGTTGCCCAGGAGCGCACCCACGAGGATGAAGCCCGCGCCCCACACGATGGCGCCGAGCGTGTTGAATGCCAGGAACTTCGGGTAGGGGTAGCGGGCCATGCCCGCGGCGATCGGGATGAAGGTACGCACGAAGGGAATGAAACGTCCGATGACGAGCGAGCGGCCGCCGTAGTTCGTGAAGTAGTGCTCCGCCTTCTCCAGGTGCTCAGTCTTGAGGATGCGAGCGTCGGGCTTGAAGAAGCGGCGCCCCCACTTGGCGCCCAGGAAGTAGCCGATCTGCGCGCCGACGAAGGCCGCGACGACGACGAGGAGGATGAGGGTCGGCAGGTGCAGTCCGAGGCGGTCGTGGAGCAGGCCTGCTGTGAACAACAGGGATTCACCGGGCAGCACCGGGAAGAGGACGCCGGATTCGATGAGGACGATGAGCATCGTTCCCCACAGCACCCACGGCCCCATGGCGACGAGGAGCGTCTCGGGATTTTTAAACCACTCGATAACGGTGTGCAGCATCGACGGATCTGATGCGGTCACGAGTGTAGACCAGGTCACGATAGGGCCCTTTTCTGCCGGGAATGTATCACCCTAACCCTACCTTTGTTGACCGCGAATATAGGATAGGCAACATGAGGAAGCGCAAGGATTCACACGACGGCCCTCCGGTCGGGGATACGAACATCCTCTTCGTCCCCGATTCCTCCGCCGACCCCTCAGCATCCGGGGTGGACGCCCTCATGGGGATGATCGACGAGGCCGGGGCGCCCCCGCAGACTCCCCCGCCCCCGGAGGTCCCCTCCTCGGAGGCGCGAACCGAGGTCATGGAGCCCGTCATCACACCGGATGCGACGACCGCGCCCGTCACCATGCCGCCTAGCATTCCTCCCAGCCACGCGGACGCCGACCAGGGAACCCCGGCCTCGTCGTCGAATGACGAGAGCGCGCCGGAGGCCACCACGGAAACCGACGCAGAGGCCACCACCGACGACAAGGACACGGACGTCGAATCCACTCCGTCTCCGGCGACCGGTGAAATCGCCGCGAACCTGCCCGTGCGCCGCATGCGCCTGCCCCGCCCCGTCTACATCGCGGACCGCATCACGAGCATGCGCCGCCGCCGCGAAGACCTCGTCGACGCCGTCCTCTCGCTCATCGCGATCCTCATCATCTGGACGATCGGCACGGTGGCCAGTGCCACTACACACGGCGTCACCATGGACGTCCTACAATTCCAGCTCATCCGCAAGATCCTGATCCTGCCCGTCAGCCTGGTCGAGGGCCTCATCATCCTGATCACGCCGATCCTCGTGATCATCTCCCTCGCCTTGCGCAAGCGCCTCCAGGCGATCATCCAGGCCCTCGTTACCAGTGTCGTTGCGGCGATCGGCGGATGGATCATTGCCGTCTTAACCGGGCTACTGCCCACTTACCTCACCGCACCGCTGAGCGTGGACCGCGCGATAGCTACGCAGGGCTCGCAGACCGGCAGTGTGATCGCCATCAACTTGGTCATCGTCACCCTGTGCGCCCTGTTCACCTCCGCAGGCGAGACCCAGTCGATGAAGGCAATCAAGTGGGGTTGGACGGGCCTGTGGATCATTCTCGTTCTGGGTGTTCTACGCTCCTCGATGACCCTGCCCGTTGCCTTCATCTCCGTGTTCCTGGGTCGCGCTTTCGGCTCCGGCTCGCGGTGGGTCATGGGCTACGACGACCAGAGGGCGAAGGGCGCCAAGCTCGTTGAGGGCCTTCTCAGCATCGGCATCACGCCCTCGCGGATCGTGCGCACCGACCTCGACACGACCGAGGAGCCGCTAGCCACGTGGGCCGTCGCAGAGAACTCGCGCGGCCACCTCACCCAGATGCCCGCCGATCTGGGCGACATGGGCGTCACGGTCACGCGCCGCCCGAACCAGGACCACCACCGCCACTACCAGGCGTGGAGCGACACGGGTCTGGCCTACGAGATCATCGCCATGGATCCAGGCCAGGAGCTGACCGGAACGCTCGTCGAGATGTGGAACAACCTGCGTCTGCGCGGCATCAGCAGATGGGTCTCCCCCTCGCTCAAGGCGCAGGCCGAGCGTTCATCCTTCACGACGCTGCAGGCGCTGCGCGCCGGCGTGTTCACGCAGGAGCCGATCGGCATCGCCTCCTCCGCGGACTCCATCATCATGGTCATGTCCGCGCTGCCGCCGACGACTCCGCTGACGGAGCTCGGCGAGGACGCAACGGATGAGGTCTTGGACCGCGCGTGGGAGCAGCTGCAGTTCGCCCACTCGCGCGGCATTTCGCACCGCGCTCTCACCCCCGAGGCGGTCGTCGTCGATGAGTCGTCGGACGTGTGGCTCCTCGATTGGGATTCGGGCGAGGTCGCCACGACCGAGCTGAACCAGTCGATCGACATCGCGCAGATGCTGGTCCTGACCGCCCTCGCGGTGGGGCCGGAGCGCGCGCTCGAGGCGGGCCGCCGCAACGTCGGCGAGGCGACGCTCGTCGCGTGCGCGCCCGTCATCCAGAAGCCTGTGCTTCCCGCACAGATCAATCAGCGCCTGCGCCGTTCCGACCTGCTGGGCGACCTGCGCGCCGCCCTCGTGGGAGACTCCGAGGCCGAGACCGCGCCCACCGCCGACCTGCAGCGATTCCGCCCGCGCACGATCCTCACGGTCACGATCGCGTTCATCGCCGTCTTCATCGTCGTCGGTTCGCTCAACTTCAACGACATCGTGACCACGGTCAAGAGCGCGAACCTGTGGTGGATGCTCGCCTCCGCGGTGCTCGCCTGCCTCATTTGGGTCGGTTCCGCGGTCCCCCTTGTTGCCCTGTCATCCGAGAAGCTGCCCTTCAAGGAGACGTTCATCGCCCAGGTCGCGGCCTCGATCATCACGATTGTGGCGCCCGCCGGCGTGGGTCCCGCTGCCCTCAACCTGCGCTACCTGCGCAAGCGCCGCGTTCCCACCGCAATGGCGGTAACGACGGTGACGCTCATGCAGATCTCTCAGGCTCTCGTCACGATCGTCCTCCTGCTCCTCGTTATGGTCATTGCAGGATCGTCGCTGTCTGTGTCGGTCCCCTACGGCACGATCCTCGGTCTCGTCGCGCTCGTCATGATCGCGGTCGGCGTCATCGTCGCGGTGCCAAAGGTGCGGCGCTGGATCTCGTCGAAGATTCAGCCAACCTGGCAGCAGGTCTATCCGCGCCTCCTGTGGATCGTCGGTCATCCTCGTCGCCTCGCTGCGGTCCTGGGCGGTAACCTGCTGATGAACATCGGCTACGTGGGCTCGTTCTGGACGGCGCTGCTCGCCATGGGCGGTTCGCTGAACTTCTCCACGGTGTCGCTCACCTACCTGACGGCGAACGCGGCCGGCTCCTTCATTCCCTCGCCGGGCGGTATCGGTACCGTCGAAACGGCGCTGACCTCGGGTCTGACGGTCGCGGGCATCTCTTCGTCGGTCGCCATCGCGACGGCCCTGCTCTACCGTCTCGTCACCTTCTACGGCCGCATCCCGTTTGGCTGGCTGGCCATGAAGTACATGGAGAAGAAGAACCTGATCTAGGGAACGCCCCGCTGACGCAATCGGTATCCGGCTGTCACGCGCTACCTCGGCGCTAGGCAGCCGGATTACTATCTGTGCCGAACAGTAGGATCTTCACTCACGATGCTACAAGCCGGATACATCCACACCCGCGCTCTCGCGTGCCTGACAACAGCCATTTTGTTTCTAGTTACTTCTAATTTTCATCAAATTAGAAGTAAGTAGATCAATAGAAGTAACTGGATGAACACTTGCTACCGACAGCAATTTCGCATGCAATTCCTCCACATGTCTTTTCAAACTTGAAATTAAATCGTTGAAATTCCGCGGATTTTGGGGCGTGTCAGCGAACGCGCCCGGAGGAATTGCATGCGACTTTCGCTGTGCCACTCGTTTACTGGAGGCTGTTGTTGCCGTCCGGGTAGGCCGCCTGGACGCCGCCCACCGCGCGGATCGTCTCCAGCGAACCGGCGGGCACACGCAGCGCATAGCCGCGTAGGGCATTGCGGTACTCGCGTTCCACGGACACGGATGCGCCCGGGAAGGACGCGGCAACGGCCTCGTTGATCGAAGCAAGCGTCGCCTCGCTGTCGGCACTCTCCTCAAGCTGAACGATGACGATGACCGAGGTGTCAGCGTCCTGGGCGCCGGACTGCGCGCTCGGTCCGCTCTGCCCGTTCTTCGAGGTCAGCGCCGTGTCCGGGTCGACGGTCGACGACGAGGCCGTGGCCCCCGGCGCGGACTGGGCGGAGTCGGCGGGCGTGTTGGACTGCGGCGACGGTGTCGTCGTGGAGCCGGGAGAGCAGCTCGCGACCGCGAGCGCGCACGTGCCCACTCCGGCCAGGAAAACGGCTGGTTTCTTCATGGACTGCACTCCCATACGTTCGACGCGGATACGAGGCGACACCGAGTCGTGTCGCTGCTTCCAACATACAGCAGCGGCCACCGACGTTGCGGCGTTCGTATGCGCACGCGGACGCCCGTGGGCGCATGCGACGGGGCCCGGGAGCGCTCGAAGTGAGTTCCCGGGCCCCGGCCTCGTGAATCAGCGAATCAGTGATTCAGAAGAGCCGCACGTCAGCCGACCCAGATGCCATTGGAGTCGAACACGTAGGTGCGTCCGTTGATGACCTGGGTGCCCGTCAGCATGACGCCGGAGGGTGACAGGTAGTACCAGGCACCACCCACATTGAGCCATCCGGTGACCATCTTGCCCGAGGCATTCAGGTAGTACCAGCTGCCGTCAACCTGCACCCAGCCGGTCGCCATCGCGCCTGAAGCCGTCAGGTAGTACCAGGAACCACCGTCGGCGACCCACCCGGTCTTCATGACCTTCGTGGCCGAATCCAGGTAGTACCAGGAGCCGCCGTCGCGGACCCAGCCGCCCACGAAGGCGCCGGACTCGTTGGCGTAGACCCACTGGCCGTCGGCGCGCTTGAGGAAGCCGGTCGCCATGTAGCCGGAGGGCCCGAACAGGTAGTCCGAACCATTGATCGTGTACCAGCCGCCCTTGAGGTAGCTCGTACCGTCGGCGCAGGCGTACCACCAGCCGACACTGTCCTTGACCCAGTGGCCGCCCTCGGCGCTCGCGCACGCGTCGGCGGTGCCGGCGTTGTCGGAGGGCAGGTTCAGGGTCGCGGCCTCGGAGTGGTTGAGGCCGTAGTCCCATGCCAGCAGGTAGGGATGGGCGATGACGGTGCCGGAGCCACCCTGGTATGCCCAGGCGGCGTCGATGTCCTTGAAGGGAACCTCAACATGGTACGCGTAGCTTCCGTCGGCCCCGACCGTTCCTTCGGCGTCCGTGAAGACGTGGCGGTAGAACCACAGGCCGTCAGCGGGATCGTGGAGGTCGATCGCAGCCAACGGGGACGCGTCGGCGACGTCGAAGGACAGGACAGTGTCGGCGCCCTCGCCCTTGTACTCAAGGTTGGAGACCACGGGCGCGGCGGTATCGATGCGGAAGTCGTAGGAAATCGACTGCTCGGTCTGCGAGGGGCCGTCGTTGTGCGCGGATAGCGTCAGCTTGTACTGGCCGTCCGGCAGGTTCTTGTACGCGTCGGAGCGCAGGTCAAGGGCCGTGGACTCGTGGGCCTGTTCCACCCAGGTCATCTTGCCGGTGCTCGGGTTGATGCCCGACTTCCAGTTCTGGTAGCGCGTAAAGGAGGCAACCTTCTCGCCCGCTGCGTTCGTGTACACGGTGTTGAGCGTGTGGACGCTGCGCAGCGTGCCTGTGCGCGGTTCGAGGATCGTCGGGGCACCCGAGGCCTCGGAACGGGAGACGACGTATCGGTCGGCGCGGGGAAGACCCACGAGGTCGGCCGTCTTGATGACCGGGTTGTAGCCCAGGATGTTGCCGCTCACGCCGTTGTAGATGCCCGAGGGCAGCGTGTGGCCCCACCCGTCGGAAGCGAGCTGATCAAAGATCGCGGGCTTGCCCCAGTTACCGTAGAAGCCCAGGTAGGGCACGGTCAGGTCGGGCTGGGACTCGGTCTTCGAGGCGAAGCGCACGAAACCGTCGAGGAAGGTGCCCGAGGGGGTGTTGGCCGTAGCGAAGGCAGCAAACTCGCTGCCCGGCTTCACGTCGACGCCGACGGTTGCCTCGCCGTTCGCGGGGACGGTGACGGTCGCACCCTCACCCGAGGCCGACGCGGCGCCCGTGTACGCGATCTCCACGCCCTTGCCTCGCCAATCGGTGGAGCTGCCGGTAAAGAACCCGCCGTCAACGTTCTCAGACAGGGCCTGGGAGCTGAGCTCGTACGTGGCCGGGGTGTCGGAGAGGTTGTGGAGGGTGACCTCGAAGTGCCATCCGGTGGTGCCGTCGCCCAGGTCGGCCTTGGGCCGGGACTGCTCGGCGGCGCCGACGACGGTCGGGTACACGGACGAGGTCGTGGCCGCGACCGCGTCAACGAGGCCCGAGCCCTGCTTGCGCGGGGAGTAGAAGGCACCTGTCGTCTGGGCCACGTCCGCGAGCGGGCGGGCGGTGCCCATGATGAGGTTCTGGACGACGTCGACCTTCTCGCGCGCGCTCATCGAAGCGAAGAGCGGATCGGACTGGACGCGCTGCAGGACGACGGCACTCACGCCCGCCATCTGCGGGGTCGCCATGGACGTACCGGACAGGTGATCGTAGTTGCCATCGAGGACGGCCGAGTAGATGCTGCCGCCGGGGGCACTGACCTCGGGCTTGAGGCGCAGGTCCGGGGTGACGCCCCACGAGGAGAAGTCCGACATCGAGTAGTTCGAGCTCGGGGTGATTGTCTTGCCGTCCACGAGGGTCAGGTGATGATCCGCGGCGGCCAGCATAGCCTGGCCGTTCTCCTGGGAGATGAACGCGGCGGGCACGTCCAGCGTCGTGACGCTCATGAGCATGAGCGAGTCGCCGGCGACGTTGTTGTAGACGAGGATTCCGGCAGGCTTGAGCGCCGCCAGGTTCTCGATCTTCTTCTGGAAGGTCAGCTTGCCGCGCGAGACCAGGGCAAACTTGCCAGCCAGGCCATCGGGGTACTTGGCGGCGAGGGCTGCGGCGTCTTCCTCCGTCGCATATCCGGCGTCGATGTACTCGTAGGACCCGGCGGCCAGCTCGGAGATTTCGGCAACCTTCTCGCCGTTCGCGCCGCGCGCACGCTGGTAGGCGATGTCCTTTCCGGCAGCGGAGAAGGCGTTGTAGGACAGGAGGTTGTCGACCGAGGCGACGGCGAGGACCGACGAGTAGGTGGCGGGCTCGCACTGGGTCGAGGAGTCGGGATCCGAGGCGTAGGGCAGGTTACGACCGGAGGTGTTGCCATACCCGGCCGAGTAGTGGTTGCCGGCCGCGGCGTTGACCGAAATGCCCTCGTCCTGGAGCTTCTTGAAGACGGAGGCGAACACCGAGTCGGCCTCGTTGTCCATGCCGCCGAGCTGTCCGAGGGACAGGTTCACGACGTCGGGGTGCAGGACCACCATGTCGTCAAGGGCGGCGAGCAGCGCCGAGTCTGGGATGTCGCCGTCTTCGCTGCGCGAGACCTTCGCGACGATGACCTGAGCTTCGGGGGCCACGCCGATGATCTGGTCGGCGTTGCCGGCGGTGATGCCGGCGACGTGCGTGCCGTGGGAGCCGTAGGGTCCCTTGGCCGGCATCGCGTCGTTGTCACCGTCCGCGTAATCGTAGGCGAAGGGGAACTTCTCAGAGACGTACACTCCCAGCTTTCCGTCGCCCAGCTTCGGGGTCAGGGCCGCAACCTTGTCGGCGGTGAGCGAGGGCGTCGAGGCCATGGCACCCGCGAACGCGGGATGGGTCATCTCGACGCCGGTGTCGATGACGGCGACGACCTTGCCCTCGCCCTTTTGGGTGAGCTGGTCGGCGCGCATCATGATCTGAGCGCTGAGGTTGTCAGGGTTCTGGGTCGACAGTCGGGGCGCCTGCGTGCCGCCCTCGGCATCGACCTCGTCGACGTCGCTGACGCGGGTTTCACGCTCGAGGAATGCGGCCTTGACGCCGCTCACCCCACGGATCGCGTCGAGTGAGCCGGCGGGGGCGCTGAGCGCGAATCCTTCGAGGGCGTTGTCGTACTCGCGCTCCACCTGGGCGGATGCGCCGGGGAAAGCGCCGGCCACGGCCTCGTTGATGGAAGCGAGGGTTGCCGCGCGGTCCGCGCCCTCGTGCAGCTGCACGATGATGCCGACGATCGCGGAGGGGTCCTGATCGGCGGTCGGCGCGACCTGGTCTGGCTGAGAGGTCTGTCCGCTCTTCGAGGTGAGAGCGGTGTCGATGTCGCCCACGGGCAGGGACGAGGCCGTGGCACCGGAAGCGGGTTGGGTGTCCGAGGACGGCGCTGCGAGAGCCGCAGGCCCTGTCAGGGCGAGCGCGCAGGCACCGGCGAACGCGAGGAACGCCGCTGGTTTCTTCGTTGTCATGTGCGTACTCCAATGTGTCGACGGGCGACCGTGTTGGCAGGCGGAGGGGACTCCGTCGTACCGGCCACCACTGTAAAAATACCGCAAAGAGCGCATGTGACAAACTTTGTTTCACATTGGGAAACGATTGGACATTATTTTACTGTCAGAATCATTCCGGGTCCGAGGACGCTTACATAGCAACGTTCCCGGACCCGGAGAAGAGCACCGTCAGGTGCGGATCAGCTCAGATCAGCCAACCCACGCCCCACTTGTGTCAAAGACGTAGGTGCGTCCGTTGATCACGTGGGTGCCGGTGAACATTGCGCCATCGGGTCCCAGGTAGTACCAGGCACCACCCACATTGAGCCATCCGGTGGCCATCTTGCCCGAGGCGTTCAGGTAGTACCAGGTGCCACCGTCGTTGACCCAGCCGGTCGCCATCGCGCCCGACTCCTGGAAGTAGTACCAGGAGTCGCCGATCTTCGTCCAGCCCGTGGCCATCTTTCCGGAGTCCGCCAGGTAGAACCAGGAGCCGCGCACCTGCGTCCACCCCGTCGTCATCGCGCCGGAGTTGTCCATGTAATACCAGGCGTCGGCGACCTTGGTCCAGCCGGTCGCAATGCGGCCGGAGGTACCCAGCCAGTGCCATGCACCGTCGTAGGAGACCCAGCCGGTGCCCAGGATGCCGTTCTCGTCGAAGTAGTAGCTGTCCGCGCCGATGGCGAGCGGACCCTTTGCGCACGTCGAGTCGGTGTAGCAGTACTTCCAACCGGCGGGGTCGTTCACCCACGCGCCGCCCTCGTGGGCGGATGCATCGACGTGGAAGTGGACGGCGTCCGCAACATCGTCATCGGCGCGCTCGTCCTTGTTGCGGCCCTCCGCGGTCACGGTAACCGAGGCGAAAGGCTCGTCGGCGGGCAGCTTGCTGGTGTCGTAGGGGCCGCCGAGGAGGACGACCTGGTTGCCGGTGAACTCGCCAGTGCCCTCAACCGTGACGGGATCCTGATCCTCGACCTTCATGGTGGCCGTGGTGACCGGGCCGGTGACGGTGGTGCGCACGTAGATCATGCCCGCGACGTGGGCGTCGGCCAGCGGACGCCAGTCGGTGCCGCCGTCGTAGGAGTACTCGATGCTGCCCATGACGGGCTTGGGCTGATCCTTCAGGACCGCGTCGAGCGCGTTGACCAGGCCCGCGCCGCGGTATTCCTTGCCGTCCGTCGGCTCGGCGAGGCGGTCGTAGGTGTAGCCGGCCTGCTTCTTGACCAGCGCGATGACCTCATCGGCCGTGTAATCCGGGTGGATCTCCTTGACCAGCGCGGCCACGCCCGCCGCGTGCGGGGAGGCCATGGACGTGCCCGACAGGTAGCCGAACGGCGGGTCCTT
>ENA-OWLX01000722-OWLX01000722.1-metagenome-genome-assembly--contig:-NODE-722-length-12444-cov-11.339333_pt1 | contig 12444 bp, 16 predicted proteins | sample MGYA00245351_ERZ651106 | MGnify/ENA primary metagenome ERZ651106 (study PRJEB26857, sample SAMEA4031768) | metagenome | biome: human; feature: oral; material: saliva | place: Philippines | collected 2014... | reverse complement strand
TAATTATCAATAGAAAGATGTGCGAAAGGAGATTTTATGGATTTAAAACTTTTTAGCTTACTTATTTCAAATCTTTTGACTGTCAACGTTACAACCATATACGATAATAAGCAAAAGTTACTTGAATTCGAGAACAGATTTTGTTTTAATAAAATCCTTCAGCCCATGTTTACTGCTGAAGCTCTGGAATTTTTACTTGAATCTGCATCAGATTCAACTATCTATGAGATTTCAGACGGATTAGAAATTAATTTATTATTTTTATAACTCTTTATAATAAAATCTGTTTGAGGATCTCCGGTATTCTCACTAGAAAAAATATCCAACAGCTCATCTATAGTTGAATTCGGATGTAATTCCTCAATAATATAAGCTACATCTCTTCCATATGCGTCAGCTTCGAAATGTTGATCAAAGTAAGTTGTATCTATAATTTCACCATCTAAACCTCGATATGTAAGAATTCCCTTTTTATTAGCTTTTCTTTGTTGTTTGTGTGTGTCTTCGTGTACATAAATTTGTTTAACTCTCTTTAAAAAGAGTTTTCGACTATATTCATCGTTTTGTAATTCATTAAAAGTTTTCTCATTAATGATAATATGAAGTTGTTGAGAATTCCATTTAAATTCTCCTTGTATAAAGAAATCGTTTTCATATTCTTGAATATACTTGATATAGATTTGATTGATTTTTTGATATTCATAAAATTCATCTTGTGTAATCTTTCCGTCTAAAAAATCAAAAAACTTGTATATAAAGTCTTCTATAAAATTTATATCTGGTTGATAGTAAGCCTCTGTTAACCATCGAATGTGTTTCTCCCAACCCTCTGTTAATTGATCACTATCCCATTTCCTAACAACTGTCGATCGATCTACTGAAGAAAAAGTCTCTAACAACCTTTTTGTCGCTAGTGTCGTAGTTGATCTTTTTTGCTCTTTCATATTGTATACTCCTGATTATCTAAGTATTGATATAATGTATGAAAGAATCGTCTACTTTCTTTTGTATAAAATTTCGGGGATTGATATAATTGAATTCTATTTACTACTAATGGGTTTTTAACTTGATTGTTTTTAATCTTGTCAAAAATCTCTTGTGCACTTGAATTTGGAAATTCTTGTTTTAACAAATATCCAATTTGTCGAGCGTACGCATCAACCTCTGTATAGTGTGTAATATATTTTTTTAAGTTTTTCTTATAATCAGATACATCATACTTAAAGTTTGAATCACCTTGTGAGTATTGTTGTTTATGGGTATCCTCGTGAATTAATAAACTTTCAACTTCTTCTAATAAATTATCTACAAGTTGTATATCGTTAGAAATATTATCTAAGGTATCATTATACAAATAAATTACTGTCAAACCGGAATCTCTATAATATTCCGCTCGCTCTACTAAAAAATCTTCAGAGTTATTATTTGAAATTTCGAATCTTATTTTGTATTTATTTTCTAACTGTAGGACTTTTGAACTCGGAATATTTCCAAATACATATTTCAAATATGTTTCTAATACAATCCGTACTGGCTCTAAATCAGTTGGTTTATAAACCTCTCGTAAACACATATCTTCGTGTAATAGTTTTTGTAAATGAAGATGTCTGGCCATATCTAAATTTTCTCCTGTATATAAGGATTATGAACCTCTTGATCATCCAAATATTGATATAACGTATGAAAGAATCTCTTACTTTCTTTTGTATAAAAAGCAGGAGCTTTATATATTTGTATTTTATCTAAAGCTAACGTATTTTCAATTTGATTATTTTTAATTTTATCAAAGATTTCAGCGACCGATAATTCCGGAAATTCTTGACGCAATAAACAACCTGTTTGTCTTGCGTACGCATCAACTTCTGAATAATAAGTTAGATAACCTTCAGGATCGTTTTCATAATCTGGAACATTATACCTATATGTTCCTTTTTTAGAATATTGTTGTTTATGGGTATCTTCGTGTGTAAATAAAGATTCAACTTCATCTAAAAGAAGTTTTATGAGTTTTTTATTTTTTTGAATTCGGTCTAAAGTATTAGAATAAATATATATTTTAACAAAACCCGTATTTCCTATATACTCGGCTTTATATACTAAAAACTCATCTGAAGTAGATTCTAAAACCTCAAATTGAATTTTATATCTGTTTTCTATTATTACCAACTCTGAAACCGGAACTGGACCGTATAGATATTGTAAAAACACTTTCAAAACAATTTGAACTGGCTTTAGATCGGTCTGTGTATAAACCTCTTTTAAGATGTTATGTTCTTGTAATAGTTTTTGTAAATTAAGGTAACACGTCATTTTATAGACCCTCTTGTTTTAAAATATCTTTTAAATCTTTATATGTTAAAATAACAACCTCATGATCAATCATGCATTGTTGTTTTTCTAACCATAAATCTCCATTATAAGGATTATATAAATCACCATTTTCATTAAAAAAATGATCACCCTTGATTTCTATTAATTGTCCGTCTACCTCAAAATCAGGATAGTAATAATGTGTTTTGTTGTTAATTACATATGGTATTTTACAAGGATTTGGAATTATATTAAATCCGTTATCAATACAATACTTATAAAAAATTATCTCCCAATTTGAATCAAATGAAATTCCATCATATACATACTTCTTTTGAAGAGATTTTCTAAACTGTGAGTTTTGTATTGGATACGGAAAACCATATCGACGAATACAGGTTTCTCGAGCTTTTTTCTGTATTTCCGGATTTTGAACAGAACACTTGTTTTGATATTTTTGTAAATTCTTTTGTTGAATCTTGTGTTGAATATTCGGATTTTGAAAAGGATTCTCGACACCATATCGTTCGATATTTGTCTTTTTTATTTTATCCTTGATAGATTCATTTTGAAGAACACAGACTGTTCCATACTTCTTTTGATTTGTATTTTGTACTTTCTTTTTAATGTCTAAATTTTGTAAAGGATTTTCAACTCCATATTTACGTACAAGAGTATTCTTGATCTTTTTTCTATTTTCTTTTAATTTCCACGGATGATCTACTCCATATTTTTTTAGCCAAGTTTTTTGTACACGGTGTTGAATGTCAGAATTCTGCATAGGATTTTCAACACCATATTTTTTGATATTATTTTGTTTTATCTTTTCTTGAACTTGAGATACCTTCATTGGATTTGAAACACCATATTTATCCTGACAGGTATTTACCGTCTTACATTTTTTACACAACAATTGATAGTTTGATTTTTTAATAGAATATAAGCTAAGATGTACAATTTCACCACAGTTTGAACAGGTGAATTGAAATTGCTGTGATCCTAGTTTTTTAGTATATCTATCTCTCCAGAAATCGAGAGTATCCCTATCAATTGTCTGCATAATAGCTTATAAAAGATCCTCTTCAATTAATTCATCTACTATTGATTTTCTTGAGGTTTTTATAGATCGAGCTATATGAGCCCACGACATTGTTTGACCACCATATTGTTGTCCCGCTACTTGTGGTGCGATCTGTGAAGCTAACGTACAATCCGTTTTAAAACCTTGAGTTGTTTTGTGAATTGGTGTACTATTAAGAGTGAAACCGTTTTCTAACACATCTTTTAAGTTTACTAGACAGCAGTTGCTCATCTTTTGAACCGGTGAGTAATCTAGATCATGATAATGTATCTTTCCTTTATCATGAGCTTCCATAATATCTTTTGGTAGAGATTTTCGACCTATTGATTTACACAACGTTCCAGCTATATAATCTCGTTGTACCGATAAAACTCGGGGATTTTTATTTGCGTTATCTTGTTTTACAGCTTCGTTAGTGTAGTTACAGATAGAAATTACATTTTCTTCATCTGGTGTAAACTTCTTTTTATTTTGTTTATCTTGTCTGAATTTAATAAACGTATCTGCGATTTCAAAGTAATTAAAATTCATAAATGCGTCACGAATTTTATCTTGAATTGTTTCAACAGATACCGTATTAAAACGAGACAATGATTCTATTACATATTGGAATATTTTATCTTCGTCATCTGTGGATTTAAGACGGTCTGTTCCTTGAACAGCCTGATTAGCGAGTTGAATAACTCTGCGGATTTTTTCGGGAGAGAAATCCTGTTCGGTTCCATTTCTCTTTATAATTTTCATAAACAGCTCCTATTCAATTCTTAGTCAACCTCTTCAAGCGCTTTTAGATATCGGAGGAGATTCTAATAAATTGTTTCGTTGTCATCTCTAGTTAGTGTAGTTCAAATCTTAAAGAAAGATTGAGTCATCCTATAGTATAGCAGAAAAATTGTTTTTATAAGTTCTAAGTATAGAATCTATATTTTATACGAGGAGTTCGTATGTTTTTTATACTATGCTTGCCGTTTTTTATAACTTTAATTCTCATTAAACTTCGAATAAAAAATTCGGTTTATAGGTTTTATACAAGTCTTGCGGTCGGAATTTGTGTTTTTATGATTTCTCTCATTGGAATCACTCAATTCGTTATCTATGGATATCAATCTCAGGTTTTCAATACCTGCTGAATGTAGACAACTTACATATAAAATTAAAAATAAGAATCTTACAGATATAGAAAAGATAGAACTTGAAGATCGGAAAAATGAACTTGTGAACGAAGTCTTAACGTTTAATGATTCGATGTTATACTGGTATTGGGGATTAGGAAGATTTAATTTAAACGACTTTCCAGAGTTGACGGAGAATAATACTCCTTAATCTTTTTAAATCAACTATATAGAGATATGTTACTTAACGAAAAACTACTTAAAAATCTTGGACGAACGTATTGGAGAGGTAGCTATTACGATACATTTGATAAGACAAAGTCCGCTTTTAAGTATTTATATGTTTCTAATAGTGTATATTATGCAATGACATACGCAAATATGTACGGAACGTTTGATAAGATTCAGTATTTAACTCAATACATTTTAAGTTCGAAAACCGATATTTTTAATGCGAGATATTCAAAAGATTATCAAAAACTGGAGGATTATTGTAAACAAAATGAACCTCAGTTTTTAGATGATCTTCCAAAATTAAAAGATCAGGACTGGGCGAGAGTTTTAAACAGAAAAGATAAAGATCACCTCTTAGATATTCTTCAAGTATTAGGATATGATGGATTTTTTAACATCGAATCCTCTCAAGGAAATATCAGACGAAAGATCGATCTTAATGGTTATAATTCTGATTACCAATACGGGTTTTCCGCAATAGGTCTTTTTGATGAGGGTTGTGTAACTCAAGTTAAGCAATACCGCGGTTGGAAACAAATTCGAGAAATAGATGAAGTTAAAAAACTAACAGAGGTCGCAAAACAAGATTGTGAAAAACTTGCGGTAACTGTATATCAAGAAAGATCTGAACTTGATGAGTTTAAAGATTTTGACGGGTTGATAGAATCCGTTATTTCTAAAATTTGTTTAACATTTTCTAATGTTTCAATGTTACTGACAGTATCCGAGATTGAAGAAATCGTAAAAAATACATTGACCTAATTAAAATTACAGGAGATTAAAATGGCTAAGTATATTCAAAAAGAAGACATCAAAGATGATGATATCATACAATTTTCTAACGATGAAGTTATCATAGATTTTGTAGATTCTCAAACGGTTATGATTTCGGATTTATGGGACGGTAAGGAATACGTCGGAGATATTATTACAATGAAAACCTTTGAAATCGGTGGATCTACAGTTGAAAATTATGGAATTGAGATTGAAAGTGCTGGTAATTATATCATTCGTATAATCAAGGAGAATGGTTACGGTTCTCGTTTATTAGATTTCGTACAACTTTAATTTTAAGACTACAAAAAAATAACCGCTATTTCGCGGTTATTTTTTGTCTTTTAAAGTTCCTCAAAAGTAACTAAATGTTTTCCGTATTGTATAGTTCCAGGGGTTGGTATAAAGAATCCATCTTTTTTATATTCAACAACTACATTATCCTTAGACACAATTGTCTGTAAGTTTGTTGTTAACAGTTTAACGACATCATATGGATTCCCACGCAATGATTTTTTTGAAATAAGTACATGAAAACCTCCAGACGTTCTAACTAAAAGACCAGATACGTTTTGAAGTTGTTCGGTGTGATAAATTATCTGCTTAATTAAATCTTTCACCGTATTCAATTGATCTGATTCAAAGTTGATATCAATATCAAAATCTATCCATTTCTTTTCTACAAACCGAGTTCTCTCAGACCTGAAATCTTTATTATGATGTGATAGCTGTTTTTCAACATCAAACTTTGTGTTTGAATGTATATAACTTTTGACAATCTCCAATGTAGATGTCATATGTTCAATAGAAACATCTACTTCATTTGAAGGATTAGGACACGTATAACACAGAAGTGCGTGTTGAGGTAAACTTATCCTTTTATCACTTTGTTGATAAGTTAACGCTCTAGTAGGTACTTCTAATTCGTAATATTTATTAACTAAACGTTCTAAATCAACTTTATTTTCCCTATCTAATCTCAAATTTTTTGTAAGATATATTTCTCGAGATCTCGCTCCAAGGTTTAATCGTTCTGTCTCTGTTAATTTCTTGGACCGAAAACAAGAGTTTACAAAAATGGATTGAGTAGGAGTTAAATCTTTCGTAATTATTTTTAGAAAGTCTTTCAAGATGATTTCATCTTCCACGATTTTATAACTGTAGCGGTCTGTTAAATTCTCTTTTGAAACGAGGAATCTAAAAAACCTACTAGAATCCCTCTCCGCTCGAGTATTATAGTTTTCGGTTCTTTTTTTAAGATCTTGAAACCTTTCATATATATCGTCAAAAGATCTTTCAATTTCAGGATATAACTTTGTATCTAAACTTTTTAATCCATTAATAACAACTTCTAAATTTGTATAAGCTTTATCCAGTTGAGGTAATAAACCGGGTGTTAAGTCTGGATTAAACCAATAGTTATCTACTAGTTCGATTATCTCTTCAAAAGAGTTGATGACGGTCGCATGATATATTTTAAAGTCATTGAAATCGAATTTCATATCCGAACAAGCTTGTATAAATAAAAAATCTTGAAACTTGTGTTGAAGATTTACAATTTCAGTTGTTACTTGCAAAAGAAGTTTAAATAATTTTTGAGCGTTACTTTCCATATAATCTCCTTTTTATAGGATGTATTTTATTTAAATATATCAAAAGTTTCGATTATGTTTATTCCTCGTCACCTGACAAAAAATCATATAATGCTCGAAAAAATTTTTGAGAATTCTGTTTAGACATCCTAGGATCTTTATATACGTTTATAATATTTTTAACGTAAGGTTCATCTATATCATTTCTCGAAATATCAGAAAAAATAGAGGAGGGTGTTTTTTGTGGATACAGTTCTTGTAGTCTCGCACCTATTTCTCTACCATGTGCGCCTGCTTCAATGTGTTGATCAAAATATTCGAGATCCTCTTTTAAATCTTTATTCCAGTCTTTTAATCTTGTAGGTTTATAATTTTTATAGATAGATTCTTTCGAACGAGTTTGTTGTTGTCTATGTGTATCCTCGTGTACAAAGTTAACCCAAAAGTTCTTAGCTAGAATCTGAAGCTTTTCCTCATTAGCTGTTTCGATGTCTAATAGTATATCGTATGAGAATTCAATTACAACCTCTCTTTCGTCAATATCAAAATACCCACCAATTGATTGCTCTTTTTTAACTATCTCTAAACGAATTCCAAGGTTCTTACAATAAGTTTCCCACTCGGTTGTAGACAGCTTTTGAGAAAGTCTTAATCGAATGTTTTTAAACACCTCTAACCAATCGATAGAATCTTGATTTCTTTTATAAACCTCTGCAAGTAGAAAACTCTTGAAAGAAAAATGATATTTACTACTTCGACCTTGCGGTATGTCTAAAATCGGTTTACCATCAAGTCTCGATATCTTCAACTTTTAGTTCTCCTTGTTCTAGGTGAAACCTCTACGTGTATCGCAGCGTATGGATATTTTTGTTTTTTATCCAAAAATCCTTCTTTTGAAATTGAAAACTTCCGGTATGGAATATTCCCATCTATACACTCTTTTTTGAACATATTATAAAATTCTTGATATGAAAATGTTATATAAGCATCAGACTCAGTAGAATCTCTAATAATTTTATATAAACTTTCCAATTTAAATGAGTTTCTACGATAACCTGACATCCTCTTCACCAAGATATTCTTTACATAATCATATTTATCTTGAGTATCTAACAATGTAATCTCTCCTTTTGCACACAATTTTTAGAATAAAAGTATAGTTTTATTCACAACAAGAATTAAGATAAAATTTATAATTAATTCTTTATTTTTAGATTCAAAGCTCTTTCTAGTTCAGAAACAAGAACATATTGATAATGACCGTCTTGAAAAACTAGTTCACAAACATCTATTTGTTGTTCTTGAGATCTTTTTATTCTTAGAGTTTCTCTATCCGGAATTAACCGGTTAGGATAGTTTATACTTAATTCTCGAATTTCGGTACTTATCTGATCCTTGATTTGTCTCTCAGTCCCTTTTGGTAGATATTTAACAACTTTAAAAGACTGAACATGGTCTAGATTTATTCCTATTTTTGTAGTTGTATTTATTTGATCTACATCTGAAAATAAATTAAAATTCATAAAAACATTTCCTATTTAAAAATATAATTTGTTAGATTATAGACATTAAAGCACTTATATCTACAAACTAACTATCAATATGAAATTAAGAGAAACCGTATTAGACGACTTTAAGATATCCGGAATTACTCAAAAAGCGATAGATGAAAAGGGTGTACATACTCCATTATTGATTAATACTAGAATATATGATACAGATTTAGAATTATTATTTGAAGTACAATCTTCATCTGACGAACCTCATAAAGTTGTTGATCTCCAAGGTAAGTTTAAACAAGTTTCTAGAGGATATACCTCCGTTCTTCGTTTTCTTAAATTTACAGATTGGCTAGATGGAGAGGAATTAACTCCAGAATACTTGAAAGAGATTTTTGATGTTTGTGATGTAACCGTTCATTGTGATTGTCCTTCTTTTTATTACCAAGGTATGGCACAAGACAACGCTCTAAATGGAAATTCTAGATGGGACTTTTATGGTAAAAAAGGTGATCACATTTGGACTCTTAGACACAGTCGAGAGGGTGGAACCACGGGTAGAGCTCTTTGTAAACATCTAGATACTGTTAAAAAATGGGTATTTGAAAAAGAAAATCTTAAAAAGTTATCAAGTGAGATAGCGAAAGTTTACAAGAAAAAGACAGAATCTCGTAGATCTAAAAAATCATATTTATTGATTGAAGATTATAAAACGTACAAACGATTTATAGAAAAGTATGATGATGAAAAATCTTTTAAAAAGTTAAAAAATGCGTGGTACGAATTAGACTCAAAAGAACTAGGTCTTGCAGATAAATTATCTCTAACAGTTAAACAATTTCTAGGAAATTTAATTTAAAGATTTCTACTATTTTAATTATATTTTATAAAGCGAGGTTTATAAAAAATGAAATACGAAGTTATTTATCAAGAGGCTATGTATTTAGATCCTGGTAAGATTGTACAAGCCGTGTTTACCGCAGAAGATTTAACCGAAGCTGTCAAGAAAATCTGTGAGAATACAACTAGCTATGTTGATGCAGATGATGTTGTATATGAGGAGGATTTTGATGACGACTCCTCACAACTTACGGCTGAGATCGCTTTAAATGAATTATTAGAGAATGATGACACAGATTATGACATAATTTTAAGTCTCAGAAATCTTACAACTAATGAATTATATATTCATCAAGATCAATTTGAAAGACAAGAGTGGGATGAATAATTAAAGCACAAAACACAAAAAACGTCGTTCAATGAAGAACGACGTTTTTCTTTTCATAAGAGGTTTTAATTAATTAAAACGTTCTTTGTACGGAAACCCTAGGAATAACTCCTATTCGTACCCACGGTTTAATTACATCTTTTTTAATTACATTTATATCTTTATCTGGATGTAAGCGTAACTGATCTTGTACCATTGCTATGTACATAATAACAAGGTCTTTTACAAGTCTAAACTCTAATGATTGTTTTAATTGGAACGATCTACCAAACATTTTAACACCGTGATTACCAGCTTCAATTACTGGTTTAAGTACTGACATCAATAATGCTTTAGCTTCTCGAACCTCTTCATCTGTAAAGAAACCCTCACCTTGTCCACAATCCATATGATCTATAATCATTCCGAGACGAATTAAATATTCCTCTTGTGTAAGATGTAAATCGAAGTGATCACATCTAGACCATAATGCAGGATCAACCTGACTTTCGTGTAGGTTGGAAATTATAATGAGCCTTGCGTTGAATGTCCAATCCGTAGGTACGATTTCATCAGGTGTTTCTTCGTCAGAAGTTTCTAATACGTCTTCAATAGTTTTAATATCATCTTCGATGTCACTCTCAACCTCAAAAAGTCTTTGAATCCCAGTTTTATTCTGAGATTCGAGTTTAGTACCCTTTAATGCGTTTGTAACTCTATCAGCCATCGTTTGTGGGATATGTACGTGATACTTTGTACCGGGTTCCATTGCACCCTTAAGAATACCTAATACTTCGTCGTTTCCACCTTTTCTTAAGAATGCGTCACAGTCGTCTAATATGACAAGTTCCGCATCCCTATATTGCCACAAGAACAATGCAATGTTCGTAGTACTCTTTCCGATAGATCCGGTTAAGGTTACCGTACTATCCATCTTTCCCTCTTCTTTTAAGATTTGGTTAACAATATATGTTTTTCCAATTCCTGCATCCCCTGCGAGTAAGTAATATCGTCTAGGATTTGTACCACAAACAACTCGTCTTAAAATAAGATCGATTGTGTTGTATTTATCCGTTACGGTTTCCAATGCGGAGGTTACATAATTTTGATCACCCGCTCCGGTTACATCTAATAGATTCTGAAGTTCTTCAGATGGTTTATACGGTTCGGTATTTTGTACTGAACCGACGGATGTGTTCATTCCAGCGATTGTACTTTTGAACCATCCTTTTGGAAGTCTCTTTCCTCTTTCAGCTTCCGGTTGACGAGTAATCCACATTGACCATTCGTCCCAACTATCGGTTCCACCCTGCATTACATAATCCCTGAGGAGATCTCTAGGTTTTCTCATATCTTCATTCAAAAGTCTACTATGTGTTCGATAGTAACTTTCATTTTTAGTACCGTCTAAGTTTAACTGTTCCTCAGATGTATTTAAAATCTTACTTATCTGTATTTCTTCAGTGTCATCTAAAGGAGGTAAATCTAATCCGGACTGTTGTGCTTTTTGAATAGCGTTCAACATATCTAAACCAGGTTGAATTATAGACTGAAAATCGGACTCTTGTAATTTCTTTTCATTCAAAAGAGACTTACAATTTCTAACAGCCTCTAATAAATGTTTTCGTTCGTTTGTATTCATTTCCTTGTACCTCATATCTATTAATCAAACAAATCTGCTAAGGACTCGGGAGAATCTTTAGGTCGTCTAATTCTACTTCTTGTAACTTCGCTTACATCATCTAATACATCACTATTGAATAACAATTGATTTTGTAATTCTCTCGTTGTTTTTACACCCTCGAAATCATCCGTTAAATCCATTGTATCGATATAGTTTTGAATAGAGTCGGTATCTCTAAAAACTCTTTCGTCGTTTCTTCTTTGCTCTTCAGCTTCTTTCATTTGTCTCTTAGACTGCTTTAACACTTTAATTGTCTTTTCAGCTTCATTTAAGAGATCCTGTAAACGACGATTTTCCTTAAGAAGTCCCTGATAATCCTTTTTAAGAATATTCTGATGTTTAGCTAAACCTTCTTTTAGATTAGAAGATCTTTCGAGGTCTTGATTTAATTTATCAATGTTCTCTTTTAGATCACTATTCTTTTTTGATAACTTTTTATTCTCAAGTAAAAGAGCGCTTAATTTTGTTTTAGCTTCGAGGTGTTGACGATTTGTACTTTCAAGTTTAACCTGAAGTTCGTTAGAGGTCTTTTCAGTTTCAACTAACCTGTTTTTAAGATTTTGTACTGTTTCTTTGGTTTCAACAAGAGTCTTTCTTAAAGTCTTATTTTGTTTAATTGACTCGTCTAACTCTGTTTCTACTTTATAAGCATTTTCAGCTTCTGAAACTGCATAAGCTGTTTTAGCTTCATACAACTCTTTGTATTTCTTTACTTCTTTTGAAGTTGTATTTAAACACTCCTCTAAAGCTACAAAGTCTTCAAGTTTTTCCTTAATATTGGATAATTTAGAAATACTACTGATTTCTAACTCTTCACAAATTTTACGAGCTTCAAAACCTTCTTGAATAGCATTACGAGTGTCTTTCATAATGTTTTCAATTAACTTTGTAATCTGTGCATTAAGTTTTTCTTTTGATTTAACGCTAAGATTTTCTTTTTTAATTTTCTTT
>ENA-OWLX01000719-OWLX01000719.1-metagenome-genome-assembly--contig:-NODE-719-length-12467-cov-6.873832_pt1 | contig 12467 bp, 13 predicted proteins | sample MGYA00245351_ERZ651106 | MGnify/ENA primary metagenome ERZ651106 (study PRJEB26857, sample SAMEA4031768) | metagenome | biome: human; feature: oral; material: saliva | place: Philippines | collected 2014... | reverse complement strand
TTAGGCAGATCTTCTTCAGAAATTGTCTTATCAAATAAATTAATATAATAATATTAACTAATATTATTGCAAAAAGTATTATTATTATCATAAAATGGACATTGCATAATTTTGACCCCGTTAATTAATACTTTTTTTCAAAAAAACAATAGTTAACTTAGCAAATATTAGAAGAGGAAGGAGGTTAATCATGACCTATACGATTGGATTAGTGCCATCGCCAGGCGTTGCACATAAGCTCGTCGATAATGCGATACCAAAGATCCAACAGCATTTGCATGAACGGATCAGTGATGTGGATAAATGGCATTTCGAGAGTAAAGTCGATTTATTAATAGGATCTGCTGAGGATGTACATGAGAGTATAGATAAAGCTGCAGAATTGAAGGAAGAATATGATTGGGATTTCGTTATCTGTATTACAGATTTACCAAGTATCTCAGGTAATAAAGTTGTGATTAGTGACTTTAATAGTGAAAAGCAAGTTTCTATGCTTTCATTACCTGCGTTAGGTTGGATTAATTTAGAGCGTAAGTTAGTGAAGAGTATGACAGCACTAGTTGAACAGTTATATCACAATAATACGAAAGAGCGCCCCAAAGTCACCCACTGATTAAACCTAAAGCTGTTGATCCTAGAGAAGATGAAAGTTCGAAAAGACGTTATATTAATCGCTATTTCATATTAGGATGGTTGCAACTGATTTTAGGTTTAACACGAGCGAATGAGCCATGGAAGAATTTGTTTAATTTTAAGAAGATAATTTCCGTTGCATTTGCGACAGGAACCTATGTTTCTATCTTCTCTATGCCATGGGAGTTAAGTGTTCAATATTCAACCTTAAGATTTATTGTCTTAATGATTATTTCTATATTGGGTATGGCCGGATGGTTATTATACGCACATCAATTATTTGAAGAAAAAACAGCAAAGTCTCAACGTGTTTATCGCTATGTATATAACGCGACGACATTACTGACCTTAGTCATCATTACATTGATGAATTACGTAGTTTTATACCTATTACTATCAATAAGTATTTCATTATTTGTACCTGTAAGTTTATTTAATAGTTGGACGAGTGCAAATCCTGATTTCACATTTATAAATTATTTGAAATTATTATGGTTTGTATCATCGCTTGGTTTATTAGCGGGTGCAATGGGCTCAACTGTAGAAAATGAAGAGAAGATACGACGTATTACGTATTCTTATCGCCAATATCATCGTTATAAAGAAGCGCAACAAGAGGAAAAAGAGAAAAAAGAACAACAATCACAAGATGTATCACAACATGACGTGGAACAATCTTCATCAAACAAAGAAAGTAATGATGATGAACAGTATGAAGGTAAAAAACAAGATCATAGAGAGGAGGATGACGCATGAATGAAGCTAAAACAATCGGTTTAGTTGTTGCTCCTGGTGTTACAGAAAAATTAGCTGAGAGTTTAATGGATGATATTCCGAACATCTTATCTCACCAGAATAACAACCAACATGACTGGAAAGTGGATCTCGTGGTTGATCCTCTGACAGGCTACGCAGAATCCGTTGGCAAAATTTTTAAAAAGATACAAGATTATCATGATAAACGACAATGGGATTATGTCGTTGCAATTACAGATTTACCTATGTTTCATGATGAACGTGTGTTAGCACTGGACATCAATAAGAAGAATGGTGCTGTTGTCTTTTCTTATCCTGCATTTGGTTGGCGCCCAGTTAAGAAACGTTTTAAGAACGCCATCGTTGCGATAATCAATGAAGTGCATCATTCTGAAGCTGAAAAGAATGATTATGATAACAATAATCATGTAACATATGCAGTTAACAAACAATTTCCATTATCTAAAATTGATAAAACTGAAGTACATTTAGATGAAACAGGTAATGATCATTTACGCTATTTATCCAATACTAGGTCAATGGGAATGGTTCGGCTTGTGAGTGGTATGACATTTGCAAATAATCCACTTAATATGATGGCAAGCCTTAGTAATATTGTGGCAATTGCTTTTACCACTGGCGCATTTGGCTTAATATTTACGACTATGTGGCAGATGAGTATGGAATTCTCAATGTGGCGTCTATTTGGAATATCTATTATCGCAGTCTTAGGTATGTTACTTTGGATTATGATGTCTCATGATTTGTGGGAATCTGTCAAACAAAGTCGTAATAAAAGAATTACATGGTTATATAACTTAACTACAGTGATGACGCTCTTTGTAGCTATTATCATTTATTACATTATTCTCTACACATTATTTTTAATTGCGGAACTTGTGTTACTACCATCTGATTTCTTAGGGCAACAGGTAGGGTTAAAAGGACCGGCTGGAATTGATTTATATCTAAGTATTCCTTGGTTTGCTGCTTCTATTTCAACTGTTGCAGGTGCGATTGGTGCTGGATTATTAAATGATCAACTAATCAAAGAAAGTACTTATGGTTACCGACAACAAATGCGATATAATGATAGAGATAAAGATGAAGGATAACGAGATTAAAGTCGAGAAGCGTGAAGCTTTCTTCGGCTTTGTTTTTTTAGGTAAATTTATATAAAAAGATTATAGAAAATAATTGGTGCTTAATTTAAAATTAAATATAATGTAGGTGTCAAAACAAATAAGAGTCCTAAATTCACAACAACTACTTAGATTTAGCAACATGAAGTGAAGGAAAGTAATATCAAGAATTTTTGTCCTAGATGTGGTAATAAAATAACTAAAGAGCAACGATTTTGTAGTAAATGTGGCAATGATTTACGTGTATTTGAAGATGATTCAATTGAGTCACAATATGAGGTGGCTGAGCGTAAGCCAAGCATTTGGCCATTTATAATAGTTGGCTTAGTTGTTATTGGGATTATAGTCAGTTGTTGTTTTGCTTATTATCATTTCTTTTTAAAAGAAGAGGAACAGCCAAAACAAACTGCGACAACGACGACCCATGTGAAGAAAGATAAAGACACAACAGAAGAAGGTAAAGTGTCTAACGATCCTATTAAAGCAGAAAAGCAAAAATCGAAACAAAGTGAAGATGAAAAAGACAAAGATGCAACTCATTCACAAGCACCTAAAATTGATGTTATGAGTGAGGATTTCCATAAGTCATTTATGCAAAAGGATACAAGGGATTCTTACATGGGAATTAAACCTGGCATGACTAGAGCGGAAGTGGAGAAACGGTACGGAAGTTCAAATCGTGTCTTTCATAAAACAGGGATGGATTATCTTTATACCATTTATGGAAATTTAGCAGTGGCCTATGAATTGAAAGGTAATAAAGAAGTAGTTCGTGAGATTGGTGTAGCACCTTTGAATGTTGATGAACAAACATTTATTGATAAATACAGTGATTATGATAAAAATAATGATGCTGGAAGTTATACTTATAATACTGTGAAAAATAATGGTTTTGAAATTTTAGTAACTACAAAGAATGGTAAAATTGCTTTGATTCAGTGTATTCCAGAGAATCATTACTAGTGAAAAGTTGAAACGTTTAGGGAGTGTAGCGGATGCAAAATGGAAACAATGTCCTACTCCCTCCTTCTTTATATAATTCTCCTCAGAACCTTGACTTTATAGCAAAATCTCGATAAAGTAGTAACATATTATTCTGACAATTCTGATAGGTATTAGATTAATAAATTTGTGAAATTTTAGGGGGGGACCATAAGTTTATGTCAGTACCGACAATTACGTATGAGAATTTTGAAGGTGACCCTTTCATTGATTCTATTTCTACTGACGATGCAACTAAAGGCGCTTATGAAATATTAGAATGGGCGTATCGCACATATGGTGATTCCATTGTTTATTCATGTAGTTTTGGTGCGGAAAGTATGGTTTTAATTGATTTGATTTACCAAATTAAGCCAGATGCACAAATTGTCTTTCTAGATACGGATTTACATTTCCAAGAAACGTATGACTTGATAGATAGAGTGAAAGAACACTTTCCAAAACTTCGTATTGAAATGAAGAAACCTGATTTAACGCTTGAGGAACAAGCGGACAAATATAATCCGTCATTGTGGAAGAATAATCCTAATCAATGCTGTTATATAAGAAAGATTAAACCTTTAGAAGAAGTGCTAGGTGGCGCTGTTGCTTGGGTTTCAGGTTTACGTCGAGACCAATCACCAACACGTGCAAATACGAACTTTATTAATAAAGATGAGCGTTTCAAATCAGTGAAAGTATGTCCTTTAATTTACTGGACGGAAGATGAAGTTTGGGACTATATTAAGAAACATGATTTACCTTATAATGCATTACATGATCAACATTATCCTAGTATTGGTTGTATCCCATGTACCGCTCCTGTATTTGACTCAGAGGATTCTAGAGCAGGACGTTGGTCGAATTTCGATAAAACAGAATGTGGCTTACATGTTGCTGATAAACCATAATGCGTTTGGATAAAATTTTTAACTATAAAACATAGTATTCTGATATGTTTTGAGCAAAACCTTTAAAATATGTCCGACAATAGTGTACAGACGGACATATTTCTTACATAATAAAAGTAGTATAAAGTTTTTATAAAATGATTGTTATTTTACGGAATAAGAGGTGGATACAATTGAATTTAAGTGTTACAAATAGTCCTTTTACAGAAGGACAAGCGGCACAAATTAATGAACTCATACAAACACTTACACCTGAACAAAAGGTATGGTTAAGTGGATACTTAGTTGCTAATCAACAATTGACGTCAAATGGAACTGTACCATCACAAACAGGTTCAAGTTCAACAAATGCAAATGGTCTAACTGAAGGCACAGAAGCAATGCTTCAACAAAACGAGCCTGTCATCACGCCGGAGAAACGAGCAATTACACTCTTATATGGTTCTGAAACAGGTAATGCACAAGGGTTAGCTGAAATATTTGAAGAACGCTTATCAAATATAGGTCATAACGTGACATTGAAAGCAATGGACGAATTTAAACCTAAGAACCTAAAAAATGTTGAAGATTTATTCATTATCACTTCTACTCAAGGTGAAGGGGATCCACCTGATAATGCAGCTGAATTGCATGAGTTCATTCATGGTCGTAAGGCACCTAAACTTGAAGGTGTGAGATTCTCAGTTCTAGCATTAGGGGATCAAACGTATGAATACTTCTGTCAAACAGGTCGTGATTTTGATAGAAAACTAGATGAATTAGGTGCAGAACGTATATATGATCGTGTGGATTGCGACGTTGATTATGAAGAAGACGCTGAAAAGTGGATGGCAAATGTAATCAATGCGATAGATACTGCACCAGAAGGCACTCAAAATGAACAAATTGTAAGTGAATCAATTAAGTCTGCGAAAGAAAAGAAATTCTCTAAAGCAAATCCATATCAAGCAGAAGTCTTAGAAAATATTAACCTTAATGGACAAGGTTCAAATAAGGAAACACGTCATATTGAATTTCTATTAGATAATTTCGGTGAAGATTATGAAGTTGGAGACTGTTTAGTCGTTCTACCTCAAAATGACCCAGCTTTAGTTGATTTATTAATTAGCACATTAGGTTGGGATCCGAATGATCAAGTTCAAATTTCAGATGAGGGTGACACATTAGGATTAGAAGAAGCCTTAACAACTCATTTTGAAATTACGAAGTTAACGAAACCGCTTCTTATCAATGCGGCGTCATTCTTTGAAAATGAAGAACTTAATGAAAAGGTTGAAGATAATGAATGGGTTCAAAGTTACATTGAAGGTCGTGACTTAATCGACTTATTAAATGACTTTGCGACAACAGAACTTCAACCAGAAAATTTATATCAATTATTAAGAAAATTACCACCTAGAGAATATTCAATATCTAGTAGTTATCAAGCGCTACCAGATGAAGTGCATATTACAGTTGGGGCGGTTAGATACAACTCACATGGACGTGACCGTTCAGGTGTATGTTCAGTTCAATTTGCTGAACGTATTCAACCAGGTGACACTGTTCCAATTTACTTGAAACGCAATCCAAACTTCAAATTCCCTAAAGAGGGGGACACACCAGTTATCATGATTGGACCTGGAACAGGTGTTGCACCATTTAGAGCATACATGCAGGAAAGAGAAGAGCATGGATTTAAAGGTAATACTTGGTTATTCTTTGGTGATCAACACTTTACAACAGATTTCCTATATCAAACAGAATGGCAAGAATGGTTGAAAGACGGCGTGCTAGGAAAAATGGATGTTGCATTCTCAAGAGACACTGGTGAAAAAGTATACGTCCAACATCGTATTGCTGAACACAGTAAAGAATTTAATGAATGGCTTCAAAAAGGTGCTTCACTTTACATTTGTGGTGATGAAAAACATATGGCGAAAGATGTACATCAAGCTATCCGCAATGTTTTAATGAAAGAACAAAACTTATCTGAAGAAGATGCTGAAGCCTACCTTAAACAAATGAAGAAAGATAAACGTTATCAACGCGATGTGTACTAATAGAAAGGGTGGTACTTAATGGCTAAGACAAATAAGCAAATGTCAGAAGAACTTGATAAGAAGCTAGATGCTTTAGAGTATTTAAAAGACGAAAGTAATTATTTACGTGGGACAATTGAGCAAGGCTTAGCAGACCCACTTACTGGTGCTATTTCAGATGATGACACTAAATTATTGAAATTCCATGGTAGCTACCAACAAGATGATAGAGATTTACGTGACGAACGTCGCAAGCAGAAATTAGAACCAGCTTATAGCTTTATGATTCGCGTGCGTCTACCAGGAGGAACAGCTACACCTGAACAATGGATTGCCATGGATGACATTTCTAATAATTATGCCAACCAAACGTTAAAATTAACAACACGTCAGACTTTCCAATTTCACGGCATTTTAAAAAGAAATTTAAAAACATCTATGAAGAAAATTAATGAGTCTGTACTCGATACGATTGCGGCATGTGGGGACGTGAATCGTAATACAATGTGTAATCCCAATCCATATCAATCTCATATTCATAAAGAGATTAATAATTATGCAACTAAAATCAGTGACCATCTATTACCTAAGACAAATGCCTATCATGAAATTTGGTTAGATGGAGAGAAAGTATTAGATTCTTCAGAAGAAATTGAACCAATGTACGGTAAGAAATATTTACCACGTAAGTTTAAAATTGGTATCGCCTTACCACCATCTAATGATATTGATGTCTATTCACAAGACATCGGACTTATCGGTATCGTTGAAGATGAAACGCTTGTCGGATTTAATGTCACAGTTGGTGGCGGTATGGGTATGACGCACGGAAATACAGATACGTACCCACAAGTTGGTCGTTTAGCTGGTTTCGTTCCTAAAGAACAAGTCGTTGATGTTTGTGAGAAAATCTTAACAATTCAACGTGATTATGGTAATCGTGAGAACCGCAAGAACGCACGATTCAAATATACAGTTGACCGCTTAGGTGTGGATAAAGTTGTAGAAGAACTAAATACACGTTTAGGCTGGGAAATTGAAGAACCACGTGATTTTGAATTCGAACATAATGGCGATCGTCTAGGTTGGATTGAGGGCGACGAAGGTGTTTGGAATTATACTTTATTCATTCAAAATGGACGTGTTAAAGATACAGAAGATTATCAATTGAAAACGGCATTACGAAAAATTGCAGAAACACATACGGGCGACTTCAGATTATCTCCTAACCAAAATTTAATTATTGCAAATGTAACTCCAGAGAAAAAAGAAGAAATTCAAAATCTTATCGATCAGTATGGTTTAACAGATGGTAAAAATTATACGGGATTAAGACGTAATTCAATGGCATGTGTCGCGTTCCCAACATGTGGATTAGCGATGGCTGAGTCAGAACGTTATTTACCATCATTAATCTCTAAGATTGAAGACTTATTAGATGAAGCGGGTGTGGATGATGAAGAAATCACAATCCGTATGACTGGATGCCCAAATGGTTGTGCTAGACCAGCACTTGCAGAAATTGCATTTATAGGTAAAGCACCTGGCAAATATAATATGTATTTAGGCGGTGGTTTCAAAGGTGAACGCTTAAATAAATTGTACAAAGAGAATATTGGAGAACAAGAAATTCTTGAAAGTCTACGTCCAATTCTTATGGATTATGGTAAAGAACGCCTTGAAGGTGAGCATTTTGGTGACTTTGTCATACGTTCAGGCGTTGTTGCTAAAGTTCATGGAGGACAAGACTTCCATAGTTAAAGTTTGAGATAAGTTGTTTTAAACGGGGGTGACAACATGGGGAAAGTGTATTTAGTAGGAGCAGGACCTGGTGATCCGGATTTATTAACTATCAAAGGTATGAAAGCCATTCAAATGTCAGATGTGATTTTATATGATCGCCTAGTCAATAAAGACATTTTAGATTTAGCTAAACCAGGAACAAAGTTCTTTTATTGTGGTAAAGACCCGAATAGACATTCATTACCACAAGAAGAAACGAATCGGATGTTGGTTAATTTAGCCAAAAAAGGACATGTTATTACTCGTTTAAAAGGTGGTGACCCGTTTGTCTTTGGCCGAGGCAGTGAAGAGGCAGAAATATTGGCACAACATCAGATTGCATTTGAAATTGTGCCTGGTATCACTTCGGGCATTGCTGCACCAGCTTATGCAGGCATTCCTGTCACGCACAGAGATTATAGTTCGTCAGTTGCTTTTGTGACAGCAGTTAATAAACCTGGTATGTCTAAAGATGATTATTGGGCACATTTAGCGCATGGTCCAGAAACACTTTGTGTTTATATGGGTGTTAAACGATTACCAGAAATTTGTGACCTACTTATTGAACATGGTAAATCAATAGACACGCCTGTCGCACTTGTTCATTTAGGAACGACGACTTCTCAAAAAACAATTGATGGTACGTTAGGTAACATCGTTGAAAAAGCATCAGAAATAAAAAATCCTGCTATGATTATTATTGGCGATGTTGTCCAAATGCGACAAAAAATTAGTTGGTTTAAAGAACAAACTACGGATTTAGAAATAACCTTACCTTAATTAGTAATAATAAAAAAGAATAATCATAAAAGGAGGATACAATATGAGCAATATGCCACTTACGATTGATTTACAAAATAAAAAGATTGTCATTGTTGGTGGTGGGAAGGTAGCATCTCGGCGAGCAAAGTCATTAGTTGAATACTGTTCTCATGTTCATATTGTTAGTCCTTCAATCACCAAAGATTTACATACTTTATTTCAGCAACAGCGATTGACTTGGGCTGAAAAAATGTTTGAACCACAAGATATTAGTCACGCATTTCTAGTTATTATTGCGACAAATCAACCAGAGGTAAATCAACATGTTAAAGATAGTTTGCCAGAAGGTACATTGTTAAATCACGCTGCAGATGCTTCTGCGGGGAATGTGACGTTTCCTAGTATGCTTAGACGTGGCAAATTGACTATTAGTGTATCTACAGATGGTGCAAGTCCTAAACTAGGTCGACAAATTATATCGACATTGCAAGATACTTACGATGAACGTTATGAAAGTTATGTCGATTTTTTATATGAAAGTAGACAACTTATTAAAGCATCAACGATAGAGCCATCTAGAAAGCAAGCGTTATTACAACATGTATTATCTGAGGACTATTTGGATGAGGAGAAACAAAAAGAATTCAAGCGATGGCTTCAATCACAAGTTTAATGTCAGGGGGCATGTGATATATGAGAAAATTATTTATATTTGCATTAGCTGGTTTTTTAGCCCAACTTGTTGATGGTTCACTTGGCATGGGATTCGGTGCCTCATCATCATCAATATTATTAACTTATGGGATTGCACCAGCCATTGTATCGGCAACTGTACATTTTTCAGAAATAGCTACAACTGCTGCATCAGGAACATCACATTGGAAATTTGAGAATGTGCATAAGCCCACCATGTTAAAGTTAGCTATTCCAGGTGCTATAAGTGGATTTATTGGTGCAGGTCTACTTACACAAATACATGGAGATTATATTAAACCATATATCGCATTGTTCTTACTTTCAATGGGTATATATATTTTGTATCAATTTTTATTTAAAAGAAATAGAGAAATTCATACACATGTTGGTAAGTTGAGTGGTTTCAAACTTGTGCCTCAAGGTGCTATTGCCGGATTCTTAGATGCGATTGGTGGAGGTGGCTGGGGACCAGTAAATACACCTTTGTTATTAGCTAGTCATAAGATTCAACCACGATATGCAATTGGTACTGTATCGGCGAGTGAGTTTTTTGTAACGTTATCAACGTCATTGAGTTTCATCATCTTCTTAGGTATTACTCAGATTAATTGGTGGTTTGTTATTGCGTTAAGTGTCGGCGGTATGATTGCAGCACCTATCTCTGCATATTTAACAAAAATATTACCAATTAATATTTTAGCCATTTGTGTTGGTGGCTTAATCATCTTCACAAATAGCAATGCATTAATGACTTATTTCGTACACGATGACACAATTTCAAATATTGTAAGATTCGCAATTATTTGTGCGATTGTGATACTTGTTATTATCACTGTGATTCGCAACAAAAAATTGTCTTTTTCTTGAAAATAAAACCGAGTAAACTAATCTAATTAATTGGAAAAGGAGTTATCAAAAATGACAACACATGAACAGATTATTAATTATACGATTAAACCACATGGTGGTACATTAATTAACCGCGTAGTAGAAGGTGAAGAAAGAGATCATCTTTTAGAAGCAGCACAATCATATAAAGTGATTACTTTAAATCCTTGGTCAATTTCTGACTTAGAATTAATCGGTATTGGTGGTTTTAGTCCGTTAACAGGATTTATGGGTGAGGCTGACTACACTAAAGTTGTTGAAGATACACATCTTGAAAATGGATTAGTGTGGAGCATTCCGATTACACTACCAGTTACTGAAGAAGAAGCGGATAAATTAGAAATCGGTGATGACATCGCATTATACGGTGAAGATGGCGAATTATATGGCACATTGAAATTAGAAGAAAAGTACACATATGATAAGAAAAAAGAAGCTCAAAATGTGTATGGTACGACTGACGAGGCACATCCAGGTGTTAAAAAGGTTTATGACAAAGGGAATATTTACCTTGCTGGACCGATTCAATTAATTAATCGACCTAAACATGATGAGTTCTCTGATTTCCATTTAGACCCAGCAGAAACACGTCAATTATTCCATGATTTAGGATGGAAGACTGTCGTTGGATTCCAAACAAGAAATCCTGTGCATCGTGCGCATGAATATATCCAAAAATCTGCATTAGAAATTGTAGATGGTCTTTTGCTTAATCCATTAGTAGGAGAAACGAAATCAGATGATATTCCAGCGGACGTTCGTATGGAAAGTTATCAAGCTATCTTAAAGAACTACTTCCCTAAAGATAGAGCGCGCTTAGTCATCTATCCTGCGGCAATGCGTTATGCTGGTCCACGTGAAGCAATTCTACATGCTACAGTACGTAAAAACTATGGCTGTACGCATTTTATTGTTGGACGTGACCATGCAGGTGTGGGCGATTATTATGGCACGTATGAAGCACAAGAATTAATTTCTCAATTTGAAGATGAACTAGATATTCAAATATTGAAATTTGAACATGCATTTTATTGTGAAAAATGTGGCAACATGGCTACTGCTAAAACATGCCCACACGACGCATCAGAGCATGTACATTTAAGTGGTACTAAAGTAAGAGAAAAACTAAGAAATGGTGAATCACTACCTACAAAATTCTCTAGACCTGAAGTAGCTGAAGTCTTAATCAAAGGGTTAAAACAAAATTAATTCGGAGGGATTTAGCATGAGTCAATCAAGTAATATTACATGGCATGATTCTGAAGTTACTAAGTCAGATAGACAACAACAAAATGGTCATAAAAGTGTAGTGATATGGTTTACAGGATTATCAGGATCTGGAAAATCAACTGTATCAGTAGAACTTGAAAAAGCTTTGTTTCAATTAGAAAAACATTCTTATCGATTAGACGGCGATAATGTAAGACATGGTTTAAACAAGAATTTAGGCTTTAGTCCAGAAGACCGTAAGGAAAATATTCGACGCATTGGTGAAGTAAGTAAATTACTTGTAGATGCGGGAACAATTGCTATAACAGCATTTATTTCGCCTTACAGAGCTGATCGTGATGAAGTTCGTGAAATTTTAGAAGATGGAGAATTCATTGAAGTTTACACAGAGTGTAGCGTGGAAGCATGTGAACAACGTGATCCTAAAGGTCTTTATAAAAAAGCGCGCTCTGGTGAAATAAAAGAATTTACTGGTATAAGTGCGCCGTATGAAGCACCACATCAACCAGAAATTACGATTAATACAGAACATCAAAGTGTAGAAGAATCAGTAAGTACTATTATTGAATATTTGAAGAATAAAGAAATTATTTAAAAGTATTATGCGTGTGAGGCTGGGACAAAATAAAATGTCTCAGCCTACTTTATCATTTTGTCAGTAGCTG
>ENA-OWLX01000718-OWLX01000718.1-metagenome-genome-assembly--contig:-NODE-718-length-12468-cov-12.884637_pt1 | contig 12468 bp, 9 predicted proteins | sample MGYA00245351_ERZ651106 | MGnify/ENA primary metagenome ERZ651106 (study PRJEB26857, sample SAMEA4031768) | metagenome | biome: human; feature: oral; material: saliva | place: Philippines | collected 2014... | reverse complement strand
GTAAAACGACTGTGCTTTCAAAACTAGTAGAATATGGACGGCTGAAAGGTCAGCCAATCGTAGTTACGACTACAACTCGACTCTATGAATCTCAGGTGGCTCATTATGAACCGATTTATACTCGTAATATTAATGAAGCTGATGAGTATTGTACTGACCGACTTTTACGTGGCTATTGTGGTGCGTGGTTCGCTGGAATTACAGGAACAAAAGTAGACTCCTTAGATTGTGATCTTATCGATGGTTTAGCCAAGTTACATCCAAATTGGCAAATTGTTGTAGAAGCAGATGGGGCGAAGGAAAAATGGCTCAAGGCGCCTAAGACGACTGAGCCTGTCATTCCATCTCTTACAAAGACTACGATTGGTCTTGTCAATCTACAAATGCTAGGGGCCCCATTAGATGATGAGCACGTACATAATATTGAGCTCGTTCAAGATATCGTAAAACGCGATATGGGGGCTATTGTAACTCCGCGTATGTTGGCTGATCTTGTTTTGCATAAACAAGGTTTATTCCAATACAGTAAAGGCAAGAAAATACTGTTCTGTACTGGTTATGAAACAGTGCAACATCGCATTATCGATGATTTTATTGATCATATTGTTGATAGCGATATTACGGCTATCATTTTAGCTGATGGATATAAAGCAAGTTGTGAAATCCGTCGCATTATTCAATGTCGGTAGGTACTCATGACTATTATGAAAGCAAATTGTGACACCGCTTTTAGTCCCATGAAAGACCCCATAGACCGTCATCCTTTGCATATTGGTATTGTCCTCCTTGTGGGAGGACAATCCAAGCGCATGGGATGTAATAAGCAACTCTTGCCCTGGCGTGGTAAGACTGTTCTAGATGCGGTCTGTGGGGCTCTTCAATGTGGATGGGGTGGACAGGTAGTTTCTGCTGCGTCGTGTAAACTACCTTTTGTGGCGGTTACTGGTGATGATCATGAGAAACTAGAACCTATTGTCACAAGCTATGGTTTTGAAGCCATTCGAAATGACCATCCTGAACTAGGGCAAGGAGTATCCATAGCGTTGGGAGTACATCATTTGGTGAATACGTCGCCCATACCGCTAGACGGTATTCTCTGTTCAGTAGGGGATCAACCACTTCTGACGAGTGCTGTTGTACATGAGGTCATTAGTGCATTTAGTGATAACTTTCATCCGAAAACTATCGTCGTTCCACATTATGGGGCGAATTATCACTCGGGGAATCCTGTTATTTTTGGTTCTCATTGGTTTGATTTTTTACAGCAGATTCAAGGGGATCAAGGCGGTAAGACCATTATTCGTGGTGATGGTAAAGCCCATGTCGTGAAATTATGGATTAGTGATGATATTGGCGACGATATAGATACACCCGATGATTTTGAGCGTTTGAAACATCGTGAAAGTGAGGCATTATGAAACCATTGGTACTCATGCGTGGAGGCGGAGACATCGCTTCCGGCGCTGTATATAGATTGAGACGGGCGGGCTATCCCGTTGTAATTAGTGAAATAGCGATTCCTACCATGATTCGCCGCGAAGTATGTTACGGTAACGCGGTTCATCGTGGAGAAATGATTTTGGAACGTTTTGTTGCTCGCCATGTGTCTATTGGTGAAGTGAAGGATACATTGGCACAGGAAATCATTCCCGTTGTTACTAGCTCATATGAGGAATTATTGGACACTTTAAAACCAGAGATTGTAGTCGATGCTATTTTGAGTAAAAAGAATCTTGGAACAAAACGAGATGATGCAGAGCTCGTTATAGGTGTTGGCCCTGGATTTACTGCTGGAGAAGATGTAGATGTGGTCATTGAAACGATGCGTGGTCATTCATTAGGTCGCTGTATCTATGATGGGCCGGCTCAACCTAATACAGGTATCCCTGGAAATGTAGGTGGCTACACTCATGAGCGCGTTATCCATTCTCCAAAGGCTGGACTATTTACAGCAAAACGGCATATTGGGGATTCTGTACAAGCCAATGAGGTGATTGGTTATGTCGATGAAGAACCAGTCCGAGCTAAAATTACAGGCATTCTACGAGGAATTTTAAAAAGTGGGCTCATCGTATCAGATCATTTTAAGTTGGCTGATGTGGATGCTCGTTGTGAAGAGTCTCATTGTTATAGTATTTCAGATAAATCTCTAGCTGTTGGTGGTGGCGTTTTAGAGGCTGTTACCGCTTGGGATTATGAAAGGAATCTAGATGGAAACAATTTATGATGTGATGAAAAATCGTCTACAGGTTACTGAAACTACCGTGATGGTTACAGTTCTATCCGGTCCTCGTCAAGGGGATAAGACTATTTATGCTGAAGATGGAAGTGTTCTATACGGAACTCCTATTGAAGGATTTACTGTAGATAAAGCAAAGCTAAATTCTCTCTGCATGGTAGGCGAAATGGAGTGTTTCGTACAACCTGTAGAAAATGATCCGTCAGTTCTCGTATTAGGCGCAGGTCATGTTAGCCGAGCTATTACTGATTTGCTGTTATTTATTGGCTGTCGTGTTACAGTCGTAGATGACCGTCCAGAATATGTAGTTCCTGAATTCTTTGATGAACGTGTTACACGTAAGTGCTTACCTTTAGAAAACTTCAAGAACGATTTACCTCTTGATGAATATAATGGCTTTATCATTGTGACGCGTGCTCATGAGTACGATAATATATGTTTAGAACAATTACGAGGGTACTTGCCTACCTATATGGGCGTTATGGGCAGCCAAAAACGCATTCATCACGCCTTTGAAGTGTTGCGTGAGCAGGGGTGGACTCAAGATGAGTTAGATATGGTATATGCACCTATTGGGCTAGATTTAGGAGCTCAAACTCCTGAGGAAATTGCATTATCTATCGTTAGTGAATATTTGGCAGTGGTACGTGGTAAAAAAGGCGGCTCATTGCGGAAAGGTAGAGTGATCCATGAATCGTGAGTTTATTGAATATCTTAGTGAACGTAAAAATGAAACCTTAGCAGTAGCCACTATTTTATATACTCGTGGATCCACACCTCGTAAAGCTGGTACATCTATGGTTGTATTTCCTGATGGATCTATTTTTGGCACTATTGGCGGCGGTCGTGCAGAAAATGAAATCCGCCTAAGTGCTGTGGACTCCTTGAATAAAAAAGAAGCTCACCGTCGTATTGATGTTCTCCTTGATGATGACGTAGCTGTTAAAGAAGGCATGGTTTGTGGGGGACAAATGGATGTATGGATTGAAACACAAAACATCTAATAAAATCTCATTCAGCGTTTGTTTATAAATTTACAGTACTCTCAAAATGAGTTAAAATATAAGGTACAGTCAAAGAATTGATTGTACCTTATTATTTTGTATAAGGAGCTATTTTTATGCATATTGACGCACTTATACATACCTTTAGGCTTCTTGATATCGTTGATATCATAATCGTTGCCATTGGTATTTACTATTTATATAAATTGCTTAAAGATACGCGGGCCGTTTCTCTTTTGAAAGGTCTTGTTATGTTGGCAATTTTAAATTTATTGAGTCATCTGTTAAATCTATACGTTATCAACTGGATTTTGCAACAAAGTATGACCGTTCTTCTTTTTGCGTTACCGGTTGTATTCCAACCAGAATTGCGTCGTGCTCTAGAACAATTGGGGCGTGGACGAATTTTTAGCAAGGCACAAAATGTAAACGAAGAAGAGATGGATATGGCCATTAATGAAGTGATGGCTGCGGCTCGCGTTATGTCTCGCGAACATACGGGGGCACTTATCGTTTTTGAACGTGAAGTAGGTCTCAATGACTTTGTAGATACAGGTATTCTTATTGATGCTGTATTGAGTCGCGAGTTGATTAAAAATATCTTCGTTCCCAGTACACCTCTTCATGACGGGGCTCTCATCATTCGTAATGGGCGAATTCGTGCAGCAGGCTGCTTGTTACCGTTGACTGAGGACCGCACATTGAGTACTGAACTAGGTACACGTCACCGTGCAGCTATTGGCTTGTCTGAGCAAACTGATGCTGTTGTAGTCGTTGTCAGTGAGGAAACAGGGACCATTTCTTATACGTATGGCGGTCATATTTATCGCCATTTACCAGAGGATCAAATTAAAGAGGCATTGCGCACCTTTATGGAACGCCCTCGTCAAACCATTACTAGTATGTGGAAATGGAGGGCAAATAAATGATGATTCATTTGAAACGCAATTGGCCTGCTAAATTATTATCCTTGTTAGCGGCTATCGTTATGTGGTTCTTTATTATGCGCGATCAGAACCCTGTGATGGAAGTAACCTATACAATACCTGTACAGGTTCAAAATCTCAATTCTGGCTATATCATAGAAGACGCACCAGATGTGGTACGTGTTGTACTAGCTGGTCCACGTGATACCATTATGTCTATGAAATCAGATAATTTACGGGCTTATATTGATGCATCCGGTGTAAAACCAGGTCAAAATAATGTAACTATTAATTTTACTCCTCCTGCAGGGATGAATCTTGTGGAGGTTAAACCAGATACCATCACTATCAATGTTGACGAATATGCGGAGAAAAAGATTCCTGTTGAAATTGTTCCAATCGGTAAATTCTCAGATGATATTGCCATGAAGTCTATAACGATTGTACCAAAAGAGGTAACTGTTTCTGGACGCAAACAACAAGTTAACGCAGTGAATAAGGTTGTCATGAAAGTAAATGTGGCTGGTCAAACGAAGAACTTTAGTGCTGTTAGTACTTTAGAAGCTTGGGATACGGCAGGTAATGTACTGGATGTACATATTAATCCAAACCAAGGTCAAGCACAATATGAACTTAACTTATTACGTAAAGAAAAGGCAGTTCCTATTACTGTTCCGACTGTTGGTACAGTAGCAGAAGGTTATGAAGTTAAATCTACGTCGGCTACACCAACGCAACTAACGGTTACCGGTCGTGAAGAAATGATTGATTCCGTTACAGAAATACAAACAGAACCTATCGATGTATCGGGTGCTACCGAAACTGTACAGGGAAACTATAATTTAGTGTTACCAAATGGTGTTAATAGCAATACCACAACGGTACGGGTGAAAGTAGAAATACAAAAGAAAGTACTTAATGGATGATAAGTTTTTTGTGAGGCTTTGAAATCTTGCGATGAAGACCCTAATAGAGTGAATATTTCTCTATTAGGGCCTTTTTATGATTTATATATTAGCTTTTATGGTAGTGTTGTATAATAAAGATGTATGACTATTTTCTTACAGATTAAGTGGTAAAGAATTTTGGTCAAAGATTAAAGAAGTAGGCTCGCCTAAAAGGGAGGCTTTAATAGGAAAAATATGATTAGAATAATAAATCTCCGCGTGGCTGTTACGGTTAAGTCGGATATAAAAAGTATTGTAGAAAAGAAATATCCCCCGTTACGTGGTGCTATCGAAACGATTCATGTTGTTCGACGTGCCGTAGATGCTCGTAAGAAGCCAAACATTGTTTTTGTATATACCCTATTCATTGAGGTTCATAATGAAGCTCAAGTCATGAAGAAGCTTGGTAAAGAAAAGGATGTATCTGTATTTGCTGCAGAAGATCCAGAACCTATTATTTGGGGGTCTGTACCATTAGCACATCGTCCTGTTGTTATGGGCTTTGGCCCTGCGGGGATGCTTGCAGCCTTTTACTTAGCTCGTGAAGGCTATCGCCCTATCGTACTTGAACGCGGTCAAGATGTAGATACACGTAGTCATGATGTAGAAACATTTTGGAAAAAGGGCGTATTTAAACCTGAATCCAACGTACAATTTGGGGAAGGTGGCGCAGGAACTTTTTCCGATGGTAAGTTGACAACTCGTATTACCCATCCGCGTTTACATGAGATATCTAAATACTTTGTTGAGTTTGGTGCGCCTGAAGAAATATTATATAAACATAAACCTCACGTAGGTACAGATAAATTGCGTACTATGGTAAAAGCCATGCGTGAGCGCATCATCGAATGGGGTGGTGAAGTCCGTTTTGGTTCTAAGGTAACGGATTTGTTTATTGAAAATGACCGTATCGTAGGCGTTGAAGTTAATGGTAGTGAGCGTATTGATACGACTGTTGTTTTGTCTGGTGTAGGCCATAGTGCGCGTGACACATACGAAATGCTTTATAAACGCAATGTGGAAATGACGGCAAAACCATTTTCTATCGGTGTTCGTATTGAACATAATCAGGCTGTAATTGATGAGTCCCAATATGGTGTAGAACCATCTAGCTTGGGCCTCGGTGCAGCAGAATATTCTCTCGTATACCACGATAAAGAAACAGGCCGTACTGCGTATAGCTTCTGTATGTGCCCAGGAGGTCAAGTAGTAGCATCTGCCTCTGAAAATGGTGGCGTTGTCGTAAATGGCATGAGTTTGTACGCTCGTGATAGCGGTGTTGCCAATAGTGCTATCGTGGTCAACGTAGGTCCAGATGACTTTGGTACCCATCCATTAGATGGCGTCGCATTCCAACGAGAATGGGAACGTAAGGCTTATGAATTGGGCGGATCTAACTTCCATGCACCTGCGCAAACAGTAGGGCAGTTTTTAGGGCTTTCACAAGCACCTAGTGTACAAAATAGTATTTTTAGCTACGAGCCAGGTGTAGTGAATTGCGATTTGCACGATTGCTTGCCACCGTTCGTCACATCCGTATTAGAGCGAGCCTTGCCATACTGGGGTCGTCGTATCCGTGGATTCGATAATCCTGCGGTGTGTATGACAGGCGTTGAAACGCGTACCTCTGCACCGCTTCGTATGGGACGCAATGAAGAACGCATTTCTCCTACTGTAGGAGGTTTCTATCCTATGGGTGAAGGGGCTGGCTATGCAGGGGGAATTATGAGTGCTGCCCTTGATGGCGCGGAAACAGCCATTTTATGTATGGCAAAATACGCTAAACCTAATTAGTGGAGAATTATACTGATGAATTGAACTACAGTATAGATTCATACTATTTATGTAATATAGATGTGACTTTATAGTAGGTATGCTTTCTATATTGTGATATAATACACAACAGTAATTATTGAAATGATACACACGGTAGATATATAGACTTGTGAAACTTTCACAAATCCTTAGAGGAGGATAATTATGGCTCGTTTATTTGGTACAGATGGTGTACGTGGTGTTGTTAATGAGTTTTTAACGCCAGAATTAGCCTATCATTTAGGTCGTGCGGCAGGAACTCATTTTGGTAAGGAAAAGGAACATCCTACGTTCTTGATTGGGCGCGATACGCGAATTTCTGGTTCTATGCTTGAAAGTGCATTAGCAGCGGGCATTTGTTCTGTTGGCGGTAATGTAGTGATTGCAGGCGTTATCCCAACTCCAGCAGTAGCGTACCTTGTACGTCAACAAGGGTTTGATGCGGGTGCTGTTATTTCTGCATCTCATAATCCATATCCAGATAATGGCATTAAATTCTTTGATAGCAATGGCTATAAATTACCTGATGAAGTGGAAGATGAATTGGAAAAATATGTTCGTCAAAGTGCAGATAATGAATTAGCACGTCCTACAGGGGATGGTATAGGTAAAATTGAGTTTAATAGTAACTTGGCTCATTTATATGCTCACTTTGTACGTCACACAATCGATACGTCCCTTGAAGGGTTGACTATCGTTTATGATGGTGCCAATGGTGCCGCGTCTAGTGTAGGTCCAGAAATTTTGTCTGGACTAGGGGCTAAAGTCATCAATATTAATGTGAATCCAGATGGCTTGAACATCAATCATCACTGTGGTTCTACGCATATCGAAGGATTGCAAGTAGCTGTGCAACAACATAATGCAGACCTTGGTATTGCTAATGATGGCGATGCTGATCGCTGTTTATTGGTTGATGAAAAAGGTCAAGTTCTCGATGGCGATCAAATTATGTTGTTATGCGCTCTTAAGTTGAAAGAAGAAGGCAAACTTAAAGGTGATACCATAGTTGGTACCGTTATGAGTAATATCGGATTCCATAAAGCAGCAGAAGAACTTGGTATGAAAACGGTTTCCACTGCTGTTGGTGATCGGTATGTATTGGAATACATGCGTGAACATAATCTTTCCGTTGGTGGTGAACAATCTGGTCACGTAATCTTTTTAGATCACAACACCACTGGTGACGGTATGTTAACAGCTGTTCAAGTGGCGGCTCTTATGAAGGAGAAAAAGCAACCTCTTTCTGAGTTGGCCGGCATTATGACAAAATACCCACAAGTTCTTGTAAATGTTCGGGTCGCTACAAAAACTGGCTGGGAAGACAATGACCTTATCAAAGCTGCTATCGTAACAGCTGAAGGAGAGCTCGGTGACGAAGGTCGCGTCTTAGTACGTGCATCCGGGACAGAACCACTCATTCGTGTCATGGCTGAAGGACCTAACCAAGAAGAACTACAATCCTTGTGCCAAGAAATCGCTGATATTATCGGTAGAGAACAAGGGTTGGCTGAATAATCATAATGAATAACCTTTTTGTTTTGGGTTATTCTAAGCTTAGAGGGTGACATTATGAAAACAATAGGCTTAATTGGGGGAATGAGCTGGGAAAGTACGATTACGTATTACCAAGTTTTGAATGAAACTATTAAGCAAGTTTTGGGCGGCTTACATTCGGCAAAATGTATTTTATATAGCGTTGATTTTGAAGAAATAGAAAAGTGCCAGGCAAATGGCGATTGGGATAGAAGCGCTGAAATTTTATCCGATGCGGCTCAATCTCTTGAAAAGGCCGGCGCTGATTATATTGTTATATGCACGAATACAATGCATAAAGTTGCGGATGAAATAGAAAAACATATTCACATCCCTCTTCTTCATATTGCGGAAATGACTGCAGTAGAGTTAGAAAAATCAGGTATTACAAAGGTAGGTCTACTTGGTACCAAGTACACGATGCAACAAGATTTTTATAAATGTATCTTGGAAAATCGGGGGATTCATGTTGTTATCCCTAACGAAGATCAAGTTGAACTTGTAAATGATATTATATACAATGAATTGTGTTTAGGTGTTATTTCTAATGAATCTAAACAACAATACTTAGATATTATTGGTGATTTGGTAAAATCTGGTGTACAAGGTGTTATTTTAGGCTGTACTGAAATTGGGCTACTTGTTAAACAGGATGATACGGATATACCGTTATTTGATACTACATTGATACATGCAAAAAATGCGGCGTTGATTTCTATTGACGGAGCATAATATAGTTAGATTTTATTTTTGTTTAAGTAATATAACCCTCTATTAGATATTTTATTCATTTTTAGAATATCTAATAGAGGGTTGTTTTATGCAATTAGAACTAGCTAGAGACTAAAGGAAATCTTTTAGCATGGTTTGAATTTATATGAAGGGAGTTACTATAGGCACGTATATAGGAAGTAATTTGTGTTATTATAGCCATATAGTCTGAAATATATTCGATAGAAAAGGTGTAATATGAAGCTTGCTATAAAAGAGTATTGGGAAAATCTTAAAACAGAATATGAAGCTGCATATAACGTGTCTATATTTAGTGATTATGATATATTAAAGCAATGTACAGAGCGTTTTAGAACTTACTTACGTGTTTTGATGCATGAGCATCCGCATGATGTAGATGTGGTATGTGTTTTAGCAACTGTTGAACAGGTATTAAGGCGTGAAGAAAATTCAATACAACTATTGGAAGAGTTCCTCAGAAAATATACAGAAGAACTGAGTGATACTGAAAAAGCAAGAGTTTACACTAATCTAGCCTTTTATCATAATGGGGAGATAGAGGAATATAACTATTTAGTAAAAGCTGAAAAGTTAAATTCTCCATATATAGAGACTTATAGAGGTTTGGCATTATATCATTTCTCATCTTATGAAAATAGCGGCTCAGTAGAAACTTTAACGAAAAGTTTACATACCTTTGAAAAGGGGTTAACAGTAGCCAACGACTATGAAATGAATTTTGATCGTGCTGTATGTTTATTTGATCTTAAGGAATATGATAAAGCAAAGACTAACTTTGAAGAGTTATTAAAAGACTACCCAAATAGAATGCGGTTATTGTTGTGTATAGCTTATTGCGATGTGTATTTAGGTAATAAAAAGCAAGCTCTCAATCGTTTGAAGCAAATTAAGATTGGAGTAGATTCAGCATATCATCTAGATAACGATGATATTAGTGAGTTTGATATCATTGATGCCTATTATATATTAGATGAGTACGGTCTATTCTTAGAAGAATGTGAAAAGGCTAAAGAGCACTGTGATTTAAGTGATGGCCCTTACTACTTTGGTCTTTGGATTATGAATCAACATAACCGGTTCTATCATGAAGTGAACAAGCAACGAACAGAAATATTGGCATGTATTGAAGATGCAAAAATGGACGAAGACTTTGATAGCGAAGAAGAAAAGCAAGACTATATCAAAAGCTGGGAAGATGATTTAAAAAACCTAAATCTGTTGGAACATAAAATTAAAGACGAAAACTACAAACCTGTTGTTGAACTAAAACTATGGCCAATATATGGGTGCTATTTAATAGACTGTTTAACTCATAATTTTTAATCCGTTAACTATTGGCAGATGTATCTAAGGGCGATTTATATATTCAAGCTGATATACAAGTAAGTTTAATAAATTAAAAGCACTACTTTGAATTGTAATTATTCAGAGTAGTGCTTTTGATATTATTTATCAGCTACAACAAGTTTATATCCATTCAATTGAATGTTACTGCCGGTTGTGTCTTCGTTGCTCAAGGATTTTACATAGCTGTCGCCAGTGAGTATCCAATTGGAGTCTTTGCTGAGTTTCACAGTTACTTCTTTAGCCGTGTTGTCTGTGTTTACAGCACCTACAAGACTAGATCCATTTGTCATGTCTAGAGCGATGGTACTGATTGAATCAGCCATAATATTACCACTTAGTTCTTGGTTAGATGTGCGGAGTGTAAGGTGGCCGCCGTTTTCACCAGTTTTTCCCCAACGGGAGTCAGCAGATGCTTTCACTAGGGTAGAAGTGTTTGGCATAGAGATTGCATTGTTAGAAAGGTCTACTTCAGCAGTGGTGTTGTTTACATAGAGGAACGCACCTGTAGCGTGAGTTGTAAGTGTGTTATTTTCTGCTTTGAGTCGAGCAATGCCACTTTCAGCATCACCAGAGAAGCTTTGATATAGCATAAAACCATTGTCTTTGTAGCCAGTTACATTGGAGTTTGTAAGGGTAATGGAGTTTTTACCTTCTACAACGCCAATTTCACTATTATTAGCTATTCCGTTGACATTGTTTACCATAATATTACCCGTGGAGTAGATAACAGGACTGCCTTCTCCAGATGTGGTGAGTTTGGCTGCTTCTGCGGTGATTGTGCCTTCTCCGCGATCTGTAGCAAGTGTAGCGGAGTGAGCCCCTTCAGTAGTGATAGTTAGGTTTTTGCCATTTACAGTGCCTTTGTAAGTAGCATCTAAACCACGAGAGGAATCACTTTTTGTGTGAATATTAGTGTTTTCTACGTTGATAACCGTGCCTTCACCAGTGGCAAAGACTGCATTAGAACCTTTAGAGTTAGATGTAATATTGCTACCCTTGATGTTGATTTGACTGCCGTCAATGCCGAGGACTACTGCATTTTGACCACGAAAATTACTATTGTCATCGCTTGTAGTGTTACCCGTTTTATCAAATACGCTATTTTCGATGTTTACGATTGCTTTATTTTTACCGATAAAAGCATTCTGATCGGCTGTTGTGTTTGTCATCGACTCATGAGCAATAGATTTGTTTTCTGTTACTATTGCTGTACCTGTGAAAGTATTGGGATTTACTTCCGGTTGAGGAGCCATGCTATTAGATCCTCCGTTAGGCATCCCCTCTGGAGGCACCCCGTTTGGCGCACCACTTGGGGGCATACCATTAGGTGCTCCTACAGGAGGTTGCCCTGTTGGTGGCGCACCATGAGGTGTACCGTTTGGATGTGTGCTTTCTTGTGTGGGCGATACTGTTTTAGTTTGTTCTGTTGTGGTTACAACTGCTATGTTAGTGTTAGGTTGAGTTTCTGCTGCTAAGGTTGGAATGATGGCTAACGTCGATAGGGCAGCGCCAAGTACTGCAGGTAATACCCAACGGCGTAACTTTCTATAGGACAAACTATTTTTTCTATTTTTATGTTTCTTTTTAATCGTTGTTTTATTCATGATTAATATCTCCCAAATTATATACATACATTTTGAAAATACAACAAAATCTAATTGTGTAAAATTTAGAATGATAGAAGTATAATTTCTTACAATGAAAAGGACGTGAAGCATAGAAACAATCTTTTTTATTCCTTTTGAATTATCTGAGGTGGTTTACTTTTTATCGATTTTTTTAGTATAATACACTTTAGTACATATTTTATTTTGTACTGATTCTGCCATATATCACAGAAAGGAATTCCGAATTCGTAAAGGCGAATAGCGCAAGTACCCGCGAAGGCAGTCGTTAGGGTA
>ENA-OWLX01000717-OWLX01000717.1-metagenome-genome-assembly--contig:-NODE-717-length-12479-cov-5.388442_pt1 | contig 12479 bp, 9 predicted proteins | sample MGYA00245351_ERZ651106 | MGnify/ENA primary metagenome ERZ651106 (study PRJEB26857, sample SAMEA4031768) | metagenome | biome: human; feature: oral; material: saliva | place: Philippines | collected 2014 | study... | reverse complement strand
TACCTTCTTCAAACTCCCCCTTAATATTGTATCTTTGAATCAGCGTAACACTCTCTTCCGTCATTTCTTTCACTTCACCGATAAATGTTTGTGTATCCTCATCCTGTAATAACCATTCCGGAACATCGCCCGCAAAAGATACATTCGGTACAAAAATTACTACTATCAATAATAGAAACATCAAAAATTTTTTCATCATAAAACTCCCTTCTTTCCATCTTTCGGTTTCTTTTGAATTACCTTCAGCACATCACATACCAAAAACCCGAATGTACTTCCTAAACAGAACCATCCCAAAAATAAAATTCCAAATGCCTCTGCATAAGAAACAACCTTCGGAGCCGTCATTTCACAAAAAAGATAAATCCCAAAAGAAACAAAAGTCCCTATGAGACACCATTTCAGTTGTTTCCAAACATAAGAAAATGCCACAGATACTCCAAGCCCTATCACAAAAAGAAAAATATCTTTTGATTGGAGCAACTCTTGTAGAATAGGTAGCCTTGACATTATAACCTCTTTTCTCACAACAATTCTGTTTGTATTGTTGTGTATCTTTTTCCTTGTGTACACAAACAACTTTCCCGTCCTTTTTGATGAAATTCAAATAAAAAGAGAAGCACCCGCTATTCATTTCGTTGTTTGCACAAACTCAAATATCACCTATGAAAAGTACATACATCATTTATCAATCACTCTAATACAGCTTTGCCATAGTATATTCATCTACATACTCTCCATTGACACGCATCGTATGTTTTTTGACTCCTTCCACCACAAATCCGTTTTTTCGGTACAGATGAATGGCAGGTTCGTTATCGCAACGCACGGTAAGTTCTAACCTTGTAATATGATTCGTTCTCGCCCAATCATCCAACATCGCAAAAAATTGACTTCCTATGCCACGATGACAATATGCTTTTTGGATACCAACCACAATATAGGCGGAATGTTGAATTCGTCTGGCAGTACCTCTTTCTGCCGATAAAAATCCCACGATGTCTTTTTCTTCAAATGCTCCTACCAGAAAATCTTGTTCCCTTTCTATCTTACCTTCCAACAAATCCTGATTCCAAACCCTTTCATCCGGTTCATACAACATATACTCCGTCTCTTGGTCGATTGCTTTCATACAGTCATAAAAAGCTCGTACATCTTCTCTTTTTATCTGTCTAAAGTCCATATCCTTCTCCTTCATTCTTCTTCACAAAAAAGTTGATGTAACATCTGTTTGCGATTGTTGATAAACAGTTTGGTAACCTGATAACTGTCTGTTTCTTCATAGTTGCACAGAGAAATCATCCCCTTATCAAAGGTAAATATTTCCGCATCCGGCATTCCCAATAAAATCGGAGAATGTGTAACAATAATAAACTGCGACCCTTCCTGAATACATCGATAGATCTCTAACAAGAGTGTCAACTGTCTCTGAGGGGAAAGTGCTGATTCCGGTTCATCCAAAAGATATAATCCGTTCGGACGAAATTGAGTTTGTACCACTGACAAAAAAGCCTCTCCATGAGATTTTTCATGAAATCGGCGGGAAGGATGTGCATCATCTGCATATTTTTGTTCCTGTGTCGCCACATTATAAAAGCTCTCCGCACGAAGAAAATATCCTCCATTCACTTTTCGAGTTCCTCTTGACAATCGAATATAGTTATTCAAATCCGAATGAGAATCGAATGTTGAAAATGCATAATTTTTGGTTCCGCCTTCTGCATTGAACCCCCAAGAAATGGCAATCGCTTCTAACAGCGTTGATTTTCCACTGCCGTTTTCTCCTACAAAAAAAGTCACCGGTTTTTGAAATGACAGCTTTTCTACATTTTGGAATGCAGCAATATCACGCAGGTAACTGTCTTCAGGAATTTCTTCCCAATCAATATACACATAGTGTATAAAATTATCCATAACAATAGCTCTCCGTTCTCTTGCCAAACTTACATTATTTTCTTAGTTTTTATCAGTATACTGTGAAACTATCTTTCTTTCAAGGAAGAATCGGTTACAAAAAAATCTGTAGAAAAATTTGTTCCATTCTTCTACAGATTTTGTGTTTATTGTTACATTTGTTTTGAATTATTTTTTATCGGTAATATGGGTTACTTTTCTACATCATGTTGATCATGGTGCAAAATTTTCAATCGATAGACACTATAGCCTATGAACATAAAGTCCACAATGATGATAAGAATTCCATAAATTACTTTCATATGCGTAATCAACACCGCACTTGCACCCAAGATGGCACTTGCTGCGTACAATACCAGCACCGTTTGTCTTTGACTGAGACCTTTTGCCAACAGTCTATGGTGTAAATGTCCTTTGTCCGCTTGCATAATCGGTTTGCCTGCCAACTTTCGGCGGATAATCGCAAACGCCGTATCAAAAATCGGAACCGCTAATGCCAAAACAGGAACGATGACTGCAATCAATGTTGTACTCTTTACTGTTCCCTCAATTGCCATAACAGACAAAATAAAACCTAAGAACAAGGAACCTGTATCTCCCATAAAAATCTTTGCCGGATTGAAGTTGTGTGGCAAAAATCCGATGCTTGCACCTGACAAACAAAAGAAGATGGTCGCATAGTTATAGTATCCGTGAATAAGCGAAACCGTTGCCAAGGTAAAAGCCGCAATGGATGAAATTCCGGCAGCCAAACCGTCCAATCCGTCAATCAAATTGATACAGTTTGTTACTCCCACAATCCAAACAATACTGATTGGAACTCCCCAATAGCCGAGCCAAATCAAATGTCCGGTAAAAGGATTTGCAACATAATCAATCTGCACTCCGCTATATACCACGATTCCCGCACAAATTATTTGAATAATCAATTTCAGTTTTGCACTGAGGTCTCGGGTATCATCAAAGACACCCGTCACTAACACAATCGTTGCTGCAAACAGGATAGAGATTAACTCTCTATGCACTCCGCAAAAAATCAATGTACTTACCACAAAGGCTATCGCAATTCCGATTCCTCCCAATCGCGGAATCGGTTCGGTGTGTACTCTCCGATTATCCTTCGGAACGTCAATTGCACCAATTACATGAGCAAATTTGATTACGAAAGGAATCATCAAATAACACACCAAAAACGCCGTTAAAAAACTTAATAACATTTTTATCGCTATCAATATGTTCACTCCTGATTTTCCAAAATAAATGAGATTTTTCTTTCCTTGATTTTTCTTTATTGTTGCCTTATCTGAAAACTGTTTGCCATTCCATCATTCTTTGATATTTACCGTGTCATCTGTCGTTCAAATTTTGTACGATACCTAATTTCTCTAACATTTTTTCAGAATCCGAGCTATTGAACCACAAACCTAACAGTTATATTTCATCCTTATTCTCACTTAGGCGACACCATCATTATATCACAATATCATAAAATCTCAAGATTGGATAAATTTTTATATTCGCATTTCTAATGAATCACACTTCCAATACATCACTCTTTTAATACATCAATGAAAGTGTGCTTCCTTTTTCTTTTTCATATGTGACAATAATTTTATTCGGAATGGTGGACTTCAGTTCTTCTACATGAGAAATAATACCAATCATCCGATTTCTTCCCGCAAGCTCTAAGAGACAATCTACCGCACTCTGTAATCTGTCCTGATCCAATGTTCCGAATCCCTCATCAATAAACAAGGTATCAATTTCAATCTGACCTGCCGTATTCATAATGGCATCCGACAATCCGAGCGCCAACGCAAGTGACGCCAAAAAGCTTTCTCCTCCCGAAAGCATTGCCGTACTTCGTTTTTTTCCTACATTGGTATCCAAAATTTCTAATTCCAATCCTCTGTTTTTTCCTCCGCCCTTGAAGTTATCCTCTTTGCGATATAGGGTGTACTTCCCGTCTGTCATCTTATATAATCTCTGATTCGCATACAGCAGCACTTCTTCAAAGAAATACATCAAAACATAGGTTTCAAGAGTAGCTTTCATCGGATTTTCTCCGCTGCACAGTTGATATAACTTGGCAAGATTCATTCTTTTTAGTGCATATTCCTCTTCATGTGATAACACTTCACGAATCTTGTTCTCAAGCGTGTGAACGGATTTATACTGCTGTTGCAGCTTCTCTTTCGTATTCTGTAATTCCTTACGCACTTCTTCCAGAGAATATATCTCTTTTTCCAACGGTTGAATATCGATTGCAGTTTTGCTTTCCAAAGTCCGTTCCAAGGTCTTGACTTCCACACTTAATGCTCGATACTCTTCCAAAAACTCTTCCACCTTTTTCTTTTCCTGTTCCAAGACGGATTCTTCCATGCAGTTGTTGCGATAGGTTTCCATATCGGAAAATTCCTGTGTTATCTTTCTTTCCCAGTCCTGTTTTTCTGCACGATATCGGCTTGTCTCCTCTTTTTGATACTGTTTCCATTCCGATACTTTCGTACTGATTTTGGAATAAGCGTCTACACTTTTTTGTAATTCCGTTCGAACTTTCTCTATGGTTTCATGTATCTGCTTCTTTTCTTTCATCAAAGTTTGTCTTTGCGACTTCAACTGTTGTTCATCAATGCCTTTCAGCTTTTCTTCCAACTCCGTTTTCAACCGTGTACTGTGTTCTGATGCTACAGATAATTTTTCCGTCTGAAGCATAATGTTCTGCATCTTTTCTTGCCATCGTTCCACCTGTTCTCGCTCATTCTTTTCAAGCTCTCTTTTTCTCTTGTACTCTTTACACTCTGCTTGCAACCGCACTTGTGTCTGCTCTAAGTTCTTTTTCCTGTCTGCACAAGACTTTCCGCATTCTTCATAAAAAACAAGTTCCTCTGAAGTACCGCTGAATTCTCGAACCTGAAAAGCAGATGTCTCTTGTAACTGTAAAATCTGCTCCCTTGAAGAAAGAATCGCATCCTCCAGATGTTTTTTCTCCGTTTGTTGTCTGACCGCCGTCTCCTGTATCTCTTTGAGCTGTTCTTCCAAAGAGATTATCTCCTCTTTCGTAACAGAAGTCACTTCATGAATCGGATGAGGATGATGAATCGAACCGCAAAGCGGACATGCTGTTCCCTCTTCCAAATCTCTTGCATACACTGTCAAAAGAGATTGCTCAAACTCTTTTTTCGCATCTTGCACTTTTTGATATAACAAAACTGAATTCTGTTGGTTGGTACCAAGACTTTTTTGTAACAAGGAGAGGTCTTGCTCAAATTTTTCCATCTTTTTCAACTCTCGATAAATCAAGCGATATTTATCCAATTCCCACTCTGTTTTGCTTAACTCTTTTTCTGTCTGCAACAACTCTTCTTGCGATTTTTCAAACTTTTCTCCGATTTTTTCAAGCGAACGCAATACTTCTTCACACTCTTTCAGAGAAGTCTGTATCTTGATTTTTTCTTGCTCCAACTTCCTTTTCTGTACTTCAAACTCTTTTTCCTGATGTAAAATCTCCTGCAATCTGCCATACTGCTCTTCTTTTTGATTCCATTCCTCTAATTCTTTGACCTTTTTTTCTTCCTCTTCACTCAAATAAGGAATTTTCTCCGCCTCTTTTTTCGCAGCAACACTTTTTTCTTCCCACAGTGTTTCCTCTTGTATCAGCTGTTCCAACTCTTCATTTCTCTTTTGAATCCTATCTGAAACGGATTCCAATCGAACTTCTTCCTTGTAGAAAGAGAGTGCCTTTTCCGCCTGAATACAAGACTCTTTTCTCTTTTTCATCTCTGATTCAAGTGGAATGAGTTTTCCCAATTCCTCCTGTTTCTGTTGAAATTGAGATAGCTGCGCATTGTGTCGATTCGCCATTGAAATTTGATTTTTACAGTTTTGATACTGTTGTTCAAATTTTTTCAAGGACTCTTCTATCTCTTCGGTTTCCTTCCTGTTTTTTTCTTGTTCCTGCACCATGTTTTCTAATGCTTTGGGATAAAATGTCGGTTCCAATGTATTGTCCTTCAAAAATTCCTGAATACAGCCACTCTCTTCCTCATCCAAAATAGAAACCAAGGCATTTACTTCATCTTCCATCTTTTCAAACTTCTTTTGAATCATAGAATATTTCTGTTTCACTTGTTCCAAAAATCTTTGATATGGCACAGTATCAAAAATTTTTCGCAAAATTTCTTCTTTTTCCTTTGACGATGCACTCAAAAATTTTCGAAACTCTCCCTGAGGCAACATCACAATCTTGGTAAACTGATCCCATGTCAAGCCAGTCAGTTCCACAATTTTTTCATCAACCTCTCTCTTGGAAGTCATCACCTCGTTGCCGAGATACAATTCCACCTCTTCCGAAACGGTGTCGATTTTTCCGCGAGGTCTCTTCATCACCTGCCTCGGCTCTCGACGAATCCGAATCCTTTCTCCGTTTTCTTCAAATTCAAACTCAACAAAAGTTTTATCGTCCTCCGGCGAAAGATACTGTGAACGCAGTTCTTCTCCTTCCCCACGATTTTGGCTGCTGATTTTGCCATAGAGTGCAAAACAAATTGCATCAAAAATCGTCGTCTTACCTGAACCGGTCGCACCGGAAACAATAAACAGAGAGCCTTGCTCAAACTTCGTAAAATCAATTGTTTGTGTATCTCGATAAGTGATAAATCCGGAAAGTGTCAGTTTAATTGGTTTCATCTTCTTCTCCCTCTAATTCCTTTAGAATCTCCGATACCTCTTCTTTCAGAGCGACGCTCATCTCTTCTTCATAATTCTCTTGATAAAACAGCTCCGCCATTTCCGAAACAGTATGCTTTCTATCTGCTGTCTTCGATAGAATCTGAGAAATTTCTTTCTCCCGAAACACATAACGAAGTTCCATTGCATTCGGATAGTATTGTTTCAATCTGCCCATTGCATCCTGCACCATGTCTTCATCTTCCAAGATAAATCTCACAAAATCTTCTCGTTGCAAGTCTTCCGGCGCCTGTTCCATAATATCTTCAAATCGTCCCTCAATGGTACGAACATTTTTTTCCAACTCGACAGGAACTTCTTCCATAACGACACTTCCGTCCCCTTTGAGGTCAACCAACAAAATAACCTTTTGATGCTTTTCTTCCGAAAAAGAATACTTCAACAATGTTCCCGGGTAATGCACCTTATCCGTTCCGACTTTCTGTCTGCGATGCAAGTGTCCAAGCGCCGTATAATCAAACTTGTCAAAACACTTGGCATCCACAAATTCTTTCCCTCCGATAGAAAGCGGTTTTTGAGAATCAATCTTTTCTTCCTCATGCTCCTCAGATTCGGAAACGGCATAGCAATGCGCCAACACGACACTCCTGATTCCCTTGCGTAACACAATATGTTCTACCGTTTTTTTCATCGCATCGTCAAAACTTCGAATCTCGTCATCTTCCAACAAAGCTCTGACCTGTGCAACATCTGCAAACGGAATCAGATAAAAATCCACCTCCCCGTCATCATCTTCTATGGTCACTCTCTTCGTTTCCTTCTTAAAAATTCCCTCGATATAGTAATGAACCTGCTCCATCAATGCATTTCCCGCCTCAAGTCGCTCCGCAGAATCATGATTCCCCGAAATTGCCAATACGGGAATATTCCTGTCAATCAAAACCTTTCGCAAAAACTGATTGTACAACAACATCGCCTCTTTCGGCGGAATACTTCTGTCATAAATATCTCCCGAGATAACAACTACCTCCGCTTTTTTCTCATCAATGACGGACAACACCTGTTTCAATACCTTCTCTTGTTCTCCAAGTAAGGAATATCCGTTCAATAACTTTCCGATATGTAAATCTGCTAAATGAAGTATTTTCATCTTATCGCTCCTCTGTATTTGCCGAAATATTTGCCGAAACCGTAGATGTCCAAAAAAGCTTTCTCTATCGTTCCAATCCCGATATCTCTTCCATCTTTGAAGAAAATGGAATCAAGCATCAGGTGAAGAAAATCAAACCGTGCATCAAGTTCAGTTCACTCTTAGCACCTCTTCTTTAGAGTTCTTTCCTCACATTTTTTTCATCATACCATTTTTTAGTTTATTTTTCCATTCTTACATCCGTTTCTCATCAGATTCACATCTCCAAAACCCGTTCCTCTATTTCATATATAATATTTTTTCAATCAGGTTTTCGTAGCAATCATGGTTTTGTATGATAAAATAATCTTTTTTTGACAAAATGATGATTATAGAACGAAAGGATATCTTCCTTACCACCTGTTAAGAAAAATATCCTTCTCTGTTGTTCTTTATTTCTATGTTACTTCTATTTGTTTTATGAATCACTGATTGCGGTTATCACAAAAATCCGCTTTTTAAATACTGTTGTTTTGTATTCCTTTCATCATATCGCCATCCTTTGAACAATCGTGTTTCGTATTCCTTATTGTTCGTCCGCTACAATGACTTCGTATCCATTCTTCTTGAAATTCGCAACTTCTTTACCGATTCGATTCGATTTTATTTTGTAGATGGAGGCAATGTTTCCCTGTTCGATTTTTTCGTTTGCAATCGTAAGCGCTTTTTCATAGAACGAATCCTCCGCAAACAGAATTGCATAAGTTTCTCCCTCTTCCGGAACGACAAAATTTTGATCTTTCAAAATACCGATAATTCTCTCAAATCCAATCGAAAAACCTACCGCCGGAATACTCTCTTTGCTGAACTTGTTCAAAAGTCCGTCATATCTTCCACCGCCTGCAACAGCTCCTCCAAACTTTGGAGTTTCAATTTCAAAAATCGGTCCCGTATAGTATCCCATTCCTCTTACCAATGTGGCATCAAATTGAATCGGATAATACTTGGATACGATGGATGTCAGAAGTTTCAAATCTTCTGCATATGGAGTTGTCAACTGTTCCAACGGTGTTGTTAAGTTTTCTAAAAAGCGTTTTATCGTTTCTTTCGCATATCCTTTTTCTAACAGTTCTTTTACAACGCCTTCTTCACCAATCTTGTCTTTCTTGTCTGCCGTGATACAAACCGTCTCAAAATCTTCTTCTGCAAACCCTGCATCTATCACTAAGTCTTTGAGAATTCGTCGATCATTGATTTTGATCACAAAGTCTTTGAATCCGATGTTGTACAATGCTTTCGGAACGGTCAACATCAAGTCAATCTCTGCATAAATACCGGAATCTCCGAGTGTATCAATATCACATTGCACAAACTGGCGATATCTTCCTTTTTGGTTTCTTTCCGCACGAAATACATTCCCTATTTGAAATGCCTTGAACGGTTTGGTCAATTCGTTCATATTATTCGCATAAAAACGACTCAACGGCAAGGTCAAATCAAATCGAAGCCCCAAATCGCTCAAATCATTCTCGGTCTGTGCTTTTGACCAATCTAATTTTTCTCCTCTTTTCAAGACTTTGAATATCATACGAAGGTTCTCTCCACCTTCACTGTTCGTCAAGTTGTCCAAGTTCTCAAGCATCGGCGTTTCAATCTGTGTATATCCTCTTGAAGTATATGCCTCTATGATTTTTTTTGTTACCCAATTTCTCAATTTCATATCTTGGGGCAAAAGATCCTGTGTTCCTTTTGCAGGCTTTGATGATAATTTTTGCACGCTACAATCCTCCTGTATCCATCCTGTTTTCAAAAAAACTCTTTCTCAAAGTTTTTGTCTTTTTTACATATCTCTTTCTCGATATTATTCTTTCATTCTATAACAATTCGAAGAAACTGTCTATCTTCCTAAATTTCCACCATATTCATAAATCCTTCTCCAAGCACTTCCTTGACTTCGGCAATGGTAATGAAAGCGTCCGGATCAATCGCATAGACAACTTCTCGTAACTTCTGTACCTGTTTCGGCGCTACTACAACATAGAGCAACATTCTGTCTTCTTTGGTATACATCCCTTTTCCCGGAATTGCAGTATTTCCACGATCGATTTCTTTCATAATCGCAAGAGAAATCTCTTCCCACTTTGGAGAGATAATAAATGCCGCTCTCCCAAACTTCATCCCGTCAATCATTCCTCCAATCACTTTGGAAGTGATGTATACGGAAACGATTGCGTAAAGACTGTTGTATACACCGAAAATCGTCATTCCGAACCCTATAATCAATCCGTCGATGATTAACATCAGGCGATTGATGGGAAAACGAGGATTTTTGTATCGGATAATCATCGCGAGCATATCGGAACCGCCCGTTGTCCCTCCGCTACGTAGAACAAGTCCGATACCGACTCCTAAAAACACTCCCCCGAATACTCCCGCAATAAACAAATCTTCTCCGATTGGAAACGGATTTACAAACAAACGCAAAAACCAAAGGTGCAGTGATAACAATCCGACAGAAATCATTGAATTTCGTCCGTAAGAGAATCCCCGCTGATACACACTGATGATAAATAACGGAATATTACACGCAAGTGTTGTCGCCCAAAGAGGAATTCCGAATCCGAAAATTTTTTTTGTTGTTGCTTCTATCGCAATCGCCAAACCCGACACTCCGCCGGTCACCAATCCCACGGGAGATAAAAACCATACAATTCCCATTCCCAGTATCATCGTACCGACATAAATTCCAATTAAGCTGTTAAAAAAGCTCATGCCTTTTTTCTTTTTTTTGTTCATTTTTGTTGTTTGTTCCTGTTCCAAATCAAAAAACCTCCTGTTTCTCATCTTCTGTTACCCATTTTACCACAATCATTCCCCGCAATACCACGATTTACACAATTATTTCTTCCTAAGACAGAAAATATTTTTTTCGCACTGTCTTTTTTGAAAGTTTGTCCCGTTTTTGATTCTGTATCTTGTCATTTCATAGTGAATTCTGTAAAAAACACAATTCTTTTGTAGACAATTACAAAATATGGTCGTAAAATGAAGAAATGATTGAAACTAATTCATGATCAACAAGCCATAAACTTGTACTGTATCACCATATAAAATATATCATCATATTAAAAGAAGGAGCTTAAAGCAATGAAACATTTTTTTAAAGTATTTTTTATCACCTTGATTTCTCTGGGAATCATCGGTGGTGTGGGAACAAAACTATACTTGGGATATGACCAAAAAAATCCGGGTGCGGATGTTCCTTCTCTGTCCGAAAAACAGGGAGCAACGGACCGTGTCAATGTTTTACTGCTTGGAGTAGATGCTCCGGAAAGCGATAGAAAGGGAGATATTCCTCGTTCCGATACGATGATGCTGTTGAGCTTGGATCCAAAAACCGATACTGCTTTTATCCTATCCATTCCAAGAGATACCAGAGTGGTATTGCCCGGAAGATCTAATGCGACCAAAATCAATCACGCTCACCGATTCGGCGGTCCCGACCTTTCCATTCAAGCTGTAAAAGAACTTCTTGATATTCCGATTCACCACTATGTTGTAGTGGACTATAAGGCTCTGTTTGAAATTGTTAATGATGTCGGAGGAATTGATATCAACATTGAACATAAAGGCGGAATGCACTACGATGACAACGCCATCAAACCGGCACTTCATATCCATTTCGACCAAGGTATGAATCATCTCGACGGACAAAAGGCAATGGAATTTTTGAGATATCGTAAAGGATACGCATCAGGAGATTTGGGTCGAATCGAAGCACAACAAAAATTTATTTCCGCTCTGTTGGATAAATTGTTATCGCCTTCTTCCATTGCAAAACTTCCAAAAATTACGGAACATGCTTTCCAATACATTGATACGGATATGAGCAAAGCTGAAATCTTGCAGCTTGCTGTCAGTGCAATGAAGTTGGATTCCAAAAATATTATCAAAGATGTACTTCCGGGAAACGGAATGTATATTTCAGGCATTTCTTACTTTATTGTAGATCAACCGATTTATAAGGATCAAATTGCCTATATGATGGCAGGAAATTACGGTGATTGGGTCAACAATAAATTCCACGAAAGAAGTACTCTTGATATTGCAGATATTCGAAAATCGGAAAATCAGAAAAAAGGAAAAAAATCCAAGCCTGTAGAGGTAAAGGAAATTCCTCAAAATGCCAATATCTATGATGAAGAAAATCAATTGGAACAGGCGGAAAAAGAAGAAGATATCTACTCGAAACCGGATAAAGACAACGAGCAACCGAATGATTCGACAACATCACCGAAACCGATAGACCCGATTCAGATTGAACCGACTCCATCAGAACCGGAAAAACCAAATCCTGCCGAACCGGAAAAACCGAAACCAAAACCTGAACCGGCACCTGAACCACCTCCGTCTGACTCTTCCGATACAGGTTCTGACTTGTTTTCTTAAAAATCAATATTGCATACAATCTCATTCTTAAAGAACGACTCTGACAAAATGGATGATAAATCAACGGACGCACTCTTTTCCGAAAGTATGTGTCCGTTATTTTTTGTCCTATACCCCCCTATTTTTTGTAAAATAATTTCTACAATCTTCCGACAAAACAGGATGCATTGTAAAAAATTATTACAAATAGAAGTCTTTTTTTAAACTGAATAGAAACATATTCTCAGATATATTATAATTAGAAGGTATCTTGTAGAAAAATATAGGTTAATTGTAAAATGAAAATGAACTAAAAAAA
>ENA-OWLX01000716-OWLX01000716.1-metagenome-genome-assembly--contig:-NODE-716-length-12514-cov-7.735452_pt1 | contig 12514 bp, 10 predicted proteins | sample MGYA00245351_ERZ651106 | MGnify/ENA primary metagenome ERZ651106 (study PRJEB26857, sample SAMEA4031768) | metagenome | biome: human; feature: oral; material: saliva | place: Philippines | collected 2014... | reverse complement strand
AGGGATAACCGCTGAAAGCATCTAAGCGGGAAGCCTGCTTCAAGATGAGGTTTCCACGCCCCCCCGTGGGGTGAGAGGCCCCCGCCAGACTAGCGGGTAGATAGGCCAGAGGTGGAAGCACCGCAAGGTGCTCGTGAGCCGACTGGTACTAATGGGCCAACACTAAACAACACCCAAACACACACGTGTTTTGGGCCAGCAAAACAACAGCGAAGCAAAACAGCCGCAACCACTATACAAACCACGATCAACCCACACCCCCCAACCAAAACACGGGGCGGGGGATGGTGTTGAACGAATAATCTTGTGGTGGTCACAGCACCGGGGAAACGCCCAGCAACATTCCGAACCTGGAAGCTAAGCCCGGCAGCGCCGATGGTACTGCAACCGATGGGTTGTGGGAGAGTAGGACACCGCCACAACACACTTCATCGAGAGGGACGGACCGCGAGAGCGTGCCGTCCCTCTCGTTTTTGCGGCCCCGCGCCGCTGACAAGCCGCCCGTCGTCTACTATTGGGTGGTTGAACGCGCACGATGCGCACCATGAACAAGAGCGCGCCTGAGGCGCAGGAATAGAGGATAGACACCATGGCAGAAGAGACTCGAGGACGCGGCGATTTCGGCCGTGGTGGATACCAGAAGCGCCAGCCCCAGTGGCGCGACCGAGACGGCGAACGCTCCGAACGTGGCGATCGTGGCGGCTACCAGCGTCGCGACGACCGTCGTGGTGGTTTCCGTGATGATCGGCGTGATGGTGATCGTGGTGGTTTCCAGCGTCGGGACAATGATCGTCGTGATTTTGGCTCGCGTGATGACCGCCGCGGGGATCGTGGGGGCTACCAGCGTCGCGATGACCGTCGCGGGAATTTTGAGGACCGTGGTGAGCGCGGTGGCTTCCGTCGTGATGATCGTCGTGGTGGTTTCCAGCGTCGTGATAACGATCGTCGTGACTTCGGTTCGCGCGATGACCGCCGCGGCGGCTTCCGGGACCGCGGACGTGGGGGCGCACCTCGCAACGACGGTGCTTACAAGAACTACTCGTCGACGGACGAGTACGTCTCGCCGAACGGCAATGAGCCGACGATTCCCGCTGGCGTCAGCGCAGATGAACTGGACCGCGATGCCCTGCGCGCTCTGACCACTCTGTCTGGCCCCAATCGTGACATCGTCGCCCGTCACTTGGTGATGGCCGGCCAGCTGATCGATCTTGATCCCGAGGCTGCCTACCAGCATGCGCAGGCCGCCGTCGCACGCGCAGGCCGCGTTGACGTTGTGCGCGAGGCGGCTGCGCTCACCGCCTATGCGTCGGGTCGCTACGAGGAGGCCCTGCGCGAGGTGCGCGCTGTTCGTCGTATGCGTGGCGATTCGTCGCTTCGAGCTGTGGAAGCTGATGCCGAACGTGGTCTTGGCCATCCGGAAAAGGCCGTTGAGATCATCGACTCCACCGATCCCTCGACTCTTGAGCTCGCAGAGCAGGTTGAACTCGTGCTCGTGTCCTCTGGCGCTCGCGCGGATCTCGGTCAGGCCGAGGTCGGCCTCGTGATTGTCGACGATGCACTCGCAGCGCTGCCGGCTGCGGCCGACGACGAATTGCGTCGCCGCCTGATGGAGGTCAAGGCGCAGCGTCTGCTCGACCTTGGCCGCGAAGACGAAGCAGCAGAGGTCATCGCCTCGATGCCCGCCGAGGTCGAGGACACGGAGATCATCGATATCGCTCTGTACGCTGACGCAGACGTGGATGGTAAGCGTTCTCCGCTTCGCGGCTCCGGCACGGCGCTCGCCGAAGAATACGACTGTGCGCTGCTCGATCTTGACGGCACGGCATGGTCCGGTGACGAGACGATCGAGCACGCAGCTGCGTCGGTTATCGAAGCGCGTGAGGCCGGCATGGCCTCGGCTTTTGTCACCAACAACGCCATGCGCACCCCCCAGCAGGTCGCCGACAAGCTCAACTCTATGGACTTCGCGGCGACGCCTGACATGGTCATGACCTCTGCGATGGACATCGCGGCGATCATGGCTGAAGATCTCGAGGCGGGCTCGAAGGTCTTCGTCATCGGCGGTGCCGGCCTGCGTCTCGCTCTCGAGGAGCGCGGCTTCGTCCTCGTGGACAGTGCCGATGACGAGCCCGTCGCGGTCGTTCAGGGTCTCGACAAGAAGGTCGACTGGGCGCTTCTGTCTGAAGGTGCTTTTGCTATCGAGCGCGGTGCCGCTTTCTATGCCTCGAACCTTGATGCAACCTTGCCCATCGAGCGTGGCCAGGCCCTCGGTAACGGCTCTCTCGTCCGCGCCATCCAGCACGCGACGCGCAAGCGCCCGATCGCAGGCGGCAAGCCTGAGCCGGGTATCTACCGTCGCGCCAGCGAGCTCGTCGGCGCGCAGAACCCGATCGCCGTCGGTGACCGTCTCGAGACCGACATTATGGGCGCTGTCGCCGCTGGCGTGCCCGCCCTGCACGTCCTCACCGGTGTTCACCAGGCTCGCGACGTCATCCGCGCCCCGCGCGGACAGCGCCCCAGCTATCTGGCGATCGATATGCGTGGTCTGCTGGAGGCGCACCCGGCACCCAAGCACCACCGCGATGGCACCTGGACCTGCGGTGTTTCTCAGGTCGCCAAGGCCAAGCGCTCCGGCGTGCTCACGCTCGACGATGTCGAACTGACCGAGCCTGTCACGATCAGTATCGACTCCTACCGCGCACTTGCTGCTGCCGCGTGGGAGTACGCGGACGGCGCCGGCTCGCCGGTTACTTGCCCCGACATCACGGTCGTCGACAATGAGGATCCCGCTGGCATCGTCTCCCAGCCCGAACCCGTTGCCGCTCCGGACGAGGACGACTTCTACGATGTCGCCGCGGATGCCGACAAGCTGCCCGAACCGGGTGCTTCGACCCCCGCGTTCCTGCCCGGCGAGGAGGAGCTTGAAGAGCTCCTGGAGCGTACGGCAGATTTGGATGAGCAGGCCTGATGGCTTTGCGCGAGCAGACTGAAGCCCGCCTGGTCGGTTTCGATCAGCTTGGCGCGTCCCTTCAAGTAGAGACGCTCCGTGCAATCGAGGCTGACCTACGGCGGGCCCTGTCTGCCGACGCACCGAGCGGCACTGTCCGCCCCGGCGCGCAGTCGACGGCTTCAGGCAACGAGGGGAGCGACGGATGAAGTTACGCAGAATCGACTCCGAGCTGGTACGCCGTGGCCTTGCAAAGTCCCGTGCCGCTGCCGCACAGATGATCGAGGACGGGCGCGTCAAGCTCGACGGACAGATCGTGCTCAAGCCCGCTCGCCAGATGGACCCTGCGCAGGCGATCGTCGTCGAAGAATCGGACGATCCGGAATACGTATCGCGTGGTGCTCACAAGCTTGCGGGAGCACTCGATGCGCTTGGCGACAAGGCCCCGCTGATCGAAGGACGTCGGGCTCTGGATGCTGGCGCTTCGACGGGTGGGTTCACCGACGTGTTGCTACGGCGGGGCGCAGCGTCCGTTGTTGCCGTCGACGTCGGGTATGGCCAGCTCGCGTGGAAGCTGCAGAGCGACCCGCGGGTCGAGGTACACGACCGGACGAACGTGCGTACTCTCGACCCCGCTTCCGTCGCTCCGGCTCCTGAGCTTGTCGTCGGCGATATGTCTTTCATTTCGCTGACGTTGGTACTTCCGGCGCTCGTCGCCGCGGCGGCGCCCGAAGCTGACTTCCTGCTGATGGTGAAGCCTCAGTTCGAGATCGGAAAAGAACGACTCGGCCACGGGGGAGTAGTGCGCAATCCTGAGCACCATGTGGAAACTGTCGAAACTGTTGCGCGCTGTGCTATCGACCTCGGCTTGGATATCGCCGCGATCGCCGCGTCGCCACTTCCCGGCCCTAGCGGAAACGTCGAGTATTTCGTGCACATGCGCCGCGACTACCCGGATCCCATCGATCCGACCCAGCTCACCGATTACATCCGGCGTGCGGTGGAGGCCGGACCTGCCGGAGGATCCCAATGACTCGAGTTCTGATGGTTCGTCATCGCCATCGCCCCAACGCGATCACGAGTGCGGTGAGCCTCGCCGAGGCACTCGAGGAACGCGGCATCGACGTCGTGGACGACGCCTCGGGTGGCGATATCGACATGGTGCTGTCAATCGGCGGCGACGGGACGTTCCTCGTTGCCGCGTCGAGTGCGCGTGCACTGAACGTCCCCCTTCTCGGTATCAACGCTGGCCACATGGGATTCTTGACGGAACTGGGTGACAGGGGGACTGGAGACCTTGCCCGCAAGATCGCGGACGGTGACTTCACCGTCGAGCGTCGTATGACGCTGGACGTGACGATGGAACGTCCAGACGGATCGAAGGCCGACGACTGGGCTCTCAACGAAGCTGTCGTCATGCACACCGATGTCGCACATCCCGTTCATTTTGCCCTCGTTGTCGACGGGCAGGAAGTGTCGACGTACGGGGCGGATGGCATGATCCTGTCCACGCCGACCGGCTCGACCGCCTACTCGTTCTCTGCGGGTGGACCCGTCGTGTGGCCCGATACTGAAGCGATTGTCGTCGCCCCTCTGGCCGCTCACGGGCTATTCACGCGACCGCTCGTCGTCGGCCCGTCCGCGTGTGTCGAGATCGTTGTTCTCGACGATATGTGGACGCCTCCGGAGATGTGGTGCGACGGCCTGCGACGTATGACCGTCCCCGCTGGAGCAGTGGTCCGTGCGCGCGTTGGCTCATCGCCCGTTCAGCTTGTGCGCGTGGACGATACGCCGTTTTCTGCGCGTCTCGTTCGCAAGTTCAATCTTCCCGTGCGCGGATGGAGGGATGGTCCCCGGTGATCGAGTCGCTCGATATTTCGCATCTCGGTGTCATCGAGTCTGCTCACGTCGACTTTGGTGAGGGTCTTATCGTTGTCACCGGTGAAACCGGTACGGGTAAGACGATGGTGCTGTCAAGCTTGCAGCTGCTGCTCGGTGCCCGCGCGGATGCGGCGCTCGTGCGCTCGGGCGCGGATCGTCTGTCTGTCGATGGCATTTTCTCGGTGGGCGAGGAGGTTGCAGCACGCGTTGAGGAGAGCGGCGGCCTCGTCGAGGGAGGCGAGCTGATTGTCGGTCGTTCGGTGCGCGCCGCCGGACGCTCCCGCGCTCACCTCGGATCACGTCCCGTGCCGGCCTCGGTCTTGACGGATATCGTCGGGTCGATGGTGACGATCCACGGTCAGGCCGACCAGATCCGTCTGACGGGGGAAGCCGCCCAGCGCCGTGCACTCGATCAGTTTGGCGGAGAGGAGCACGCGGCTGCGCTCGAGGAGTACCGCGCTGCTTTCCGTAACGCCGTCGACGTCAAGCATCGCCTGGATTCGCTGCGTGGCGATGCAAGCGAGCGCGCCGAGGAGCTGGAGGATCTGAGAGCCGCCATCCAGCAGATCGAAGAGCTCGATCCGGTGAGCGGCGAGGAGGAAGACCTCGTTCGCGAGGCGGCACGCCTGACGAACGTCGAGGATCTGCGTGCGCTGGTTGGCATGTCCCTGGGCTATCTCAAGGGCGACGACCGGGGTGACTTTACCGGGGCGGTCGAGGCGGCGCGCCACGCCTATGCGCAGCTCGACGACGCGGCCCGATTCGACGAGGCCGTGGCCGAGTTTGTCGGACGCGCACGCAACCAGGTGCTCGAACTCGAGGCACTTGCTGATGATGTCTCAGCGTACCTGTCGCGCCTCGACGCGGATCCGGAGAGGCTTTCGCAGATTCACGCGCGACGCGCGGCTATCAAGGATGTTCTGCGCGGGCGTGCAGCTGATATCGAGGCTCTCCTCGCGTGGGCTGACGAGGCTCGCTCGCGCGTCGAAGAGCTCTCGTCACCCGGGTCTGATCCCGACACGGTCGAACGTGAACTGGTAGCCGCTCAGGAGCGCGTGCTGGAGTGCGGGCGTCGCGTGACCCAGGCGCGCGTGCGTCTTGCGGCACAGCTCGCGGAGGGCGTGAACGAGGAGCTGCACGCCCTGTCAATGCCCGACGCGACGCTGCACATCGACTGTGAGCCGACGAAGCCGACCTCCAATGGATGCGAGACCGTCGTCTTCCGGCTTCAACCGCATCCGCATGCACCTGCTCGTCCCCTCGGTCAGGGAGCCTCGGGCGGCGAGCTGTCCCGTGTCATGCTGGCGCTGGAGTTGATGCTGGGACGTACCGAGGCCTCGTCGACCTTTATTTTTGACGAAATCGACGCGGGAATCGGCGGGCAGACCGCGACCGAGGTTGGGGCGCGCCTGAAGAAGCTTGCCCAAACGCGGCAGGTTATTGTTGTGACACATCTGGCCCAAGTCGCGGCTTTTGGCGACCAGCACCTCGTCATCGAGAAAAATGATGGGACCACGAAGGTGCGCGAAGTCAGCGGGGATGAGCGCGAAGCTGAACTGACGCGCATGATGGGTGGGGATCCACACTCAGCTGCGGCGCGCCGCCACGCTTCGCAAGTCTTGGCCTCCGCCGTGTCACAATCGCAGGGATGAGTGAGACACTTTCAAAGGAATCGAGCGCGCGCTCCGGGCGGATTCGCATTGACGACCGTCCCAAGCACCTGGCGACGCGCCTAGAACGCGGCGAGATCGCCGTCATCAACGTTGCGGACCTGGATCGCGAGAGCGCAGCGGCGCTTGTCGCCGCCGGCCCCGTGGCCGTGCTGAACGCGCAGCCGTCTTTGACTGGACGCGCTGCCGCCCTGGGGCCTCGCCTTATTCTCGAGGCCGGCATCGTCCTCGTCGATGACCTGGGGCAGGACATCATGTCGCTGCGCGAAGGTCAAGAAGTGACGGTGACAGGCTCGAAGGTCCTCGTGGACGGCTCGGTCATCGCGACCGGATCTGTTGTGTCCTCGGATGACTTGGACGTCGACGTCGCCGACTCGTCCGCGCTTTTCGCCGGCGTTGACGCTTCGATTGAGGAGTATCTGGCGAAAGATGGCGCGACGGTGCTGCGTGGAGTCGACGTTCCCGAGCTCTCCGACCTCAGTAAGCGGCCGATTCTCCTCGTGACGGGCGCGCCCGAGGCGAAGGCTGAGCTGCGTGCGCTTGCGCGTTGGCGCTCCGAGGTCAGCCCGTTCGTGATCGCCGTCGACGGCGGAGCCGACGTGGCTCTGAAGGCCCGACTGTCGCTCGACCTCGTCGTCGGTGACGCTGAACTGATGAGCGAGAAGGCGATCCGCAAGGCTCGTTCCTTTATCGTTCGCGTCGGAGGAGACGGCCTCGCCCCCGGCGCTGATCGGCTCGACCGCATGGGCATTGTTTACGATCGCATCGCCATGGCTGGCACCTCTCTCGACGCGGCTCTCGTCGTCGCCGCACATTCGACGGCGCCCGCTGTCGTCACTGTCGGCGTGTCCTACGGGGAGGCGGAGCTGGTGGACGCCGGACGAGCCCTGGTTGCCCCCGCATTCTTCTCACGCCTCGCGGTCGGCTCGCGCCTTATCGGTGCGCAGGCGGTTGCGGCGACCTTCCGCCCGCGTCCGCGCGGTTGGACGCTTGTCCTGCTAGCCGTGGTCGCGCTCGCCCTGATGGGCGTTGCGCTGTGGTCGACCCCGTGGGGCAACGGCCTGCTGCACCCCGTTACTTCATTCTTCGTCTCGCTGATGCACTCCGCAGGAGGAGCCCAATGATTAACTTCCGCTACCACGTTGTCTCGATCATCGGGATCTTCATTGCTCTGGCCGTCGGCGTCGTTCTGGGGGCCGGCCCGCTGCAGAGCCGTATCCAGGCCGGCGTCAGCTCGTCGGCGAGCACCTCGACAGCGGACCCGCTGCTCAGCGCTCAAGCCGACGCGGAGGCTGCAGGCCTCAAGGCGCTCGCCTCGTCGACGCTGGCCGGTTCGCTCAGCTCCGCCAAGGTTGCTCTCGTCGTTCTGCCCGGCGCATCTGACGATGACGTGACTGCGATTCGTTCGACGCTGACCGATGCTGGAGCGAGCGTCATCGGGCGAGTGACGCTGACCGACAACTGGCAGTCCACCTCGATGAGCCAGTACCGCACGACACTGTCAACGACCCTCGCGTCGCATCTCGCTTCGGGTGCGGCTAAAACCGCTAGCGCCGACGGTGTCGTGGGCTATTCGATCGTCCAGGTGCTCACCACGACCGGGGCCGAGACCGACCTGCTGCGTCAGATTCTCACCGACGAATCCACGCCGATCATGACCGTCGACGAGGATGCGAATGGAGGCGCCACGGCGATCGTCGCGGTCGGCCCGCGCGCGCAGTCCGTTACCACGACCGGTGCGACGCCCGCTGCGGTGACCTCGAACCCGGACGCGTGGGTGGGCCTGGCTCAGGCTGTCGGTTCGACGTCGGGCGTTGTCGTGGGGGACGCTTCGACGCGCGAGGCGATGGTGAGCCAGGTGCGCGCCAGCGGCACCGTCGTGACGACTGTTGACTCGGTCGGCACGACTCTTGCGACCGTTAATACTGCTCTCGCGTTGGCGAGCCCCGCCACGACTGCACGCGCATTCGGCGTCGGAAACGGTGCACAGTCGGTGATTCCGCCGACGAAGTAGTCCACTATCACTGTGTGAGCACGCGGCCCTGCCGCCCAATGAATGGGCGAGCGGGGCCTCGTGTTTGCTACCGGGACCGTGGGTAGCGACCAGGCGCTACGCGGACGTGAAGGCCTATACTCGATGCACACCGACGAGTTGAATGAGAGTGAGCCTCATGCATTTCCTGTCCAGCGCCCAGGCCGCAACGATCGCGGATCAGCCAACCCCTCACGAGGTCGCAGCAAGCGAGGTCGTATGGAACGGCCGCATCGTCGACATGGTCAAGGACCACGTCATTGTCGTCGAGGGGCAGGAACCCGTGGTTCGTGAATACACGCGCCATCCGGGTGCCGTCGCAGTGGTTGTGCTGCGCGGTGAGAGTGGGGGAGAGGAGATTCTCCTGGTGCGCCAGTACCGTCACCCCGTGCGCGCCTCGCTGTGGGAGATCCCCGCGGGGCTGCTTGACATCCCCGGTGAGGATCCGCGAGTCGCAGCGCAGCGTGAGCTTGCTGAAGAGGCGGATCTGGTTGCCGATCGTTGGGATGTTCTCGTCGACTACTTCACCTCTCCCGGTGGCTCGACCGAGCCGCTGCGTATTTTCCTCGCGCGCGAGCTTCGGGACGCCGATGAGGTGTTCGAACGTGAGGACGAGGAGGCGACGATGGAATACGCGTGGGTTAGCCTCGACGATGCCCTCACCATGGTGCTGGACGGGCGACTGCACAATCCGTCGGCCGTCATCGGTGTGCTCGCGACCCACGCTGCCCGCGACCGCGGGTGGGCCGATTTGCGGCCCGCGGATGCTCCGTGGCTTCGCTCCTGACTACTCCGTAGGCCCTTAGTCCCGAGATTTGTGGGCCGTCCGACACTCCTAACGGCTTTTCGCAACGCCTATTTATCTAAATTGGCGTACACTCGTTCCCAGAGAAAAGCACACAGAGGCGCAGCAATGGAGCGTCGGAGCGGAGGACACGTGGCAGAAGAATCAGACGCCACTACTCGACAGCAGGTGCTCGATCTCATCGTCGAAAAGGGGCCGGTGACGGCCTCGTCGATTGCGAAGGTCCTGGGGCTGACGACGGCTGCCGTGCGGCGCCACATTACGCTCCTGTTGGACTCCAAGGAGATCGCCGAGCACGAGCCCAGTGCTCCGTCGAAGCGTGGTCGTGGGCGGCCGGCACGTCACTATGTCGCTACCGAACGGGCACACGTTCACCTTGCCGATGGATATTCCGACCTGGCTTCCAAGGCCCTCGGGTACCTTGGGCAGCTCGGTGGGGATGAAGCCGTCGAGTCTTTCGCTGCGGCACGGTCGCGCGAGATCGAGCGACGCTACGCCCCGATCGTACGCGATGCGGGTTCAGACCCGCGGGTGCGCGCCCAGGCGCTCGCCGATGCACTGACGCAGGATGGCTACGCGGCCACTGTGCGCGACATCGGCGGCGGAACGCTCGCCGTGCAGCTGTGTCAGGGCCACTGCCCGATTCAAAATGTCGCGGGAGATTTCCCGCAGCTGTGTGACGCCGAGACGCTTGCCTTTGGCAAGCTGCTGGACGTCCACGTCCAACGACTTTCCACGCTCGCTGGCGGCGGACACGTGTGCACCACCCACATTCCCGTGGGTATGCCCGTGATCCGCCCCGGAGCGCGGAACGTGCGACGCAAGTAGCACTTGGTTAAAAACGAGAGGTTGACACAACAATGACGCAGGCACCCGCCTCGGGCGCTGATGACCGTCGAATGACCGATGACGAGATCATCGAGTCGATCGGCGGTTACGAATACGGTTGGCACGATTCCGACGACTATTCGAAGGACGTCCCCACCGGAATTAATGAAGAGATCGTCCGTTTTATCTCGGATGTTAAAGACGAACCGCAGTGGATGCGTAAGCGTCGTCTGAAGGCGCTCGAGCTGTTCGAGCGCAAGCCCATGCCCGCGTGGGGTCCGGACCTGTCTCACGTGGACTTCGATGCATTCAAGTACTACGTGCGACCCACGGACCGTCAGGTCAACGACTGGGAAGACCTCCCCGAGGAAATCCGCGACACCTACGATCGTCTCGGCATCCCCGAGGCGGAAAAGTCCCGCCTGGTTTCCGGCGTTGCCGCCCAGTACGAGTCTGAGGTTGTCTACCAGCAGATCCAGGAAGACCTGGAGCGCCAGGGCGTCATCTTCACGGACACCGACACCGGCCTGCGTGAGTACCCCGAAATCTTCGAGGAATACTTCGGCAAGTGTGTGCCGGCCGGCGACAACAAGTTCTCGGCGCTGAACACGGCCGCGTGGTCAGGCGGTTCCTTCGTCTACGTCCCCAAGGGCGTGCACGTCACGATTCCGCTGCAGGCCTACTTCCGCATCAACACCTCCGCGATGGGCCAGTTCGAGCGCACGCTCATCATCGCCGACGAGGGTTCCTACGTCCACTACGTCGAGGGCTGCACCGCCCCCATCTACGACGAGAACTCTCTGCACTCGGGCGTCATTGAGATCTTTGTGAAGAAGGACGCGCGCGTTCGCTACACGACCATCCAGAACTGGTCGACGAACGTGCTCAACCTCGTGACCCAACGTGCCATCGTCGAAGAGGGCGGCACCATGGAGTGGGTCGACGGCAACATGGGTGCCGCGATCACCATGAAGTACCCCGCCTGCTTCCTCATGGGCGAGCACGCCCGCGGCGAGACCCTGTCCATCGGCTTCGCTGGCCCCGGCCAGCAGCAGGACACCGGAGCCAAGATGGTGCACATGGCACCCCATACCTCGTCCTCCATCGTGTCGAAGTCCGTCTCGCGCGGAGGCGGTCGCACGTCCTACCGTGGCCTCGTCCAGGTCAACGCGCGTGCCCGTCACTCTAAGTCGAACGTCCTGTGCGATGCCCTGCTCGTCGACAAGATTTCGCGTACTGACACGTACCCCTACGTCGACGTGCGCACCGATGACGTTGAGATGGGGCACGAAGCCACCGTCACCAAGGTGAGCGCCGATCAGCTCTTCTACCTCATGAGCCGAGGCCTCGACGAGAACGAGGCCATGGCGACGATCGTGCGCGGCTTCGTCGAGCCGATCGCCAAGGAGCTGCCGATGGAGTACGCCCTCGAGCTCAACCGCCTCATTGAACTGCAGATGGAAGGATCCGTCGGCTGATGACGACCCCCAACACTATTGCCGAGACCATGAACAAGGCCCACTCGCACGGGGGCGGCTCCGAGAAGGCGCACCCCTCGCGCGCCGACCGCCCGACCTCCTTCGAGCTGAACGACATTGCCGTGCCGCACGGTCGCGAAGAGGACTGGCGCTTCACCCCGATGCGTCGCATCGAGCGCCTGTTTGAACCCGCCAACTACGACGCGGGCGATGCCCCCGTCACGGTGGACGCGCCCGCGCCGGTTACCGTCGAGACCGTCGCGCGTGATGACAAGCGCCTGGGCACCGTCCTGGCTCCCGGCGACCGCACCGCAGTCGTCGCCTGGAACGGCTTCGAGCAGGCGACGGTCGTTGAGATCCCGGCCGAAGCCGAGCTGGACGCTCCGGTGCGCATCAACGTTGCTAACGTCGAGGGCACCCGTGCGCAGCATCTCATGATTCGTGCAGGTGCTTTCTCCAAGGCTACCGTCATCCTCTCGCACGTCGGCTCCGCGCAGGCCGCTCTGAACCAAACCGTTGAGGTCGAGACCGGTGATAGCGCGAACCTGACCGTCGTGTCGCTGCAGGAATGGGACGACACTGTCCTGCACGCCTCGAACCAGCGTCTGGCCCTGGGCCGCGACTCTAAACTCACCCACATCGTCGTCACCTTCGGCGGTGACCTTGTGCGTCTGTGCGCGGACACCGACTTCCGCGGTCCTGGCGCTGAGCTGACCATGCTCGGTATTTACTTCGTGGACGGCGGCCAGCACCTCGAGCACCGAGTGTTCGTTGACCACTCCCAGCCCAAGTGCTTCTCGCGCGTCACCTACAAGGGCGCCCTGCAGGGCAAGGACGCGCACTCGGTGTGGATCGGCGACTGCCTGATCCGCG
>ENA-OWLX01000713-OWLX01000713.1-metagenome-genome-assembly--contig:-NODE-713-length-12523-cov-6.240375_pt1 | contig 12523 bp, 10 predicted proteins | sample MGYA00245351_ERZ651106 | MGnify/ENA primary metagenome ERZ651106 (study PRJEB26857, sample SAMEA4031768) | metagenome | biome: human; feature: oral; material: saliva | place: Philippines | collected 2014... | reverse complement strand
CGATCCCGACATCGAAAGCGCGGTGATAGCGACGGCTAAAAAGGGACTAAGCTTTGGCGCTCCGTCAAATTTAGAAACAAGGCTAGCCAAACTAATCTGCGACGAGTTTAAAAACGTAGAAAAGGTACGCTTCGTAAGCTCCGGCACTGAGGCCACTATGAGCGCGATCCGCGTGGCGCGCGGTTTTAGCGGCAAAGATGGACTGATAAAATTTGAAGGTTGCTACCACGGACACAGCGACGCGCTTTTGGTAAAAGCAGGCAGCGGCGCGACGACCTACGGCAATGCTTCAAGCGGCGGAGTGCCGGCAGATGTGGTGAAGAACACGTATCTAGCGCGCTATAACGATATAGCTAGCGTACGGGCGATATTCGAGGCAAATCCTGGCAAAATCGGCGCGCTAATCATCGAGCCGATCGCGGGAAATATGGGGCTGGTGCTGCCGCGTCAGGGCTATCTCTCTCTGCTGCGTGAGCTGACCGAGCAGCACGGCACGCTTCTCATCTTTGATGAGGTGATGTGCGGCTTCCGTGCGTCCTTGGGCGGTGCACAGGCTGCCTATGGCATCCGCCCCGATCTCACCTGTCTCGGCAAGATCATCGGTGGCGGTCTGCCCGTTGCGGCATACGGTGGACGCCGTGAGATCATGGAGCAGATTTCCCCCTCGGGTCCCGTCTATCAGGCGGGCACACTCTCGGGCAATCCGCTTGCCATGACGGCGGGCATTGAGACGCTGAAGCTCATCACGGCAGACCCCGAAGAAGGCAAGGCGGATTACAGCCGTGAACTGACTATCAAGACGAAGAATCTCCTGCTTGGCTGGCAGCGTACGGCGAAGGAGGCAGGCGTGCCGATATGCGCGCATCAGGCGGGCTCGATGTTCGGCATCTTCTTTATTGATCGTGATGTCTATAACTATGAGGATGCCGCTGCCGCTGATCAGGATGCCTTCCGCATCTGGTTTGAGACGATGCTCGACGAGGGGGTGTATCTTGCCCCGTCCCAGTTTGAAACGGTATTCATGTCGGGAGCGCATACAGACAAAGACATTGAGCATACGATTGCCGCTTCGGAGAAGGCGTTTGCCGCAGTCAAAAAAGCACGAAAATAATTTTTCTCAAAGACCTCATGCGACTGTATCGTGTGAGGTCTTTTTGTGGTTTGAAACATCTGTCCGTGTGAGTGAAGTCCATTGATAGTGGAGGCAGTTCATGATATAATTCAATCGATATTATTCTCATAATTAGTAGTTGAGGCGGTGTTTCTCATTAGTGAGATGAATGTTGCGGAAGGGAAGAATAGCAAAGGAGAATCCTTTCTCAAGGGTACTTTTGTTCTGACCATCGCAGGTTTTGTGGTTAAGGTGATCGGGTCGCTGAACTGGATCTTCGTCTCCCGTATTCTGGGCGGCGAAGGTATTGGTCTCTACCAGATGGCGTTCCCCATTTATTTTTTTGCCATGACGGTCTCGCAGGCCGGTGTCCCGGTAGCGATTTCGATTATTACGGCGGAACGCGTCGCACTCAAGGATATCTACGGAGCGAAGCGTGTGTTTCGCATCTCTATGATGCTCATGGTGCTGACAGGACTGCTCTTTTCGATTTTGACCTATTTGGCGGCAGACTGGCTGATCGAGTGGCAGCTGATTCGTGATGCGCGTGCCTACAAGGCTGTGGTGGTGCTTGCCCCGACGGTCTTTTTCGTGACACTGCTCGCCAGTTCCCGCGGGTATTTGCAGGGATGGCAGCGCATGACGCCGACGGCGGTGTCGCAGATCGTAGAGCAGATTTTCCGCGTGGTGACCATGATTGTCCTCGCGAGTCTTCTCATGCCATGGGGGCTGGACTACGCAGCCGCCGGCGCGTCACTCGGGGCTTTCGCAGGAGCGGTGACGGGGCTCATTGTTCTCGTCTACTTCCATATCAAACTGGAGCGGGATATTGCTCGTGATTACGGGACGGAGCTGAAACCTCTGCCGAATGTTCCTTACGAGACGCGGCTTTCGATCATTCATCGTATTTTTAAGCTGGCACTTCCGGTCTCGGCGGCGAGCATTATGCTGCCCGTGGTCTCGAATCTGGATCTGATGATTGTCCCGCAGCGTCTTGAGGCAGCAGGCTACAGCATCAGTGAGGCGACGGAGCTTTTCGGTTATCTGAACGGCATGGCCGTTCCGCTCGTCAATCTGGCGACGATCCTGACCGCATCCATGGCGATGAGTATTGTGCCCGCCATCTCGGAGTCACGCGTGCTTGGCGATCAGGCGCGCGTCTACGATCAGACAGCGGCGTCCGTGCGCATTTCAAATTTCGTCTGTTTTCCCGCCTTTGTCATTGTGTTTATTTTGGCGACGCCAATTTCTTCGCTGATCTACAATGCACCGGGAGCGGGGCCTGCGGTCATGATCTCGGCGGTGAGCATCATTCTGCTCGGTCTGCATCAGGTCTCAACGGGGATTTTGCAGGGACTTGGTCATCCGACCATCCCCATGGTGAACATGGTGCTCGCAGCGGCGGCAAAGATTTTTCTAAACTGGCATCTGACGGCGATCCCATGGCTCGGCATCATGGGCGCGGCATGGGCGACGGCGGCAGATATGGGTGTCGCGGCGATCATCAATCTTTACTTTATCTACCGTTTTATCGGCTATCGTATCGAGCTCCTCCAGCTCATCAAAACGATATGTTCTGCCGGAATTATGGCATGTGCCGTCCATTTCTTCTACGCATGGACACTGGCATGGTGGGGGATTGCAGCGATCTCTACCTTTGGTGCGGTGTTCTTCGGCTGCTTCGTCTATGTGGCGGCGATGATCCTGCTGCGCGGCCTGATCGAGGAGGATCTGCGCCGTCTGCCGATGGTCGGTACGGTCGGCATCCGATTTTTACAGCGGATTGGGGTGTATAAGGCATGAAGAAAATGGCATTGATCTACAATCCAGTCTCGGGACATGCTCTCTTCAAGGGTAAGCTGGATATGCTGATCGAGCTTTTTCAGCATCACGATATCATGCTTTGCCCCTATCGCACGCGTGGGAACGGACAGGATCAGCTCAGCCAGTTTCTCTGTGAGATTGCCCCTGCCGGCGTACTGGCAGCGGGCGGTGATGGAACGGTACACGCAGTAGTGAACGCACTGCAGGATGCCAAGATCGACATACCGCTCGGCATCTTAGGCAGCGGCACATCAAATGATTTTGCTACGCACCTTGGGATCGGAGGGGATTGGGAATCCTATGCGGAGCGCATCGCGGCGGATGAGTCGCGCCGCGTCGATCTGGGGGTTTTGGAAGGGCAAGGACGCTATTTTGTCAACGTCCTCAGTGCCGGTGTTCTGACAGGGATCGCCCATGAGGTGAAGTCGGCCTATAAGAATGCACTTGGCAGAATCGCCTACTATCTAAAGGGGATCGGGGAGCTTCCGCGCCTGCATTCATTTCCGGTGCGCATCACGGCGGATGGTGAGCACTATGAGGAAGAAATTTTCCTGTTCGTCATCGCCAACAGCCCTGTAGTGGCTGGGATGAAGCAGATCGGCAGCGATATTGCGATCAATGACGGGATGCTCGACCTCCTTGCCGTAAAAAAAACAGGTCTGCCGCAGTTTATGTCTGTGGCGGCAGACCTGTTTGCCGGAAAGTCGGTATCGGAGCGGGACAATATCCTGCATATACGTGCGCGGTCATTTGAGCTTACAACGGATGCACAGCTCTTTAGCGATGTGGACGGGGAATGCGGACCGCGCCTTCCGCTGTGTGTGAAGACCGTCCCGCTGGCACTCTCCGTGTATTGTTGAGCCGCTTCATATTATTCGTTGTTCCCTAAATAGTAGGCAACAAATTGCTGAGCCGTGCGTCCACTGCGCCCACTGTGCGTCATCTCCCAACGAAGTCCAGCGATGCGCAGCTCCTCGGGTGTCAGGTGGATGCCTTTTTGTGTGAGCATGTGGTCGATGATCGCCAGATATTCCTCCTGATCCGGCGTATGGTACTGGATGATAAGACCAAAGCGATCCGAGAGGGAAATCGTTTCGTTGATGCTGTCGTCGCGATATACCTCATCCTGCTCGCGCTCACGCCATGTTTCACGAATGAGGTGACGGCGATTGGACGTCGCATAGATGCGTACATTGGGCGGGCAGGACGATACACTTCCTTCAATGGCAGATTTGACCGCCTTGAACTCCGTGTCAGAGTCCTCGAAGGACAGATCGTCCAAAAAGATGATAAACTTTCGTCCTGCGTAGCGACGCAGTTCATTCATGATTGCGGGCAGATCACGCAGCTGATCTTTGGTCACCTGTACAAGACGCATGCTGTCTTCGTATTCACTGACCAGAGCTTTAACCGCAGAGGATTTTCCTGTACCGCGTGCTCCAACGAGGAGTACATGATTGGATGGCTTGCCGAGGACGAAGGCGCGTGTGTTGCGGATGAGCAGCTCCTTCTGGTGCTGATACCCGATGATGTCCTTCATACGCGGACGCTCAAAGTGATCTATGCCGCAGATGTGATGCGCCGCACTGTCCCAGCGGAACACGGAATAGGATGCCATATCTCCACAGCCATAGCGGGCGTAGAATGTTAATAATGCCTCGGCGTAGTCCTCCGTCGTCTTTGCCGCATCGAGCAAGGGAAGAATGAAGTCCTCTGTCTTATCATAGACATTTTTCGTTGGCTCGTAGTCGTCCAGCGCCTCAGTCCTCAAAAATGCACTGGTCGGAAGTGTGAAGATCGGATACAGCAAAGCAATATCCTGATGGAAGATATGGCGCAGGCTATTTCCTGGCGGCAGTCCCGTCCGCTCCATTGTCTCCGAGACAATATTTGGTGTGTGCGTAATGCTGTGAAGAAGGTAACGCGGCAGCAGATTTCCGCGCAGACCGAGATTCTCTGCAGCAGCAATCAGCGCAGCGCAGCATTCACTACGCTCTTCTGCGCCCTCATCTCCGTACATTATGGCGTCCTCCAGTGCGGCGAGAACAGGATCCATGCGCAAATTATGCAGGGTGAGCAAGTTGGAAAGATTGACTTGTGGTGCCATAGAACATAGTCCTTTCTGTAACTCATTCATGATAGATCGGTGAGGAGAGAAAATCTGTACCGCACGCACTGCCGTATTGCTGCGGCAGTGTCAACATACGCAGCTCTGTGGCGCGCGTATCGAAGGCAAGCATTTGCTGCAGCAGAGACAGCTTTGCAGGGGAGCGCGCACGCGCGTCACTCGACAAAACTTCTGCCGTACGCGTGATGATCGGAAGTGGAGAATTTTTTTTGATGCGCCGCAGCAGTGTTTTTCCTCTTTCATTAAATACCAATGGACGGATGTAGAGACAGCCGGCATGGTCAAATTCCTCTGTCTGCACTTTTTGCAGCCGGAGCAGGAGGTGGATGGCGAGACGTCCGATGCGGCTCTTCGGATAGCGCTTGGCTGATGCATGTGTCAACAGCTCTTCGTAGGTCTCTGCCATACGCAGTGCACGTACCAGACGGTTTTCGATCCCCTCGGAGATGCCGTAGATGCTGCGGAGCTCTGTGTCCGCCATGGTGAGGATCTCATAGCGCAGGAGACGCAGCAGTTCTCCCTGAGAGGGGAGTGCGTGCGGATGGGTACGACGCAGATCACCAAGCACATTTGGCATGACACACGCTGCGATATGCTCCCATGGGGGAACATCCTGCCCCAGTGCTGTGCGGATGGAGGATGCACTGGTGATGCCGCTGCGCAGCCGTGTCTCTCCGTGCTCCGCTGTTTTGCGCGGCAGGGCAAGCGGCGTGATGTCAGCATCCTCGGCATGGAGTGCGCGCAGGTACTCCATGCCGAGAATATTGTTCGGTGTACGCAGGATACTTTCTGCGATGCCAAGCTGCTCCGCTAGGGCAGAGGAGAGTGCCGCCGCGTAGGACAGCCCCATGGAGAGCCCATGCGCAATCCTGTGCTGGATTTTTTTTGTGTCAATCTCCCGTGCAGCTCTTTCGAGTGGGGCAATGTCCGCAGCCTCTGTGCCGAAGGCAAGGTGACTGACGACGCCGAGCTGCATGAGGAGGGAGACGCCGCCGCGTGCAAAGTCCTGTGCGCTGCGGCAGGCGAAGACAAAGGGAAGTTCAAGTACAAGATCGGCACCTCCGTCTACTGCATGACGTGCTCTTATCCATTTATCAAGGATGCACGGCGCGCCGCGCTGAGTAAAGCTGCCGCTCATGGCGATGATGATGCCGCTGATATCTGGATATCTGCGGCGCAATTCACAGAGCTGCCAAGCGTGTCCGCGATGGAAAGGGTTGTATTCGGCAATGATGCCAATAACTTGCATAACATACATGCCTAGAGCAATAGATTCCGTATCCTTTGTCTTAACTACACGAAAAACTTGTGGTAAAAATGCAAATGTTGTTAAAATTGCTGCAATACTTCCAATCATATGTTACCCCAATTTACTAAACAAACTGAGAATAACCTCAGTTTGTTTACACTATTCTACTGATTCACCATTAGATGAAATAACTTCCTTATACCAACCAAAAGATTTTTTCGGGGAACGGTTATAACTTCCCTGACCATTATCATCTTTATCTACATAAATAAAGCCATAACGTTTCCGCATTTCACCGGTACCAGCCGAAACCAAATCAATACATCCCCATGGAGTATATCCCATTAAATCAACACCATCTTCAACTACAGCCTTTTTCATTTCACGAATATGGGCACCTAGATATTCAATTCTATAATCATCATGTACCATACCATCTGCTGCAACTTGATCTATAGCTCCAAAACCATTTTCAACAATAAAGAGTGGTAAGTGATAGTGGTCTGTAAACCAATTTAACGCATAACGCAAACCTTCTGGATCAATTTGCCACTCCCATTCAGAAGCCTTAACATAATTATTTTTTACTAAATCCTCTGTTTCAAGATAATCAAAATAAGGATTATTTTCACGATGAGAGTCGATAGCAAAGGACATATAGTAACTGAAACCAATGTAATCTACAGTCCCACCAAGTAAATCTTCTTTATCCTGGGCAGTAAAATCAACTGAAATACCTTTTCGTTCCCAATACTTGAAAATATGTTCAGGATATTTACCTAAAACATGCACATCAGCAAAATAATAACGCTTCTGCATAGCTTTCATTGCCATTAAGATATCCTTAGGATTGCAAGTAGCTGGATAAATTGGACACATCGCAATCATACAACCTATTTGAAAATCTGGATTAATCTCATGACCAATTTTTACAGCTCGTGCAGAAGCAACTAATTCGTAATGTGCTGCTTGATACATAATTGCTTCTCTATTATCACCTTCCTCATATACAATACCTGAGTTAGTAAATGGTGCAAAATCTTCCTGATAATTCGCTTGATTATTGATTTCATTGAAAGTCATCCAATATTTAACCTTATCTTTGTAACGTTTAAATACGACTTCTGCAAAACGAGCAAAGAAATCAATCAATTTCCTATTTTTCCAACCACCATATTCGGTCACTAAGTGGTAAGGCATTTCAAAATGAGATAGAGTGATGATAGGTTCAATACCATTCTTTAAGCATTCATCAAAAAGATTATCATAAAACTGTAATCCTTCTTCATTCGGCTCTAACTCATCACCTTTTGGAAAAATACGTGTCCATGCAATAGAGGTACGGAAGCACTTGAATCCCATGTCAGCAAAAAGTGCTATGTCTTCTTTATAACGATGATAAAAATCTATCGCCTCATGATTTGGATAATATTTACCCTCTAAAACTCCCGAAGTAATTTCACGAGCTACTCCATGGCGACCAGCAGTCATAACATCAGCAACACTAATTCCCTTGCCACCTTCTTGCCATCCGCCTTCAAGTTGATGAGCAGCAACAGCACCACCCCATAAAAATCCATCTTTAAAAGTAGTCATCTTTTTTCCTCCTGACTTTGATACTCTTATTATAAACCTCAAACCAAAAGATGAAAACGCATTCTTTTTCCTTATTGTTAAGGAAAGAAGTAATTTTAAATGGAAATAGAATAATATCTTCTTGTATTCTCGTAATGATATCTTTACGATTTTCAATACTTTCAAACTACAAAAACTCTCACAATAATTCTAATTCCCCATGTCTATAAACAACTTATCACTTTCTGGTATCCCAGAATCATCTTCTATATAACGTTCAACTTGCATCTGCAAGTGATATTTTCTTCTTAAATCTAAGATTTTCTGCATTGTCTTTGATTGATGATGTTCATCTAAAGCTTCTTGATTTATCCACTGATCAATAAGGAGAATAGTTCCCTCTTTTTCAATTGGTAAAAAATATTCGTATTTCAAGTTGCCTTTTTGATTTCTAATTTCTGCAACAATCCCTGATTCAAGCATTTCTCTTGCAAAATTTATTGCACAATCTCCATCGCCTTTATAATACACATGAATAGTCAATGTCATCCCATATCCTCCAAAATCATCCTTCAAATTTTTAAAAACAAGTTTAGATGAGGATCTAAACTTGTTTTTTTATGAATCAATCATATAAAGTTTCGCCATTACTTTCAATCACTTCTTTATACCAATAAAATGATTTCTTTTTGTAGCGATTTAAAGTTCCAGATCCATCATCATTTCTATCTACGTAAATAAATCCATAACGCTTACTCATCTGGGCTGTTGAAGCTGATACTAAATCAATACATCCCCATGTAGTATAACCTAACAATTCTACTCCATCCTCAATAGCTTCACCTACTTGTTGTAGATGTTTTTTGAGATAATCAATTCTATAGTCATCATCAACAGTAGGTCCATCTGTACCTTCAATTAAAACATCTTTAGCGCCCAAACCATTTTCAACAATAAACAATGGTAACTGATAACGATCATAAAGATTATTCAACACTATACGTAAACCAATAGGATCAACTTGCCAACCCCATTCTGAACTTTCCAAATAAGGATTAGCAATTCCTCCCAATAAATTTCCAATGCCTGATTGATAATTTTCAGGATCATGTGCTTGAACCGAACTCATATAATAAGAGAAAGAAATAAAATCCACAGTATTTTCAGCTAATAACTCCTTATCCCCTAATTCAAATTTGATATTGATATCATTTTCTTTAAAGAATCTTTGAATATATTTAGGATATTTACCGCGAGCATGAATATCTGAAAATAGATAATTCTGATTCTCAAATTCACGCGCAGCCAGCACATCTTCTGGCTTGGGGGTCATAGGATATGTTGGCATAGCCAAAACCATGCATCCAATTTTAAATTCTGGATTGATTTCATGTCCAACTTTCGTTGCCAAAGCGGATGCAACTAACTCATGATGAACCGCTTGATAAAGATCTTGTTTAGATAATTTCTCGACTGAAGTTGCAATACCACCACTCATAAAAGGAACATGTAAAACTGAGTTGATTTCGTTAAAAGTCAACCAATATTTGACTTTATTTTTATAACGATTGAAAACAGTTCTTACATAACGCTCATAAAAACCAATCAAATCACGATTAACCCATCCATTATATTTTCTAGCCAAGTGCAGTGGAGTTTCATAATGTGATAATGTTACTAAAGGTTCAATACCATATTTAGCTAATTCATCAAAAAGATTATCATAAAACTGTAAACCTTCTTCATTTGGTTCTAATTCATCACCATTTGGAAAAATACGAGACCATGCAATCGATGTTCTAAATACCTTAAATCCCATTTCTGCAAATAAAGCAACATCTTCTTTATAACGGTGATAAAAATCAATTCCTTCCAATTTAAGATTATCTTCTGTAGGTAGTTCTGTAATGAATGGATTTAGATCATTATCACTTACTGGAATTCCACCCCTAGGTGTCACATCCTGAACCGATAAACCTTTACCACCTACATTATAAGCACCTTCATATTGGTTAGCTGCTGTAGCTCCACCCCATAAAAATTCTTTAGGAAATTTACTCATTTATTTTCTCCTTTGTTTTTTTCTATACTTATATTATAATTAAATAAAAGTGACAAATCTTGCACAATAATAGCAAAAAACGATACTATTCTATTAAGAGGAGACCTATGATTGATCTTGGACAACTACATAAAAACACACCTTATAAAAATGAATTAATTCCCTATTCTCTAACACGTACTATTATGGAAAATGGCCTGCCTGATATCCTGTTTCACTGGCATACTGATATGGAGATAATATACGTACACGAAGGACAAGCAAGATTCCATATAGATACAGACTATTTTAACAGTGAGAAAGGAGATATTATTTTAATTCGTCCTAATGCCTTACATTCTATACATCCAATTGAACATACTTATCACTACATGGATGCAATCAACTTTCAACTAGACTTAATTGGTTATTCTACAAAAGATTTTGCATCAATTCATTACTTACACCCCCTATATAATGGACAACTAGACTTCAAACGTGTGATAAAACCCAATCAACCTGGTTATACAGAAATTCGACAAACACTAATTAATTCAATTGAAATAGGATACCATAGAAAGACATTTTTTGAACTAGAATTAAAAAGTGAGTTACTAAAACTGCTTCATCTTCTCTTTCAATATGATTACGTTTATTCAAGTAAACAATCAATAGATGGTTATCGTAGAGAAGAAAAAATTAGAACTATTATCGATTATATCAGCGAACACTATCAGGAAGATTTATCAATTAATCTACTAGCAAAACTATGTGGTTATAGTCCAACACACTTTATGAATTTCTTTAAAAAAAATTTAGGAGTTAGTTGTATGGACTATCTCATCCACTTCCGTTTACGTAAAGCTACTGAACTTCTTCAACACTCTACTCTCTCTGTTCTAGAAATTGCCTCATCAGTAGGTTTCTCAAACCTATCAAACTTTAATCGCCAATTCAAAAAAGTTTACAAAACTACTCCCCGAAAATATAGAGAAGAAATAGATAAATAGATATTTTACCTTAGAAAAGTATTACAATTGGCTAGAATATCAGTAGAAAGATTTATTATCATACTGTAAAATCAAACTAAAGAATGGAGTAGAAATATGAAAAAAATTATCTTTCTTGATGTTGACGGGACAATTGTTGACTACGATAACCACATACCCGATTCAGCTAAAATAGCTATCCAACAATCCCGTAAACATGGACACTTAGTATTCCTTTGCACTGGACGAAGTAAAGCTGAGATGCCAAACGAAATTTTAGATATTGGCTTCGATGGTATCATTGGAGGAAATGGTTCCTACATAGAGTACAAAAATCAAGTTCTCATGCATCAATTGATTCCGTATGAGACCGCCAAACAAGTTGTTGATTGGCTTGAATCAAGAGGATTAGAGTTCTATCTTGAAAGTAATAACGGATTATTTGCGAGCGGTAATTTTCGTGATGCTGCAAGACAGATACTACGCATCTATGCTTTAGGTAAAGGAGCTAGTGAAGACCAAATTTTAAACATGGAGCCAGAAGATGCTCTACATGGATTAGTTTATAATGGAGAACTATACCGGAACGATCTTAATAAAATTAGTTTTATTCTCCATTCATACCAAGATCACTTAGATTCTAAAACAGCTTTCCCACAACTGAAAGCTGGTACTTGGGGAGGTCGAGGAGAATCAGCTCTATTTGGCGACTTAGGAGTAAAGGATATCAATAAGGCACATGCTGTTGACATCATTCTTAAGCATTTAGGGGCAAATCATATCGATACAATTGCTTTCGGTGATGCTAAAATTGATATTCCAATGCTCGAAACCTGCCATATTGGCGTGGCCATGGGTAATGGCGGTCCTGAAATACTAGCTATGGCTGATATTATAACAGATGATGTTCGACAAGATGGACTTTATAATGCCTTTAAAAAACTTAATCTAATGTAGGATATTAAGATGAAAAAAACTCTCTATTTAATGCGTCATGGACAAACTCTTTTCAACAAACGTCATCTTATACAAGGTTGGTGTGATTCTCCGCTAACAGACTTTGGTATTTACCAAGCTCAAGTAGCTGGCCAATATTTCAGAGAACAAGGGATCAAATTTGATACTGCATTTAGTTCAACATCTGAGCGAGCATGCGATACTTTGGAAATTGTAACTGATGGAAAAATGCCTTATAAACGAATTAAAGGTCTAAAAGAATGGAATTTTGGTATTTTTGAAGGAGAAAGCGAAGATCTAAATCCTTCCATTCCTTATAACGATTTCTTCGTCTATTATGGTGGAGAATCACAAGCAGAACTACAAGATAGAATAAATTACACAATCAGTTCCCTAATGAAAGAAACAGAAGGAGACACAGTTCTCATAGTTTCTCACGGAGGTTCCATACGAAATTTTGCTAGAGTTTGGGAAAAATATGAAAAAGTTAAAATAGAAACTAATATGACAAATTGTTGCATTCTTAAATTCTCATATTCAGACGATATTTTTTATCTAGAAGAAGTGATTCATCATGATTTCAGTAACTAGAATAATAATTCTATTCAATAAAAATTAGATAATTTAATTTATTACATCCGTTAGTTTT
>ENA-OWLX01000711-OWLX01000711.1-metagenome-genome-assembly--contig:-NODE-711-length-12531-cov-7.680266_pt1 | contig 12531 bp, 11 predicted proteins | sample MGYA00245351_ERZ651106 | MGnify/ENA primary metagenome ERZ651106 (study PRJEB26857, sample SAMEA4031768) | metagenome | biome: human; feature: oral; material: saliva | place: Philippines | collected 2014... | reverse complement strand
GCTCATGGAGTGGGGGACGATTTCGGAGTAGATGCCGGCTTCACGCACGCGCCGCCCCCGCCTTGCCCGACTGCGAGCCCGCCCCCACACGCAAGGCCAACACGTCCACCACGCACGCACGCACCCCCGGCGCGGCCGACGCCAACCCCCGCGCAACCCCGCGCGCCAGCGGCAACGCCACCGAACGGCCCCGCAGGCGCCTGCGCCACGACGAAGGCGCAGGCACAACCCACACGGTCACCGCCTCCCCAGCTGCGCACACCCTCCCGGTCACACCGCCCACCCTCCCGGGGGGCGACCCCACCGGAGCCACCACCTCCCGCAGGGATGTGCCCAGGGCGGCCCCTGCCTCGTCCAGGAAGTCAGACACGTCGGTGCGCGCCGCGTGCTTGGCGGCAAGAACAATGCGGCGCAAGGGGCCCGAATAGTCGCCCAACGTGACCCCGGGGATCGGGCCACGCGCCCCATCGACTGCGGTCGCCAGGGCGGGCGCGGCGGCCAACGAGCGGCAGGAGGGACACAGGACCTCGTCCCACGCCAGGCACCCGGCGCACTGGACCGGCAACAGCGCACCCCACAGCCCATCGAGGAGGCCACCGAGTCGGCGCGCGCCAGCCACCGGTCTCACCCGGCGTAGCGCGCCGACGTCACGTCCGCCGCACTGTTTTGCCACAGGGCACCCGAGCGCATGAGCACCTGAGCCTTACCCGCATCGTCAGTCCCCACGATAACGACCGAGGCCGAGGACGCCCCCGCGCTCATCGACGTCACGTGCACCGGCAGGGGAACGCTGGAGGGCAGCCCACCCAGCGACATCGTCACGAGGTGATCGGTTTCCCCCTGCGAGCCCCGCGTGGCCAGCGCGATCCCCGTCGACGTCATCCACGACCCGTCGATGACACTGCCGTCCAGAGGCACCTGTTCCAGCGAACGCACGGCGAGCGGTCGCCCGCTCAGGCCACGCTCCACGACGCCCACCCACGCGCTGGGGGTGGACCCGCGGATGACGAGAGCGCGCGCGCCGTCGGGGGAGATACGAACCGCGTGGATCTCGCCCGCGCTATCTGATTCAACGCCGACGCTGAAGGCACCGTCCGCTCCCCCACCGACGCTGAGCCACGAAGCGGAGGTGGCGGGCCCCCACACCCACCCGTAGCGGTCAATGGAGGGCCCGAGCGCGGCCTGGCCTGGCAGGAACGCCACCGACGTGCCGTTCTTTTCGGCGTAGACGCCGTCGGTCCCGCTCCACGCCACAAGGTTGGAATCCACCGGCGAGGCCGTCGGATTCAACGCGTCCGTCGCCGAGGCGCGCGCGGCGAAGCCCGAGGAGGACACAATCCCCACCCCCAAGGGCCCCGCGCCCACGAGCGCGTCAAGTGAATACTGAGGCGGCGAAGGAACCATCTCCATATCCAGAGACTCCCCCGACAGGCTCACGCTCACCGACGAGACGTCAGCGGCCTGCTTGAGGGTGCGCGTCAGCTCCCACGCCAGGCTCGCTCGCGCCCCCTCACCCGGAGGCATCGTCGCGTTGAGTTCCACGCGTGCGACGCCGTCGGCGACCTCAACCCCGTGGGAGGGCAGCGTCGTGCCCGCCGGGATCGCGTTGGAAACGGCGGTTTCGAGGGCAGGGCGCGGTCCCGCGACGAGCCCAGTCAGCAGATGGGAGGCCAAACGCCTCGTCGGATACCAGCGCGGGTCAGGCACCAGGTCCGTCCCGTCGGTCATCGGGAAGTACAGGTGCGCCAGCGTGTACGAGGCCGTCAGGGCAGCCTGGCTCATGAGGATCATGTTGTCGGGGGCGTCAATACGCCACTGCCCCTCCTCGCGCACCAGCGTCAGGCTGCGCGTGACGACGGAGGCGTTTGAGCGCGTGAGCACGCCCGTCGCGTCGATGCTGGCCACTCCCAGGACCGAGACGGTGACCTCCGCCTGCGCGGCGTTTTCCGTCCCCGCGATGACCGAAGGGGCCGTATCCGTGTCGTAGACGAGGATCTCCGCCTCGGGTTGCCAGGAGCGCGCCGAGGCGCTGGTCAAGAACAGGCGGGCCGTCGCGTAATCGTCCTGCGGTCCGGCCGCGCAGGCGAGCAGGAAGTCCGAGACGAGGGTCGAGGCGTCAGAGCCGTCCAACGGCCCCTCTGCCGAGAACTGGATGCCGGATCCTTCGCGTGCGGGAGCGTCAAAGGGCGCCGGGGCCGAGGAGCGGGGTAGGGATGCGCAACCCGCGAGCGCCAGACACGCGCAGGCTGTCAGGGCGAGGAGTCGTCTCATTCGTCCTCCCACAGAGCCAGGGGCCAGGTGGCGATCTCGTCACCTGGGTGCTTGGGCAGGGTCATGAGGAACGAGGCCCCCTTTCCGGGTTCTCCGTATGCCTGGAGGCGCCCGCCGTGAATCGCCACGTCCTCGGTCGCGATTGCTAGGCCCAGGCCGGTGCCACCGGTCGTGCGCGCTCGGGCGGTATCCGCGCGATAGAAGCGGTCGAAGACGTGGTCGGCGACCTCCTGGGTCATGCCCACGCCGCGGTCGCGCACCCGGCAGGCCACGTCGGTGTCAGTGCTGGCGACCTGAATCGTCACGTCCGTGCCGTCGGCGTGCTCGATCGCGTTGACGACCAGGTTGCGGATGACGCGCTCGATGCGGCGTTCATCGATCTCGGCGGCCACGCGTTCGGGGGCCTTGATGACCACGGTGACGCCCTGGCGCTGCGCGAGCTCCGTACACCCCTCGACGACGCGCGTGATGATGGGCCGCAGGTCGTGTTCTTCGGCGTCCAGCAGGGCGCTGGCCGCGTCGTAGCGCGAGATTTCGAGCAGGTCGGCCAGCATCTGCTCCATGCGTTCGGTCTGGTCATGCAGAAGCTCGGCGGAGCGGCGAGCATGCGCGGGCAGGTCCTCGCGGTTGTCCCACACGATCTCTTCGGCCATGCGGATCGTGGTCAGCGGAGTACGCAGCTCGTGGGAGACGTCCGACACGAAGCGCTGCTGGAGCTTGGCCAGTTCGTCGTAGCGCGAAATCGTGTCCTGGAGGGAGGAGGTCATCGCGTTGAAGGCGCGCCCCAGGGCTGCCATCTCGTCGGCTCCATGCACCTCGACGCGCACGTCCAAGTCGCCCTCCGCGGCCTTCGTCGCCGCGTTCACGGTCAGGCGCACCGGCAGCAGGAGGCGGTGCAGCAGAGCGAACACGCCGATGGGCAGCGCGAGGATAATCGGCAGTGACGACAGAGCGAGCACGCGCAGCACGACGTCCACCTGGCTCTGATCGGCGTCCAGGGAGTACAGGATGTAGAGCTCGTGGGTTCCTGCGCGCGGCAGCTGCACCTGCGTGCCCACGAGGATCCCGGGCGCTTCCCTGTCGGAGGCGGATGCCCGGATTCCAACGGACTGCCACTGAGCGCCGCCCCCGGCCACGGCCTCGCGCATCTCGGAGGTGACGAGACCACGCATCTGCTCGTCCTCGATCTGGTTGATGCGCAGCGTGGCAGTCGTCCCCTCCGAGCGAAGGAGCGCGACGTTGGTAGCACCGGCACCGGCCGCGGACGCCTTGAGCGAGGCCAGGGCACCGCGCGCGGACTCCTGGACTTGGTCGGGGGACGTGGCCGTCGAGGAGGAGAACACCGATTGCGCAGCGGAAAAACGCAGCGACGCGTCAGCCAGGATCGCGTCGCGGCGAGTTTCAAACATGGACGTGCGCAACTGCGAGGCGACGATGATGCCGAAGACAAGAAGAATGCCCAGCGCCGCGGCGGTGATGGCCAGAGCGAGCTTGGCCGACAGGGAGTGGCGGATGCGGTGGACCAGCTGCGTGGAGCGCAGCAATCTCCACGGCCTCGAGGAGGTAACGGTGCGAACGAAGCGCCCCGCGCGGTGGCTACGCACCCGCGCCGGCACGGTACCCAACCCCGCGGACGGTGACGACCAGCTCGGGCTTTTCCGGGTCGCGTTCAATCTTGGAACGCAGGCGCTGCACGTGAACATTCACCAGTCGCGTATCGGCGGCGTGGCGGTAGCCCCACACCTGCTCGAGCAGCTCCTCGCGAGAAAAAACCTTCCAGGGCGCACGCGCGAGCGTGGCCAGCAGGTCGAATTCGAGGGGTGTCAGCGCAATGATGCGACCACCTCGTTTCACGATGTGGCCAGCAACGTCGATCGTGAGGTCCTGGAGCGTGAGCCCCTCGTCGGTCTGGGAGTCCTCACGCCCACGCAGGCGAGCGCGCACGCGTGCCACCAGTTCCTTGGGTTTGAAGGGCTTAGGCACGTAGTCGTCCGCTCCGGCCTCAAGTCCGGTGACCACATCGGAGGTGTCAGAACGAGCGGTCAACATCACGATCGGAGCGTCGGAAACCCGACGGATCGCCCGACACACGTCGAAACCATCCATCCCGGGCAGCATGACGTCCAGGAGAACAAGGTCAGGATTATGTTCCTGAAAATGAGCAAGCGCTTGCGATCCGTCGGAACAAAAGACAACACGGAAGCCCTCGTTCTTGAGGACGATGCCGATCATCTCGGCCAGGGCGACGTCGTCGTCGACGACGAGGATGCGCGAACTCATATCCCGATAGTGTCACGAAATCGTCACGGATGCGAGAGATTGCCACGGCAATGATCGTTTTTCTAACTGATATGAGGTTTCGCTGTGCTCCCTCCTATGGCAGGATTGAGACCAGCACAACACAGGCAACCTGGAGGTACTGATGAGTTCCCCGTGGACCTCACCCGATCCCACCCAGTCTGACAACCAGGCAGGGCAGGAGGCGCACAGCTCTCAGCCCGACTATGCGTCCCCCGCCGCGGGTACGGCCTACACGGCCCCCGGACCCCAGCCCGGCTACACGGCCCCCGGACCCCAGCCCGGCTATGGTGCACCTGCCAACAGCGCGCCTGATGCCTCCGGCTACAGCCAGGGCGCCGCGTGGGGGTGGGCTCCCAAACCGGGCATCATCCCACTGCGCCCGCTGGTCGTTGGAGACCTATTGAAGGGGTCTTTTAGCGCCTTGCGCAAGAACCCGGCGGTACTCTTTGGATTCACGCTGATCGTCATGTCCGTCGTTGCGCTCGCAAGCGGCGCACTCGTCGCGGTTCCATTCTTTGGCTTGTCCTCGATGGGAGACACTCTGTCAGATCCGCAGGCGACTGCAGATTCTCTGGGTGATTCATTCACCCTGTGGATCATCGGGATCGTGCTTGGTTACGTCGGCCTGCTCGCTCTGTCTGGTCTCGCAGGCGTACTGCTCGACGGAGTCCTGGCCTCGGCTGTATCCCAGTTGGTCATCGGAAAAAAGGCCACGTTCCGCGAGGCGTGGGCGCAGGTCAAGCCTCGACTGCTGGCCATGGTAGGAACCGCGCTCCTCCTGATGCTGATCGTCGGAGCACCTCTCGCGCTCTGGACGGCAGTCTTCATCGCCACGTTTTTCGCTTATGACGTCGTAAGCTCCGAGACCGTCATAAGTACGGTCTTGATCGAACTCGCCCTGCTGCTCCCCGTTTTACTCGGGTGTTTCGCGCTGGCCGTTCGTTGTTTGTACGCGCCGATCTGCGTGGTTCTTGAGCAGCGACGACCCGTTGAGGCCATCAAACGTTCGTGGGCGCTGACCAGGGGGACGTTCTGGTTGACGTTCGGACGACTGTTCCTCATCTCTTTCATCACCAGCTTCATTGCTGGCATGATCAATCAGGTGCTCGGCAGCGTCTTGTCGATCGTCATGTTCGCAACCATCGATCAGTCGGCGCAAAATCCCTTTGCCTCGACCTCGTTCATCGCCTCGGCCGCCGTCTTGGTAGGCATCCAGACGCTGTCGAATGCGCTGATCGTCCCGATCACGTCGGCCTATCAGACTCTCATGTACGTCGACGAGAGGATCCGCAGAGAAAACTTCGCCATCATTCTGGCCCAGGCAAGCCAGGCGTAGGCGGTGGCTACCATGTTTGCGTGCGATGTTCCTCTGACACCTGACGAGGGTGAGGCCCAGTCGTGGCTCAGTGAGGAACTCTCGCGTGCCGTGTACCAGACTGACTCCAGGCCGGTGCTGGATTTCGTGACGACGGTCCTGGAGAGGATCGGCGAAGCGTTCTCCTATCGCGGCTCCGGTTCTGTGCCCTTATCGCTCGTCCTCATGATCCTGGCAATCATTGCGATCGCTGTGATTGCAATCGCGTTGATACTCAATCCGATTCGTTTGGCCAAGCGCGCCTCCCACTCGGTATTCGAGGAGGAGACCACCACGCAAGACATTCGCCGCGCTCTTGACGAGGCCGTGGCCGCCAAGGACTGGAATCTGGCCTACGTGTGGTCCTACCGTCTCATGGTTGCGGGGTTGGACGACTGTGAGGTTGTCGCGGCGACGCCAGGCTTGACGGCGCGTGAGGCGGCGCAGGCCGCGACGCGCCTCGTTCCCGAGCACGGGCCCGCGCTGTCCCACCATGCCCGCACCTTCGACGGCGTGCGCTACGGACATTCTTCCGTGGGCGAGCAGGACGTATCGGCCCTGCGTGATTTCACGCCCGGTTTGCTCTCACAGTGCCGAATGGCGCAGGATCACGCATGAAAGCACGTCAGGTCTCCGTCGTTACTCCTTCCGCTCGCGAGCGCGCGAGCGCTGCGCGCCCCGCGATCTTGATCGTCGTTCTCATCATCCTCGTCCTGGTGGCCATCGGCTTGTTGCCGGAGGGAGGCATGAACTCCACGCCCGTGGGCCCGCGTAACCCGACGGGCGACGGGGCACGCGCTCTCGCGCAGGTGCTGAGCAACCGCGGAGCATCGGTGGAGGAAGTGTCCTTCGACAAGGCGGTGACGGTGGATGAGAACACGACCCTCGTCGTCGTTTTCCCGTCCCGTTTGACCAGCGCGCAAATCCAGCAAATAGAGACGCGAGCAAACGTCGTCTACATCGGATTGGAAGAGGAATACGGGACAGAACCCTACCTGGACGGCCTGTCCTCCCACCGCGCAGGCACATACGACACGCTGACTGCCCCGGGATGCTCCTCCGAGATCGCTTCCCGAGCTCACGAGCTCACGTCTACCAGGTATGTGCTCTCTGGCTCCTCCGCCGGTTGGGAGCTCTGTTTTACCACTAACGGGGAGGATTTCGCGTACGCCGAACGCGCCGAGCAAGGCCGCTTCCGCGCGATCATTCCGGATTCGGTGCGCGTGCGCAACCGAGCGATCGTGGACCGTGGAAACGCGGCGCTCGCGATCAACGCGATTGGGCGCACGCCCAAGGTCGCCTGGCACGTTGCTTCCTATTACAACGCCTTCGACGGCAAGCAGGCGACTCCCACCGAGTCGCCGTACGTGGCTCCCGCATTCCTGATGACGATCGGCGCTCTCCTGTTGGCCGCCGTCGCTATGGGCCGCAGGCTCGGTCCCCTGACCCCCGAGCGGCTGCCGGTCGAAGTGCCCGCCGCTGAGACCCTCGTCGGTAAGGCCCGCCTGATGCGCTCGCAACGCTCCTACGAGCACGCGGCCAGCGCCCTGCGCAGCGCCTCGGCCTCGAGCATCGCCTCAGTTCTCGGCGTCGCTCACACCGCAGATCGTCAGGTCCTCATTGACGCACTCGTCCAACGAGGATTGCCTCCCTCACGCTTCTTTACTCTTCTGTGGGGTCCTCCCCCACGCAATGAAGCCGCTCTCGTTAAACTCGCCAACGACCTCGACGCCCTCGAGAAGGAGATTCGCCATGACTAGCCCTGTTCCTGGCCCCACGCCCAGCCCTCACCACGGTTCTACCGGCGCTGCATCCGGGCAGAGCTACCCGGCCCCCTCCATGCCTCCCGTCGCCTACGGGCCCCCGTCAACGGCGCCCACCCAGCCTACACAGCCCGCTCAGCCCGCCCCGGCCTCGTTCGCGGCGCCCACGGGCGAGGGGTGGTCGGGCCGGTCCCTGACCACCTCGGAAAAGAGCACACAGGAGGCGCTCCTGGCCCTCAAGTCCGAGATTGGCAAGGCCGTTGTCGGACAGGACGCCGCCGTCACCGGACTCATTGTCTCCTTGGTCGCTGGCGGACACACCCTGCTGGAGGGCGTCCCGGGCGTCGCCAAGACACTCCTGGTGCGCACCCTCGCTCAGGCGCTTGACGTGGAGATGGCACGCATTCAGTTCACCCCCGACCTGATGCCCGCCGACATCACCGGCTCCATGATCTGGGACGCCGGCCGCTCCGAGTTCGTCTTCCGCCCGGGCCCCGTCTTTACGAACCTGCTCCTGGCCGACGAGATCAACCGAACACCGCCCAAGACCCAGTCGGCGCTCCTGGAGGCCATGGAAGAACACACGGTCTCCATCGACGGCGCCACGCGCGCGCTGCCCGAACCGTTCATGGTCATCGCCACCCAAAACCCCGTCGAATACGAGGGCACCTACCCCCTGCCCGAGGCGCAGCTGGACCGTTTCTTGCTCAAGCTCGAGCTGCCGCTGCCGTCGCGCGAGGCGGAGATCGACATCATCGCCCGCCACCAGGCCGGTTTTAACCCCCGGTCCCTGACCGAGGCCGGGATTCGTCCGGTCGCCGGCGCAGCCGACATCCACGCCGCCCGCGAGGCCGCTTCCCGCATCGAAGTCGCCCCCGCCGTCATGGCGTACCTGGTGGACGTGTGCCGGGCGACGCGTACCTCCCCCGCTGTGCGACTGGGCGTGTCTCCGCGCGGCGCGACCTCGCTGCTGCGCACCGCACGCGTGTGGGCCTTCCTCCAGGGCCGCGGCTTCGTCACCCCCGACGATGTCAAGACCATGGCTCCCTCGACGCTGGCCCACCGCCTGGGCCTGCGCGCGGAAGCCAACCTCGAGGGAATCACGGCGCTCAACGTGATCTCGGGAGTCCTGGCGGCCACTCCCGTCCCCCGCTAAGGCGTCCCATGACTGTCTCGGCGCGCAGCGCGCTTCTCGTCCTCGTCGGGCTCGTCCCCCTCATCTTCGCCCCGTCGCGGGCCTTCGCGTGGGTGTGGTTTGGTCTGGTCGTCGCCGCGTGCGTCATCGACGCGCTCGGAGCCCCCTCGCCTCGTACCCTGCGCCTGTCGCGCTCGGTCACCGGGCCGATCCGGGCCGACCAGACGACCGAGGCCACGCTGCGTCTGGTCAACACGACGAAGCGACGCATGACCCTGGACGTGCGCGACGCGTGGCCGCCCTCCCTGAACGCCACCCCTGCGCGCAGGCGCGTACGCATCGACGCAGGATCGTCGACGAAAGTCGTCACGACACTGGCTCCCACGCGCCGGGGCACCCGCCACGCCGACGTCGTCACCGTGCGATCCTGGGGACCGCTGCACCTGGGGGCCCGCCAGGCCAGTTTCGAGGCTCCCCTGACGCTGTCCGTCCTCCCCGAGTTCAAGGCACGCGTCCTGCTGCCCTCGCGCCTGGCGCGCCTGCACGAGCTAGAGGGCACGACGCCCACAACTCTGCGCGGGGCCGGCACCGAGTTTGACTCCCTGCGCGCCTACGTGGAAGGCGACGACCCGCGCGATATCGACTGGCGCGCCTCCGCGCGCTCCCCCGAACTAATGGTGCGCCAGTGGCGGCCCGAACGCGACCGCCATGTCGTCATCGTCGTGGACTGCGGGCGAGCCTCCTCCGCGCTGCTGGGAGCACCCACGCACACGGAGGTCGACTCCATCGCCCTGGGGTGCGCGCCACGCCTGGATTCCTCCATCGAGACAACTCTGCTGCTGGCCGCGCTGGCCGATCGCGCAGGCGACAAGGTGCACGTCATCGCCATCGACTCGCGCGTGCGAGCCCGCGTATCCGGCGTGCGCGGCGCCTCCGTGATCGAAAACCTCGCCCGCACCTTCACGGACATTTCCCCGCGCCTGGACGTCACCGACTGGACCGAGGCTGCCACCGCCATCGAACAGACCGTGCGCCACGCCGCCTTCGTCGTCCTGGCAACCCAGATCCCGCCCGCCGGCATGGACACCGACTTCACGGACGCCCTCGCGCGCCTTACCAAGCGCCACACGGTTCTCGTCGCCTCGGCCACCGACCCCGACGAGCTTCGCGCCAGGAAGGGGCGCGCGGATGCCGAGGAAGTCTTCCTGGCAGCCTCGGCAGCGCTCGCACAGCGAGCCGACGAGGCCGGGGCGCAGGACGCTCGAACAGCAGGAGCCCTGACCCTCCAGGTCTCCGCAGACCTCCTGCCCGCGCGCACGGCCGACCGCTACATCGAGCTGAAGAAGGCCGGTCGCCTCTAGTAGCCCACTCCCCCGCCGGGTCCCCACCCCGCGCGCGTCGCTGAGCCAGCCACTGCCTCGTGCCGGTGGCCGGGCAACGGCCCTTCGCTCAGCCAGCGACCGGCTGGTAGTACCCCGCGTCGATGCCGACGTCAGCGCTGGCACCAGCCCGGTCGGCGCGTCGGCCCAGGATCAGAATGTAGGCCCATGTGGCTGCCGTCAACGCCACGCCGAGCGAGATCTTCACGGCGTCGGGCAGCGCCGAAGGCGTCACGAAACCCTCCAGAATGCCCGAACCCGCCAGGAGGATCGCGCACCCCACCGCAACCGTGATCGAGGCACGCGCCGCCTGTCCGACAGCCTGGAACCGGGTCGCAGCCCCCGGCGCGACGAGCGCCCAAAAGACCCGAAGACCCGCCGCGATCGCGATAAACACGGCCGTCAGCTCGGGCAGTCCGTGAGGCAGGATGAAGCGGAAAAAGTGCCACGTGCTCGCGTACTCAATCACGACAGCGCCAGATGTTCCCAACGCCATGGCGTTGCCCCACAGAAGGTAGAGCGGATACACGCCCGAAATACCCGTTGCGATGCCCTGGAGGGACACCCAGGAGTTATTCGCCCACACGGACATCGCAAATTCGGAATGGGTGTCCTGACTGTAGTACCAGACGAAGTCTTCCTGGGCATAGCGGCGCAGCTGCTCGGGCGTGCCCAGCTCATTCATGGCAGCAGGGGTGGTCATCAGATAGTGCGCCTGGATGACACACAGCGCGATGAAGACCGCCATAACCCCGACGGTCACCCAGCGAATACGATAGAGCGTCACAGGCAGCGACACCATGAAAAAACGGGCAATTCCACGTCCCGTCAGCCCGCCGGTGCCCGCCAAGCGCCCGCGTGCCGCCGACAGAATACGGGACAGCTCCGCGATCAGGTCGGGATCGGGGCTGTGCGTACGCACCCTCGCCAGATCGGTCGTAGCCGACCGATAGAGGCGGTCCAGCTCATCAATCTCCGGTCCACTCAGCGTTCGGGCGCGCGTCAGTTCCTCCAGACGCTTCCACTCGCTTTTTCCGCTCACCCGCAGCACATCGATGTCCATTGGACTAGCGTGTCATATATGAGCGCGCAACGCAGTCAGTCGAGCCAGATTCAGGACGATTACGTCCGCACCGGCGAGGCAGTGAGCCTCGACATCACGCCGGCCTCCCCGGGGGAACGATTCGGCTCCGCAGTTATGGACGGCACGATGTACATCATGGCCGCTCTTTTGATCCTGAAGTTATTCCTGCGCCTGAACGTGGAGATGTCCTCGTCAAGCCAAAGAGTCTTTACCGTCGTGCTGATCGCTGTCACGACGTTCATCCTGCCGATGACGATCGAAGTCGTGACCCGTGGTCGTTCGCTGGGCAAGTGGGCTTTCAACCTGGCCGTTGTGCGCGACGACGGCGGCCCGATCACCGCGCGTCACTCAGCGGTGCGCATGGGCGTTGGCCTCCTGGAGAATTGGGCGCTGGTGGGTGGCCTTGCGTTGGCGTCGGAGGTACTCAACTCCAAAGGCAAGCGTCTGGGCGACGTGGCGGCCGGGACGATGGTGTGCTCGCAGGGGTCAGCAGCGTTCTACCCGCCCCTCGTGATGCCCCCGGGCCTGGCGGAGTGGGCGGCCACCGCGACGATCCTTCCCCTCGATGAGTCTCTCGTCTCCGAAGCACGCGCCTTCCTTGCGACGAATAGGGGCCTCAACCCGCACGTTCGGCAAGAGGTCGCCGTCTCCCTCGCAGATCGCCTGAACAGGCGCGTCCAGACGCCGCTGCCGCAGGGGCTACACCCTGAGCTTGTGATTGCCGCTGTCCTAGTGGCGCGCAGGGACCGAGTATGGGTACGCGAGGTCGAGCGTCGCGCCGCCGGTCAGGCGCGCTTCAACGAAGCCACGCGCGCCCGCTTCGGCTTATAGGGGTCAACGGTCGGTCGCCCCGTCCTCGCCGTCCACGACGGTGAATTGGGCGCGCCTGCGCGCATAGGGACTGGAGGGGTCCAGGGGGCTGGACGTATCGGGGCTGCCCACAGAGCGGGCGGAGCCGAAGGGACCGGTACGCGGGGCGCGCGCCTCCGGGGCCGAGGCCGGGGCTTGCTTCGCCTCTTGCGCGACCCTGCGCACGGCGTCGACGAGAGCGGCAAGGTCGTCGCCCGAAGGCGGCGCCGGCTCGAAGTTGGTGGCCAGGCGAACGACCTGCCACCCCAGGGGCGCTTTAAGGTTTTGGGCGTGCTCGTCACACAGGTCGTAGGAATTGGGGTCGGCAACGGTGGCGAGGGGGCCGACGACGACCGTCGAGTCACGGTAGTCGTAGGTCAGGGTAGCGACGGCGA